>UMGZ01022016.1_pt1 | contig 63442 bp, 51 predicted proteins | sample 1965421 | NCBI WGS metagenome assembly UMGZ01 (sample SAMEA4836087, study PRJEB28245) | human gut metagenome | biome: gut microbiome; material: fecal sample | place: Denmark | collected 2008
TATTAATCAGAATTCTGTTGCATTTGCAAGTTGAATTCAGCTTTACGTTCAACGGCAGCAAAGTTAGAAGGCAAAAAAGGTGCAAGACGAAGAAAACGCCTCACACCTGAACTGCAAAACACGCTGATTATCAACGCAATTCGAAGCAAGGAAGCTAACAACCCATCCGCTGCTTCAACCGATAGCGCCGCTGATAGACCACCTGTTCGTCGCTGTGGCCGAAACACAGGGCAACGGCGAACGTGCCCAGCCCGGCTTCGGTCAGGCACACGTAAAGCACGTCCTCGTCCGTCAGGCGGGGATAGGATGTCCGCAAACGGCGGACTTCGTCGTCGTAAATGTCTGCCACGACACGGCGCAGCTCTTCCTGCTCTTTCGCGCTCAGCACCCGCACACGCCGGCGGTCTTTACGGTCCTGCCCGGCCAACGTCGCCACACGCTTTCCCACCGTCGTGCGCAAAAATGCCCTCCGCCGCAACGCCCTTATCTCTTCCTCCACACGCGCGGAAAGTTTTTCTTTCTCCTCCACCTCCGCATCAAGAAGCTGCCGCAGCCAGGCTTCTTTCGCACGCACATCAGCCAGCTCCTGGGCGTATGCCGCCTGCGCCGCACGCCGGCGGCGGCGTTCGCGCAGCAGCCACGACACGCCGCCCAAGCAGACAAAGACAAAAGCCATCCCGCCCGAAACGGCATAAAGCCTGTGGCGCTCTTTCAGGACACGCACCCGCACATCGGCCTCATGGCGGAGCGCCTGGCGCTCCAACTCCGTCGTCCGCTGGCGGGCATAAAGCGTATCGACCGACAGGGTGTAACGGAACAAATGGCGGTAAGCCGCTTCCCACTTCCCGGCCTCCTGCTCCATCTGCGAGAGGAAATAGTGAGCCGTCAGGCGCGTGTCCATGGAGGTATCGGCGGCCGCCTTCTCAAACCACGGCCGTGCTTCTTCCGTGCGGCCCTGCTGCATGAAAATCCGCCCGAAGTCGACAAAAAGCTCAGCCGTGTCGGTGCCGGAAGGAGCATAACGGAGCGCCTCGACAAGGTAATGGTAAGCCGAATCAATACCGCTATCCCGCGCCTGCCAGTGCCAGCTCCAATACTTATAGAGTTTATAGAGGCTGGCAGAGTCCTTCACTTGAAGGGCCCGACGTTCGACAGCCCTTTCCATGCGGACTGCGGCCAGGCTGTCGCCTTGATAAGCAAGACTGCGGGCCATGTACAACTGTGCGTCAAGCTGCCTTGCCACATCGCCGAGCACCGAATCGCACACATAGGCATTCCGAAAACATGCGTAGGCCTCGCCGAACACACGGTCCCACAGATAAATTGACCCAAGGTTATGATAAATCCGGGAACGCATGAGCGGATCCGTCCCCTCGTCGAGCAGGCGGCGATAGATGGCTGCGGCCTCGACAGACGCGCCCTATTCCTGCAAGCCAACAGCCCGCTCGAAATCTTCGCGCTGCCGATCGGGCGACGGGGAGGTACATGCGGACATTCCGCACAGGAATGCCCACAAAAGCAGGCTACGGATCAGACTTCGGCGACAGTTTTTCATGATAAAGATGTTGCAGCCTGATGCGGAAGCGTTCGGGCAAGGAGAAGCCGGCATAATGGTATCGGATTTCGGGGTGGACAGCCAAGTTCAGCCGCCGCCCCTCGGCGCATGAACGGGAGGATGCGGCGGACTGCCGCGTGCAAAAATAGGGAAAATATGCAGAACGCAGGCTAAACGGCGGAGTATTTTCGAGCGAGGCTCACCGGACCGTTCGCACACGGAAGCCGTGACGTGAAAAACTGTCCCTGTCCCCGTCTTTCCTGTCACTGCGACAGTCCGCACGGAAAGCCGTGACGGTTCCACCGGCCGACAGACATCTCTCGCCCGCAGGACGGCGTTTCTGCCCACTTTTTCGTAAGTTTGCACGCAGGGCGACACCATCACACACCGCCCACCTCTAATAAGAATGCCATAACCCCTTCAAACCGACAAACGATGAAGACAAGAAACTGCATGCTCCTGCTGCTCATGTGGGCCACCGTGTGCCCGCTGCTGGCAAGCATCAGAATCATTCACGGACCCTACTTGCAAAACGTGGGCGAACGCGAGGCCACACTCGTCTGGATATCCGACAGCCCCTCGGTGGGCTGGGTCGAGACGGCACCCGACGACGGCACGCACTTCTACGCCCGGGAACGGCCCAAAACCTACGACACACACATCGGCATCAAGCGCACGGGCCGCATCCACACCGTCAGGCTGACGGGTCTCGAACCCGGCACACGCTACCGCTACCGCGTCTGCGTACAGGAGGTGACGGCACACAAGGGCAACCGCGTCACCTACGGCGACATGGCCGCCACCGACGTCTACGGCCGAGAGCCTCTCGCTTTCCGCACGAACGACAGCACGAAGCCCACCGTCGCGTTCGCCATGGTCAATGACATCCACGGACAGAACGACCTGCTCGGACAGCTCATCGGGCAGTGCGACATGGACGCGACCGACCTCGTCCTCTTCAACGGCGACATGGTCTCGGCCTTCAACAACGAGGAACAGGTGTTCGGCGGCTTCATGGACCGCGCCGTCAAGCTCTTCGCCAGCACCGTACCGGCCTACTACTGCCGTGGCAACCACGAAACACGCGGCGCACTGGCGCCGGCTTTCAAAGACTATTTCAACCCGAGCAGTGAAGAACTCTTCTACATGTTCCGCCAAGGCCCGGTCTGCTTCGTCGTGCTCGACTGCGGCGAAGACAAGCCCGACAGCGACATCGAATACTACGGCATCACGGCCTACGACGACTACCGCACCCGGCAGGCCGAATGGCTGCGCGAGGCGCTGCACAGCGACCTCTACCGTCAGGCTCCCTTCAAGGTCATCGTCTGCCACATGCCCCCGTTCGGCGGATGGCACGGCGAACTCGACATCGCCCGCAAATTCATCCCCCTGCTCAACGAAGCCAGGCCCGACGTCTACCTCTCCGCCCACCTGCACGAATACATCCGCCACGCTGCCGGCGAGGACGGAGTCGCCTTTCCGCTGATTGTCAACTCCAACCACACGCTCCTCAAAGGCGAGGCCGACAGCCACCGCCTGACCCTGCGCGTCTCCGGCCCCGACGGGAAAGAGACCGACCGCCTCGTCATCGAAAAATAAAGCGGCGGGGAAGCGCCACCCGCACCCGCGCACAATCACCACGCCCCCACATCCACCAGCCGTCCCGCCCACCCGGACAGGGCGGCTGGCATTTTCTCCCTGTCGCCCCCGCCACCCGGCGGTCAGAGCGACGGGATTTTTTGAATTTTTCTCTCCGTTTACTTTGTCCGTTTTGGACAAAAAAACTTACCTTTGTCGGTGACCAGTCAGCCCAGAGGGGTTTGGCGGGTCACTTCACGGATGCCCCCGACGCCGTGCCCGTAACGACGGATGCACTCCGCCAACGCCGAACACGACGCCGGGAGCAAGAGAAAGGACGTTTACGGACGTAATCTTCTACGTACAAACTTCGCAACTTTGCACAATCCCAAGAAGATACGGCAACGTGACGTCCGCGCTGGGTGTATTGTACCCCTATGGCAGGCTGCTTGCAGCCCGCCGGGGGATTATAATAGGCCAACGGCGTGGGCTGACTGCGTTGCTTATCCTTGGGAAAGGCAATGCGAAGGCCTGTACGTGGGATAAGCGAAAGTAGAAACTCCCACGTCTTTTTTCGTATCCCCACATCACTCATCGATTAACCGCTCGTTTCGGGAGTTCGCGGGCTCAACACATTTATATTATGAAACGAGACGAAAAGAAAGACGAAGAGTTGCAGTCAAGACGCGAGTTCTTCAAGAGCGCAGCCAAGAAAACCCTGCCCATCCTCGGAGCGTTAGTGCTGGCCGGGATGCCCACCGTACTGAAAGCCACAGAAAAACAACCCACAGGATGCGAATGGAGTTGCTCTCTTTCATGCTCAGGGGGATGTAGTTCTAGTTGTACTGGTTCTTGCAGCGGGAGTTGCACAAGTTGCTATGGACGGTGCACAGGCACATGCAATCAGATGTGTGCTGACGATTGTTCCTACGGCTGCAAGCAAACCTGCTCCGGAGGATGCCAGTATTCATGCAGAAGCTCTTGCGCTAACAGCAGCCAATGGTAAATTACAAACACCCTGAATAAACAAAGCGACTTATGGAACTATTCACATACAACCAAGGGACATTTCTCCCCTCCGATATTTTCACTCCAAGCATATTACAGGAAGCGGCGCCGACTCTGACCGTTGACATTTCCGACACCAATGTCTGCCTTAACGGCAAAACCCAATTAAGCGATTTGGCACATGAACTGATGCTTCACGTCAACCGTACGTACGGAACGATGTTTAATGATTTCACCCCTCCGATGGCTACCCACATAGAGAATGGCTGTACAAAGGTATTCTCCGTCCAACTGCATAAAAACACTCATAAAGTATAGAACAACAACAGTATTACGCAGGACAACCATGAAGCGTGAAATCAAAACAGCAAGAGAACCTTGGCAGGCCGGCGTAGCCAAATCCATCACGTTCATCGTGACGAAGGACTGCCAGCTGGCCTGCAAGTATTGCTACCTCGTGGGAAAGAACGTCCTTGAGCGGATGACGTGGCCGGTGGCCAAGCAGGCCATCGACTACATCCTTGACCACGAGGCTGAAATGACGGAGGAGAGCGTTGCGTGGGACTTTATCGGCGGCGAGCCGTTCCTCGAAATCGACCTCATCGACCGGATTTGCGACTACCTGAAAACCGAGATGTTCCGCCGGGAGCACCATTGGTTCAACTCCTACCGCTTCTCTTTCTCCACCAATGGCATCAACTACGGCGACGAGAAAGTGCAGCGCTTCATCAGGAAGAACCATGACCACCTCTCCATCGGCATCACCATCGACGGTACGGAGCGCAAGCACGACCTCAACCGCGTCTACAAGGGCAGCGGCCGAGGGTCGTATGCAGACGTGGTGCGCAACATTCCGCTGTGGCTCTCACAGTTTCCCGGCGCAAGCACCAAGGTAACCATCAGTTCGGAAGACATCCCTTATATCAAGGAGAGCGTGCTTCATCTCTACACCTTGGGCATCCGCGAGGTGCACATCAACTGCGTATTCGAGGACGTGTGGCGGGAAGGTGACGCCCTTCTATTCGAGGAGCAACTCACCGCACTGGCCGACGCCATCATCGACGGCGAACTGTATAAGGACTTTGCCTGTTCGTTTTTCGACGAACACATCGGTAAGCCGCTCGACCGTTTGAAGCAGAACGGCAACTGGTGCGGCGCGGGCCGCATGCTCGCCATCGATGCCGAAGGGAACTTCTATCCCTGCACACGCTTTGCGCAGTACTCCCTCCGCAACAAGCTGGCACGGATCATCGGCAACGTGCGCGACGGTATCGACCGGAACAAGTTACGCCCTTTCCTGACGCTGGACCGCTGCACGCAGTCGCCACAGAAGTGCATCGACTGCGAGGTGGCTTCGGGCTGCGCTTGGTGCCAAGGCGAAAACTACGACGCCGCCCAGACGTCTACCGTTTTCCAACGCTCCACGGCCATTTGCCTCATGCACAAGGCCCGCGTCCGCGCCAACAACTACTATTGGAACAAACTCTATCACAAACTGGCGACGGCAAGCGGCCGCACCGGCCAAAAAGAACGCAAAAGCATGACATCCCCTTCTAATTGAATCCATATGCTGCAATACTTGGTTATTCTACTGGACGACGCTGCGGCATCTTACTGTCACTATGGTGTGCCGCAGCGCCCCGCCCGCCCCATTGCTCCCGAAGTGTTGGAGACGGCCATCCGTTACGCCATGAAGGAAAACCTGAACGTGCAGTTCGTCTATCCCGTGCACGAGTTGCCGGCCTACGTGGCCGAACTGGTCGAGACCGTGGACCACTCGAAAATCAAGCCTGCCGCTGCACTCCGCACGGACGATGCCGACGTTATCGTCGTCGACAAATGGTCGGCGTGGAAAGACATCCCGCTACGTGAAGAGGTGGCCTACGTGCTGCGCACAGACTGGAAAGGCCTCTTTGGGCATGGCCAAGCCGTTGCCAAACGGCTGAAAGAACTGACGCGGCTGAACGTGGTGCTGACCGACGTGGAGGCGTTCACCGATGCAGACTGCGAGTGGTATGCCGAGATGCTCGACGCGTGGTCCGACAAAATCGTCAACCTCTGTGCCACGGGGCGGATGCCGCAGGTCAACGTCCTCACCGACCGCATTTTTCTCGACAAGCCGAACCACTGCGGAGCGGGCGAGACGCAGCTGACCCTCGCTCCCGACGGGCGTTTCTATGTATGCCCCGCCTTCTACGGACACGCCGACTGCTTCTCCCTAGGTGGTCTCGACACCGGCCCGCAAGTACTGAATGCCCAACTCTACCGTCTGGACCATGCTCCACTGTGCCGCCAGTGCGATGCTTATCAGTGCCGCCGGTGCACGTGGCTCAACCTCCGGACCACGCTCGAAGTCAACACGCCCAGCCACGAACAGTGCGTCGTGGCACACACGGAGAGGGAGGCTTCACGCCGCCTGTTGGCGAGGCTCAAACAAGCCGGGATCAACCTGCCCGACGCCAAAGAAATAAAAGAACTTACGTATACCGACCCTTTTGAAGTCAAAGAAACATGGTGAAGAAACTCATAGGCCGCGTCACCGCCGTTGAGCGGGACGAAATCCACCGCCTCTTTGAGCGGCGTAACGGACTGAACGAACTGGCCAAAATCGTGACAGCAGACAACACGGAACTCTATGAACGGCTCGTGGCCGACATGGGCAAGACACAAAGCCTATTCCAATCTTGGTGGGACAGGATGGCCGCACAATATCATTGGGAAAGCACAGAAGGAGGGCACTGGGAAATCAACTTCGACACGTGTGAGATTTTTCTTACGGAAGGAGGTGCGTTATGATCGGAACAACGGAAGTCCTCCTCATTGCCGGCATCGCCCTGCTCCTCTTCGGCGGGAAGAAACTGCCTGAACTCATGCGCGGCATGGGACGCGGGATGCGGATATTCCGCGAAGAAATGAACACTCCATATCGCCCGGAAACAGAAAATGACGTTCAGGACGATAGTAACAGACAAAAAGAAATGCCTGACACAACTTCATCCAACAGCGCGGAGTACAGAAACGAGAGGGGACAGCGCAGCGCGACAACTGACACGGCTCAGACTACTAATGCTCCATCAACCACGGACACTGCCACCGGCCGTCATGAATGACAGAGGCAAGATGATGACGTTCGGAGGGCATCTCGACGCATTGCGCGGGATGCTCTTCCGTATTTTGGGCGTTACGGCTGCAATTGGCGTGCTTATCTTTACGTTCAAGGAGGAAACATTCAATCTTCTACTCGCTCCCGCGAACAGCCGCTTTACCACTTGGCAGCTGCTCCAAAGACTGGGAGATGCATTGGGCATGGAGACGCACATCGGCGACTTTCACGTACAGCTCATCAGCACCGAACTGGCTTCACAGTTCACCACACACGTCACCACGTCGGCTCTACTGGCCATGCTAGTGGCCTCACCATACATCGTCTTTGAACTGTTCTGTTTCGTCTCACCCGCCCTCTATGCCCGCGAGCGGCGCTACTTCATTCGTTTGTGCATTGGTGTCTACGTGTTGTTCCTACTTGGTGTGGTATTGAGTTATTACGTGGTTTTCCCCGTCTCGTTCCGTTTTTTGGGAACCTACCAAGTGGCCGAACGAGTAGTGAATCAGATCAACATCTCGTCGTATATCTCCTCGTTCGTACAGCTGACATTCCTAATGGGCCTGCTGTTCCAATTGCCCGTGGTTATTTTCTTCTTGACAAAAACAGGCGTAGTCAGTGCAGATTTCCTTCGAAGAATGCGCCGACAGGTCATACTGCTCATCTGTATTGTCGCGGCCATCATCACTCCGCCCGACGCCTTTTCGCTCCTGCTGGTGGCCACGCCTGTCTGGCTGCTCTACGAGGCGAGCGTGTGGATAGCGGCGCGGTGGGCTTGATTGCGCCGCACACAAAAAGAGAGCGCCCGGCGACTCACGTCGCGGGGCACTCTCCTCAATAATATCAAAAACTTATGAAAAAGCTCTCGCTTAGAGTTTCGGGCCTGCGGCTACGAGGGCCTTGCCTGCCTCGTTGGTCTCATACTTCTTGAAGTTGTTGATGAAGCGCTGTGCGAGGTCCTTGGCTTTCTCGTCCCAAGCGGCGGCGTCGGCATAGGTGTCGCGCGGGTCGAGGATGTTGGGATCAACGCCGTTAAGCTGCGTCGGAACAACGAAATCGAAGTAAGGGATGGTCTTCGTCGGGGCCTGGTCGATGGAGTGGTCGAGGATAGCGTCGATGATGCCGCGGGTGTCGCGGATGGAGATGCGCTTGCCCGTACCGTTCCAACCGGTGTTGACGAGGTAAGCCTTGGCACCGCTCTTTTCCATCTTCTTAACGAGTTCTTCGGCGTACTTCGTGGGGTGCAGGCTCAAGAAGGCAGCACCGAAGCAAGCGGAGAACGTCGGGGTCGGTTCGGTGATGCCGCGTTCGGTTCCGGCGAGCTTGGCCGTGAAGCCGGAGAGGAAGTAGTACTTCGTCTGCTCGCTGTTGAGAATCGATACGGGAGGCAGCACACCGAAGGCGTCGGCTGAAAGGAAGATAACCTGCTTGGCAGCCGGACCTTTCGAGATGGGCTTCACGATGTTCGTGATGTGGTTGATGGGGTAAGAAACGCGGGTGTTCTCGGTCACGCTCTTGTCAGCGAAATCGATCTTGCCGTCGGCAGCCACCGTAACGTTCTCCAAGAGGGCGTCGCGACGGATGGCGTTGTAGATATCGGGTTCGCTTTCCTTGTCGAGGTTGATGACCTTGGCGTAGCAGCCGCCTTCGTAGTTGAAGACGCCCTCATCGTCCCATCCGTGCTCGTCATCGCCGATGAGCAGACGTTTCGGGTCGGTCGAAAGGGTGGTCTTGCCCGTACCGGAAAGGCCGAAGAACACAGCGGTATTCTCGCCGTTCTTGTCGGTGTTGGCCGAGCAGTGCATGGAGGCGATGCCACGGAGCGGGTTGAAGTAGTTCATCATGGAGAACATGCCTTTCTTCATTTCGCCGCCATACCATGTGTTGATGATGACCTGCTCACGGCTCGTGAGGTTGAAGACAACGGCGGTCTCAGAGTTCAGGCCGAGTTCCTTCCAGTTCTCAACCTTTGCTTTCGAGGCGTTATAAACAACGAAGTCGGGCTTGAAGTTGGCCAGTTCTTCTTCCGTCGGACGGATGAACATGTTGGTCACGAAGTGAGCCTGCCATGCCACTTCCACGATGAAGCGGACGGAGAGGCGCGTAGCGGCGTTGGCACCGCAGAAAGCATCGACAACGAAAAGGCGCTTGCCGGAAAGTTCCTTCACAGCCAGGTCTTTCAGTGTGCCCCATGCCTCGGGCGTAACGGGCTTGTTGTCGTTCTTATATTCGGGAGAGGTCCACCAGATTGTGTCCTTGCTCGTCTCGTCCATTACGATGAACTTGTCCTTCGGCGAGCGACCGGTGTAAACACCTGTCATCACGTTGACTGCGCCCAGCTCCGAAACCTGGCCCTTCTCGTAGCCTTCAAGACCCGGTTTGGTCTCTTCGGCGAACAGGACATCGTAAGACGGATTGTGAACAATCTCGGTAGTACCGGTAATTCCGTACTGCGTTAAATCTAATGTTGCCATAATTTAATTAGATATTTAATGTATTATGAAAAGTGGCTCTTTCGGTATAGTCATGAGGAGCATCCTCCTCAGACCTTGGCAAAGGTACGAATTTTCTTTCCGACCAAGAAAATTCCCACACCTTTTGTCAGCCATGTCACTACTTCTTAACGCATTTTCAGAGACCCGTCGCGACGATACGCTCGTTTTGCCAACAACAGTTGACAAAAGGAACTGTTCCGCGGTCGCGGCGTGCCGTCGTGTCCGCACGGCGAGCAGACACGACGCTCACCCGGACGCTCCGGACCTGACGCCTGAGGAGCCACGGAACCTGACCACAAGGCGCATGAAGCGGGCCATCGATAAAAAAATGTTACGCATTCCTTTTTCTTAACAGGACTCCTTACGTTTTCCGGGCAGGCAGGCCTATTTTTGCCGGACAAGCCTATTCACCAAAAATACTGCCCCTATGCGGGCTTCACGTCTAATATCTAACAAACACGGTTATGAAAACCACACACACCACATGGAAGAAATGGGCAGCGTTCACGCTGTGCGCCTGCATCGCTTCCACCAGCTTCGGACAGAAGCACATCGAAGGCACTTGGGTAGAACCCATCCCCGGCATGGCCAACAAATACCAAGGTTTCTGCCTCGAAAGCGGCGGAAAGGCGACATCCGTCAACATGGCTACACTGCGCTATGAACATTGGGTACAAAAAGGACGCAACCTCATCCTCAGCGGAAAAAGCATCGGCAACCACCAGACCCTTCCATTCGCCGACACGCTCACGGTGGAAAAGCTGACGGCAGACAGCCTCGTGCTGAAAAAGGCAAACTGACGCTCAAATACGCCCGGCAGTGCGCCAAAGCTGACAAAAAATGCATCCCGGCTGCCAAGCTGACTCCCGCCAAGACTGCCTCAGCCTCTGTCAAAAAAGACTGAGCATAACGCACCATAATACCCGTTTGCGCCGCACTTCTTATCCAGTAAACGGCGCAAACGGGCATCTTCATGCCGCCGGACCACCCCTGCGAAAAAACGCAGGCAAAAGAAAACAACAGACACTTTGCGCCGCTGAAAGCAAAAAAACTCGTATATTTGCACCGCCTTGTCCGGCCAAAGCGCCTGCACGCCGGACAACCTGCGGAAATAGCTCAGTTGGTAGAGCACAACCTTGCCAAGGTTGGGGTCGCGAGTTCGAGTCTCGTTTTCCGCTCACGGCGCTCGAATGGTGGAATGGTAGACACGAGGGACTTAAAATCCCTTGGCCAGTGATGGCTGTGCGGGTTCGAGTCCCGCTTCGAGCACACGGTAACGCCCGGCGGCCGAAAGGCCTGCCGGGCGTTTTCTGTCTTTCCAGTCTGGGCCTTGCGAGACGCCCGACGACAGGAATGCGCGCCCCTAAACCCCGGATCAATCGCCAAGCGCGACGTCGTCCAGATAGAGCGCACGGATGTCGGCATTCTCGCCCAAGCCCTGCATGCGGACTGTCACCTCAAAACCCTGCCGTTCGAGTTCCGCACGCCACGTGCCGGCGATGTCCTCCTTCGTGTGATTGCCACAGACGAGGAGCAGGGGGACGAGCGTAACGCGCCGCACCCGCTCGCGTTTCAGTTGCGCCACAGTGGTCGCCAACGTGGGGTAGCCCTCGATGGTGCTGACGTGAAAACGGTCGTGGCCGGCGGCGCGCATCATGTAGTCCAGCATGGCGTAGGTGGCCGTGCTGGGCAGTTGGTTGCCGTGGCCCACGAAGACGACGGCCTCGCCGCGCCCAGGCTCTTCGCCGCGCGTCAGGATGTCAACGACACGTTGGCAGTCGGCCACGGAGTAGAGCAAGGGATTGCCCACTTCGATGCGGTCGAAAAAGGGAGCCATGCGCGCGGCATCGGCGCGCACGGAGGCCATTTCTCCGCCCTCGATAATCGTGGTGCTCAACACAAAGACACGACGGAAGCCCTCGGCGCGGAGGCGCATCAGGGCGTCGACAGGACTGTCCTTGTGGATGCCGCGGCCGGCCAGCCGACGGCGCACGACGGGCGAGATATAGGCCTCGCGCACCTCGGCCTGCGGGAAGCGTTGGCGGGCATCGCGCGTGAGGGCGTCGAGGGTGAGGGCACGCGTCTGCTCGTCCGACGAGCCATAGTGCGTCACAAGCAGGGCCGTGCGGGCAGCCTCCTGTGCGCCGGCGGCGAGGCTGCCCCCAAGAAGCAGGAAAAGGAATAACAGCTTTTTCATGATGCGTAAGACATTAATCGGCAGGTTTTCATTTCAGTTTCAGAGCCAGGCTGACCACGACGTAGCGTCCGGGCGAATAGAGCGTAAAGTTCTTGTCAAGCGTGCGGCGGTCTTTCTTGTTGAAGAGGTTGTCGACACCGATGCCCGGTTCGAGCGTAAAGCGCCTGAAACGGTCGATGCTGTGGCGGGTATATAGGTTCCAGATGCCGTAGCCCGGAGCGTCGCCGGCCTCGTCGCCGGGGTAATAGACCTTGCTTTGCACGCGGCCGTTGAGGTTGAGGTTCATCGTGTACCACCCCCATCGGCGGGCGTAGTTGGCCGTGAGGACGGCGGTGTGGCGGACGCTGCGCTCGATGTTCTGCCACGTGCCGTCGGCGTTCTGCCCGCGGGCGTAGGCATAGGTGTAGTTGCCGCTCAGCGTGAGGCCCTCGACGGGCTGCGCCGCAAGGTTGACCTGGACGCCGCGCACACGCGCCTGATTGAAGTTGTAATAGTTCTTCACGGTGAGGTTGCCCGTAGAGCTGAGGTCGGCAACCTCGGGAAACTCCTGACGCAGGGCGTCCTGTTCCGCTTGGGAAAGATTGTCGAACTTCTCGCTCGTCGAAGTGACCATGTGCTTCACATAGTTGAGGTATCCGGTCACCGAGGCGCTGAACCGCGCCGTCCGGTATTCCATGTTGACGGAATAATAGTTGCTGCGCTCCGCCTCGAGGTCGGGGTTGCCCAGCGTGATGGTGTTGCGGCTGCCGTGTGCGGCCTTGAACATGTGGTAGTAGAGCTCCGCGATGTCCGGAGCGCGGAAGCCGGCGGCATAAGTGGCGCGGACGTTGAAAGAGCCGATGCTGTACATCGCCGCGACCTTGGGCGTGAAGCGGCCTCCGGCCTCCTCGTGCCGGTCGTAGCGGGCGCCGAGCACGCCGGTCAGGCAGTCCCAGAGCTTCACCTCGTGCTGGCCATAGGCCGACACCGTCGAGACGCCCTTGTCCAAGTCCGAGTCGGGGTCGCGGAGCACCTCGCGCCGGAAGTCGGCACCGAATACGGTGGTGCTCTGCGGTGTGAAGCCGAAGATGCCTTTCAGTTCAACGTCGTGAAACTTCTGCAGCTTCGTCAGCTCGTAGTCGCCGGGCAGGTGGCTGCCCGACTCCATCGTATACTTGTAGCGCGAAGCATAATTATTGCCGTTATAGTCCAGATGAAGGACATTGCGCCCGCCGAGGCGGTACTCGGCGCCCGCACCCCAGCTGTATCCCTCATAGTTGGTGTCATACTTGTTGCCGCCTTCGAAGCCCTCGCGCGGCACGGGACGCTCGTTCAGCCGCCAGTAGTAGCCGCCGTTGGCATAGAACGAGAGGCGGCTGGTGGCGTCGTAGGTGAACTTCTGCGTGAGGACATTGCTGGTGAACGCGGTCGAGAGGTTGTTGAGCGAGGGCAGGAGCTCGCCGCCGTCGTCGACGAGGTTGTTGTTCTGCCAGCCGTCGGAGTGGTCGTACTTATAGGACGTGTACGACCCGAAACGGCCTTGGGCGAGGTTGAGGTTCAGCCCCTGCGAGAACTGGTTCTTCGCCGTGTAGCGGCTCTGGCTGCTGAACGAGACCTCGTCGCGCGGTTCGTCGGTGATGACGTTGATCACACCGCCGATGGCGTCCGAGCCGTAGAGCGAAGAAGCCGCCCCGTCGAGCACCTCAATGCGCTTGACGCGCGACATGTCGATCTGCCCAAGGTCGATGTTGCCGCTGATGTCGCCCGTCAGCTTGCGGCCGTTGACGAGCAGGAGGACGTAGCGGTTCGACAGGCCGTTCATCGTCAGGTAGGAGCCCATCGCGTTGGGCGAGAACGACAGCGAGGGGACCAGCGCCTGCATGGCCTGCTGGAAGTCGGCGACGCCGGCGCGGCGGATGTCCGAGGCCGAAATGACCGTCACGGGAGCCGGCGTGTCTTTCAGGCGTTGGTGTGTCCCGGTGCCCGTGACCACGACGGGGTTCAGCCCATAAGTCCGGCCGGCCGTGTCGGCCGGCATCGCGGGGTCGCCGTGGGCGGCCTGGACCGGCGCGACACATAAAAAACCTCCCCCTGCGAGCAGGAGAGAAAGCACAAAATCTGTTCTCATAATTATAAATAAGTGAATTTGCAGCGCAAAATTACGCACCGGCGCTACGGCCGGAAATACCCAGAAGCATTGATTTCCGCCGCCGGACAGGGGATGCTTCACCCGGCGGCCCTCACCACATCCCGGACAAGGAGGATGGAAAGTGGGCACGGGGCCGCATTGGCGGCATGTCCTGCGCGATGCGGCACCGCAGGCGCATGCGACGGGCGGGCACAGCCAACATCCCGCCAGCCTGCCGCACCCCGCCAGCGTTCCCGAAGCCCCCGGAGCGGGCACAGCCGTGCGACAATCCCAACGGACGACCAACGGACGCCGAAAAGCGCCGCTTGCACCTGCAATCGCCAGCCGTTAACGTTTATTAGCTCTACGAGGCATCCTGTCACGCAGTTTTTCAGTAAAATTGCAGCGCAAATCAGTTCTGACTGACAAGGAGATTACATTACCTCGGCAATTCGGCTACGGCCCGCGGGCCAAAGCGGAAAGTAATGGGACGGCTCTTCTCCTCAAAAAAACGCTTATCGGATTCTTCTGCGTCCCGTCTTGCAGAAAAGGAACAAGGCCGCCCTGCGGGTTGGCCTGCCGAAGTTTCTTATGCGCAAGAAGGACCGACACATACCGGAGAAACACGGACTGCACCTGCACGCAGGCTGCCGGCCACAGCCGTTTGACGCCACCCCGCTGCCTGCCATGGCGTGGGAAGCGGCGCCACACGCACAGCCACACGGCTTGGTCCAAAGGACTACGCGGTCTTCCCACTTTCTCGCGACACACACAAACTACAACTATTTATATATCCTACCTCATTGGCGTACCGCAGGGCTCCACGGCCCGCTCGCGGTACGCCACGGACAGACGGGCCCATGCCGTCCTGACCGCTAACCTTCCCGGAACGGCCTCGCCGGCCTGACCGCTCCACACACGCCTTGCCGCTTGCCCGGCCCCGAAGCCTCCACGCCGACGGGCGGACAGGCGGCAAGGCGTGTTCCGCCCCACGGGCAGCCGGCCCCTCCCGGAACGCCTCACCTCCAAACGGAGCACGGCTGGCACACCGAAGACCAAGGCGCCGCACAAGGCCGCAGGCACCCGCCAGCCCTTTCCGGAAAAGGGATAGTCCGGCACGGCGCGGCGACCGTTCCGACAGCCGGTACTCCCGGCGTCGCAGGAGGGCTGTCCGTCCGGACGGAAGCAGGCCCGGAAAAATCAATCGGTAAGACCTCCAAGACTATTCAGTTTGCAGTCCTGTCCCTATACAGTCCTGCCAATCACTAAAAAGCATCATTACACACACGTATCCGCCGAAAGGCCTCCCACCCCACCGCCGTCTGCACCGGGTGGCTGCGGGCCTACGCGCCCCCCTCACGACCGCGTGCGACAGGGAGCCAGGGCGGCGTACACCCCGGCCGTGCAGCGCGCGCCACACCTGCGACGACATATTAAAAAAGCGCAAAGGCTTGGCCGTTCGGGCCATTCTGCGTAATTTTACACCTCAATAAGCGCAGGCGGGGGCACCGTCAGTCCCAAGACACGGTGTGCCGCCCGGCAACCTGACGCCGGACTGTCCCGCCAAGCAAGCATACAAAACCACCTACGATGAACTACGAATGGAACTACGAAGCGCCCTCGGCCGAGGAAAAAGAACAAGGCCGCATCCTCGGGCGTGAAGTGGGCGTCCATCCCGTTTTGGGCCAGCTCCTCGTGCACCGTGGCATCACGTCGGCGGCCGAGGCACGCCGTTTCTTCCGCCCCCAGCTCTCCGAACTGGCCGATCCGTTCCTGATGGACGACATGCACACGGCCGTCGACCGCCTCAACGAGGCCATGGGGCGGAAGGAGCGCATCATGGTCTACGGCGACTACGACGTCGACGGCTGCACCGCCGTGGCGCTGGTCTACCGTTTCCTGCGCCAGTTCTATTCGAACGTGGACTTCTACATCCCCGACCGCTACGACGAGGGGTATGGCGTCTCGCGCAAGGGAGTGGACCACGCCGCCGAAATGGGCGTCGGACTTGTCATCGTGCTCGACTGCGGCATCAAGGCCGTCGACGAAATCGCCTATGCCCGCTCGCTGGGCATCGACTTCATCATCTGCGACCACCACGTCCCCGACAAGACCATGCCCCCCGCCGTGGCCGTGCTCAACCCGAAACGCGCAGACAACCACTACCCCTGCACCGACCTCTCAGGCTGCGGCGTGGGCTTCAAGTTCATGCAGGCCTTTGCCGAGAGCAACGGCATCGAACTCAACAAGCTCACCCCCCTGCTCGACCTTTGCGCAGTGAGCATCGCCGCCGACATCGTCCCCATCACGGGCGAAAACCGCATCCTGGCCTACCACGGCCTGCGCTGCCTGAACACAGCGCCCTCCATCGGCCTCCAAGCCATCGTCGAGACCTGCGGGCTGGACGAACGCGAGCTGACCATGGCCGACATCATCTTCAAGATCGGGCCACGCATCAACGCCTCAGGACGCATGCAGAACGGCAGCGAGGCCGTCGAGCTGCTCGTCGAGAAGGACTACGACGCCGCCCTCGAACGCGCCGCGCGCATCAACCTCTACAACGAAGCCCGCAAGGACCTCGACAAGCAAATCACCGAAGAGGCCACCGAGCGCGTCCGCCAGCTGCCCGACCTCGACGCGCGCCGCGCCATCGTCCTGACGGGCGACACGTGGCACAAGGGCGTCATCGGCATCGTGGCCTCGCGCCTGACCGAACTGTTCTACCGCCCCAGCGTCGTGCTGACCTGCACCGACGGCATCGCCACAGGCTCGGCCCGCTCGGTGACGGGATTCGACGTCTACAAGGCCGTGCAGAGCTGCGCCGACCTGCTCGAGAACTTCGGCGGACACACCTATGCCGCAGGCCTGTCGATGAAGGTGGAGAACGTGCCCGAGTTCACGCGACGCTTCGAGGAGTTCGTGGCCACCCACATCCATGGCGAGCAGACCCGCCCCCGCCTCGACATCGACGCCATCATCGACTTCAAGGACGTCACCCCGCGCTTCAACAGCGAGCTCAAACGCTTCGCCCCCTTCGGGCCGGGCAACCCGAAACCCATCTTCTGCACAAAGGGCGTCTATGACTACGGCACGAGCAAGGTGGTCGGGCGCGGACAGGAACACATCAAGCTCGAACTCGTCGACAACAAGTCGAGCCACGTCATGAACGGCATCGCCTTCGGCCAGAGCGCACAGGCCCGCTACATCAAGACGAAGCGCGCCTTCGACATCTGCTACACCATCGAGGACAACACCCACAAACGCGGCGACATCCAACTCCTCATCGAGGACATCCGCCCCGTCGAACACTGACCCATGGCGACCGACTATCTGGCCATCCTGCGGCGCTGGTGGGGCTACGACAGCTTCCGCGGCGTCCAGCTCGACATCATCCGCAGCATCGGAGAAGGGCGCGACACCCTCGGGCTCATGCCCACCGGAGGCGGAAAGAGCATCACCTTCCAAGTCCCGGCCATGGCCACGGAGGGGGTCTGCCTCGTCATCACCCCCCTCATCGCCCTGATGAAAGACCAGGTCGACGCCCTGCGCCGGCGCGGCATCAAGGCCACCGCCATCCACACCGGCCTGACGCAGGACGAAATCGCCAAACGGCTGGACAACTGCCTCTTCGGCGACTATAAGTTCCTCTACGTCTCGCCCGAGCGCCTCGGCTCCGAATTCTTCCGACACAAGCTCCGGAAGATGCCCGTCAGCTTCATCACCGTCGACGAGGCACACTGCATCTCGCAGTGGGGCTACGACTTCCGCCCGGCCTACCTCGACATCGCCGCCGTGCGCAGCCTGCAGCCCGGGTGTCCCGTGCTGGCCCTGACAGCCACCGCCACCCCCACCGTCATCGACGACATACAAGAGCGCCTCGGCTTCCGCCGGAAAAACGCCATCCGCATGAGTTTCGCCCGGCCGAACCTCTCCTACGTCGTGCGCCACACAGACAACAAGGAGGCTACGCTCCTGCGCATCCTCGAAGCCGTACCCGGCGCGGCCATCGTCTACACCCGCTCGCGGCAGCACACCTACGACACGGCGCGATGGCTCAACGAGCAGGGCATCAGCGCCCAGCACTACCACGCAGGCCTCACCCCGCTCGACAAGGACCTGCGCCAGCGCTCCTGGCAGGACGGCGAGACGCGTGTCATCGTCGCCACAAACGCATTCGGCATGGGCATCGACAAGCCCGACGTCCGCGCCGTCGTCCACCTCGACGCCCCCGATTCCATCGAAGCCTACTTCCAGGAAGCCGGCCGTGCCGGGCGCGACGGGCTGCCCGCCTATGCGGTCCTGCTCGTCAGCGGAACCGACCGCGGCGTGCTGCGCCGGCGCGTGGCCGACACCTTCCCGCCCAAAGCGTTCATCCGGCAAGTCTACGACCATCTCGCCTACTTCTTCCAGCTCCCCATACACACCGGCGCGGGCCGCACGTTCGAGTTCGACATCGCCGAGTTCTGCCGCAACTTCAAGCACTTCCCCGTGCCCGTCGAGAGCGCCTTGCAGATCCTCGGCCGCGCGGGCTACCTCGCCTACCGCGACAAGGACGACAACACCTCGCGCCTGCGCTTCCTCGTCACACGCGGCGAACTCTACGACATCGACACCTCGGGCCCGGAGGACGAGGCCGTGCTCAGCGCCCTCATGCGCACCTACGGCGGCCTCTTCGCCGACTACGTGAGCATCGACGAAAAGCGCATCGCACGCGACGCCGGCCTGAGCCCCCAAGCGGCCTACGACACGCTCAAACGCCTCACCTACCGCCGCATCCTCCACTACGTGCCCCGTCGCGACATCCCCCACGTCACCTATCTGCGCCCCCGCATCGACGGCGCCGACGTCGCCCTCCGCCCCGAGGTCTACGAACAGCTGCGCGACCTTTATGCCGCCCGCGTCGACGCCGTGCTCCGCTACATCGAAGACGACGCCCGCTGCCGCAGCCAGCAACTCCTGGCCTACTTCGGCGAGACGGAAGCCCCGGCCTGTGGCCGATGCGACGTCTGCGTCGGACAGCACCGGCCGCGCCAGCCCCACGCCGCCACCGACGGCGACCGCGCCGACGGCCGCCTCCTCGACGCCGTCGGACGGCTCTGCGCCGACGGCCGCCCACACCCCCTCGACAGCCTCGACCGCTGCGGACTCAGCGAAGAGGCCGCGCGACGCACCCTTGCCCGCCTCGCAGCCGAAGGCCTCATCCACCTCGCCGACGACGGCACCGTCCGCCCCGCCGCCGGCTGAGCGAACGGCATTTTCATCGCAACGCCCCCCATGAATCAGAGAAAACAAAAGTAGGAAGAAAACAACTTTTATTTTCCTCCTACTTGATTTCCCAATTCTATGTTCTCATTTTATGCCTTATCCCATACTTATGTTCCGCGCCTGCCTCCCAATCGGCGTTGTCATTCATCCGGTAGACGTAAGTCTTGCCGCCGGTGGTGGAGATGCTGACGAACGCCGTGCCCGCCGTCATGTTTTGCGGGGCTACGAGGGCTTCGTAGATGATGCCGCTCCCTGCATGGTGGGCGATTATCTCGCCGGGGTTGCCGTCGGCGGTGGAGAGGTCAATGGTCTGCATGCCTTCGCTGTTTGCCGTAATCGTGATGGTGTGGACATTGCCGGCTTCGAGGGTTGTCAGGGTGCTGACAGGAACTACGGTCGTTTCGTTTAGGCGGACGAAGGGCTGGGTAGTTTGGTCGCCTATTTCGCCGGGCACGAGGTTGGCCTCCCAGCATGATTCACCGTTATATATGCATGACTTCGTGGTTATCCAGCCTTGCGAATCAGCATCGGTAGCTAATGTACCCTGCGTGTTGGTGCATGAAGTGAAGCCATAAACCTCCACATTGGTGACTTGCGATGCTCGTTCACCCTTCAACTTCACCCGCACCTTGGCCAGCTGGTGCTCGAACTGTAAGTTAACAGGAGTATTGTGGCTTGCATTGTCTACCGTAGCCCGCAGCACATACACCAAGCCCTTATCTTGGCCGCCGAGGTACAATGCGCCATCCGTAGCGGGATACCAGGCAGTGACTTCGGCAGTCTGGGTGTTTTTCCAATAGAGGGGAGTATCGGAAGTCCATGCGCTGCCATCGTAAGTGTAAATGGCTGTTTCACCATTGAGACTGACGGTAATGGCATCATCCGGCTGCCACACACTGCCGCTGCCGTCAGGCTTCTCGGTCACGCGCGTCCACGGCTCCTCGCTCGCCTCGGCGGTGATGCTTACACTGCCTATCTGCAAAGGATATTCGCCGTCGGGCAAAGCCGTGCCCTGCTCGGCCAGTTCGTCCTGCGTGCAGGCGGTGAACAGGATTGCCGCCATGAGGCATATTGTTGTAGATAATCTGTTTTTCTTCATATCTTCTTCGCTCTTGTAAGTCTTTTGCGTATCATTTTCTTTAATTAAATGGGCAGTTCTACTGCGCCTTCGCCACCTGTGCCGTCGCCCCATGTCATGCTACCGGTATCGACCGATACCTGAAGGCCGTAGAGGGTGATGGTAACATTGTAGGTGTACTTATAGCCGGCTTTCCATTCGGTGTCGTTCTGTAGCATGTAGTAGAACGGGCCGTAGCCGGTGTCGTCCTTCTCGGCGGTGAAGGTCAGTAACTTTGTGCCTGCCGCCATGTCCTGCGGAATAACGAGGGCTTCGTAGGTGGCGAAATAGCCTGTCGCCGGAGTACTGGCAAGGTGAGGGCTGATGCTGCCTTTGGTGGCGCCAGTCGTCCATGTGCCGAGCCAACGCCCGTCAGCGTCCACGGCTTTCGGGAGGGTGAACGCGCCGTCCAGCGCGAGGATGTCACCCTCGCCGATAGTCAGGCTGATGTCGCCCGGCGTGGCTCCGATGCTTTCGGGCAGACCGTCGCTCTTGATGTTCACCACCACCTTGGCGGTCTGGTGGTAGAAGGTGAGGGCGGGCGTTTGGGCGAAGCTCACGGTCTTGGATTCACTGCAAAGCAAGTCTCCCGACTGATAGTCCGCATCGCTGCTCTGGTCTTCCTCCACACTCCAAGTCCAATCGTTGTTTTCCACCATGATATTCGGGTAAAGACCCTGCACGGTGATGGGACTTGGTTTTGTCCAATAGTATTCGCCGGACAGGTTGCCTTTATCATCCACCGTGTAGTCATACCACTCCGTGCCGTCCCCGTCGGTTACCTGCAGGGCTATCGTCTCATTGCCGTTCCACCGGTTGTCCACGGTGGCGCGGGTGTCGGCGCTGCCCTCTATGGCGGCGGTCAGCGTCAGAGGCTGCGTGCCGTCGGGCAATGTTCCCGCATCGTCCTGCGTGCAGGCGGCAAAGCCGAGCAGCAGGGCGAGTGCCGAGAATGTATATAGGGTATATCGTTTCATATCGTCCTGTTTTTACTGGTTTTTCTGCAATACGGGCAGATTGTTCTCACCGAGTTTCCATTGATAGCCGTTGCCGGTAAGGGCTTCATTCATGCCATCAACAGCGGTCTGCCACGAATCGCCGTCATTTACCTTCGTGGCATCTACCGTTCCTCCTTGATTATTTGCTCCATATCCAGCGTTTCCGCCATAGAAGCAGGCGGTGATGGTGCCATAGTTGTAAGCAGCGATGCCGCCCTCAACATAATTCGTTGTTAAATTTCCATCGAACCAACAGCCAATAATACTACCGTTGTTGATAGACGCAATGCCACCGATATCGCTGGTTCTTGCAGCAATATCTCCCGTTACGGAGCAGGCAGTAATGGTGCCGTAGTTGACATTTACTATGCCGCTGGCTACCCCTTGCTGCACATTGTAGTTCACCTCTACTTGCAGGTTCTTCACCGTTCCGTTACTCCCGATACCATCGAACAATACAGCATTCCCACCGTCTGTTGAGTTTGTGGTGATGCTCAGTCCCGTGATGCTGTGTCCCTGTCCGTCGAAGGTGCCTTGATAACCGGTATTAGAACTGAAACCACTGCCTATCGGTGTCCACGTCTCGCCCGTCAGGTCAATGTCGGCGGTGAGGGTGATATTGAGTGTCGGGTCGGTCTGCACAGCCTCTGCCCATTCCTTCAGGCCGTTAGCGGTGTAGACTGTGTAGCTGCCGTCGTCCTGTATGAAATAACCCAAATCCTCTGCCGTGCCGTTCTCGCTGCCGCCGTCAGTCCAGCCGCCAATGGTGCAGCCCTCCAGCGTCAAGCCGGTGGCGTTCACATTGACGGTGTAGGTGTAGCGGCTGCCGGCTGCCAGCACCACATCGCTATGCGGACGGAAATAGTAAGTACCTCCGCCTAAATCCACCTGTATGAACGGGGTATTCGCCTTCACGGTCTGCGGTGCGGTGAGGGCTTCGTAGGTGTCGCCGCCCGCCTCGTAGGTGCGGATAGTGGCGGGGTTGCCGTTATCCGTGCCCAAGCCGGTGACATAAACATCGGCTCCCGACACGCTCGTGATGCCGGCACCCGGCTTAAGAAGAACCGTTATACGCGCCGTGCGGTGGCTGAACTCAAGCGTCGGGTTGTCGAACTGCACGGTCTGGGCTTCGGCGGAGATGAAGTCGCTGCCCTCGAAGCCTTCCTTCGTGCTTTGGTCTGCCTTTACTACCACATCGGGCATCGTGGTGCCGTATGGCCACCATGCCGAAACGGTGATGTCCTCGCGGCTTGTCCACCAGAAGGGGTCGGTGTCGCTGCTCAGGGTGGCAGTCTTGTAGCCGTCGGCATCGGATGCCGTCACATCGTATTCCTTCACCGTCCCGCCCATTTCGACTGCTACGGTCTGTACGCCCTGCCAGTTGCCGTCCACGGTGGCGCGGGTGGAGGCAGGGGTTGCCACGGCTTGCAGGCCGGTGGCGCGGATTACCAATGGATACTCGCCTTCGGGCAACGTGCCGCCGCCGAGGTCGTCCTGCGTGCAGGCAGTCGCTGCAAAAAGCAGGACGGTTGCCGCGGACAGTATATGCAATGGAAGTCTATTGCCCATATTCTTAGTCTTTTAGGAATGATATACTTAAAGGTCTGCGTTCACGTTGCCGCCATTCACCGGGTTCCAGTCGCTGATAGTGGCTGAGCTGATGCTCAGGTCCTTGTTGCGGACGGTGACGGTGTAGGTGTAGTTGTTGCCGGCTTTCAGTGCGCCGTCGGGAATGGTGAGCGTGGCGGTGTAGGGCTGGCTGTTGTAGTACACGCTCAGTTCGATACTTGTCGTTGACTGCGGGAAGAGGATGACCGACGAGGTGAGTGCGCCGTCCAGTTCCATTGTAAGGTCGGCTGTCTGTGCGTTCGCATCCGTTTCTGCCGTGCCGGTGGTGGTGTCGAAGCTGCCCTCCAGCACCAGTCCGGAGAGTGTGTAGCCGGTGGGTTTGATGGTATTGAAGTCCACGCCGCTTCCTGCCTCGAAGGTGAGCGTAATCTGGCTCATGCAGTGGTGGAAGGAGCAGTCCGTGCCTCCCGTGGACAAGTTGTTGGTGAAGTTCACTTCAGGATTGTGCGTACTGGCAGTGGCGCCGGTGGCATAGAGGAAGTCGATGGCGGGCTGGTTCTGCTGCGCCGTGGCATCAGTGGTGGCGGTCAGTGTCCCGCCGTCCGCATCGTAGGGATAGTAGGCGGAGAAGGTGGTCGGGTCATCATCTTGGAAGAAGATAATGGTTCCTGCCGGTGTGAACTTCCCGTTTTCCCACCGGTAGAGCACGTTGGTGTAGCCGAAGCGGCTTTCGGAGATGCCTATCTCGTCATTGGTTGTCCACTGGGTGCCGCTGGCACGGGTGGCTACGGCGTCGGAAATTTCGGCGTTAATCACTGCGGCCACGGGGCCGTCGTTCAGGTTCTCGATGTCGTTGGTGCAGGCGGCAAGCGCGAGTGCCAGTGCCGCGAAGGTGAATAATCTTGTCTTCATCGTTTCTGTATTTTATAGATTCTTTTTTGCTTTTACATTTCGGCATCCACATTGCCGCCGTCCACTTTTTCCCATCCGGTGATTTCACCGGTGAAGCCCGCCTCGTCTGGGGTCTCGGCCAAGGTGCCGCCGAGGGTCAGGGGTGTGGTCTTGTCGTCGTTGAAGCCGTCGAGGGCCGCCGTGAGGTCGCTAATGAGAGATGTAGGCTGCGGGTTGCCGTCCGTGTAGGTCAGCGTGGCGGTGAGCCGCTGCGCGTCGCCCGCAATGCCGAGCAGCCGGACGGTCGCCGTCCACTTGCCCGCATCGTCGCCCTCAGTTATCTTCGTGAAGTGCAGCTTCACCTCCGAGGGCGTGCCGTGGGTGCCCGTGGCAAAGTCCAGCGAGCCTGCCGCTCCGCTCAGCGTGCCCGTGATGCTCCCGATACGGTCTGCCGCATCACCCGTCGGCTCGATGACGAGGGTAAGCTCACGCACCTGCTGGTGCATCGCAGCGGTCAGCGAGTAGTCGGTGTCGGCTGCTATCTCTACCTCCTGCACGGAAGTGAAGAACCAGCCGGGAGTATTCACGATGCAGCCGCCGTCCGCTGCGGCCACAGTAGCCGTCGTGCCGCTCACCGTGATGCCGTCGGCAGGGTTATACACCGCAAGGGTATAACTGCCCGGAGCGAAAAGGTAGTCCGGCGAGTGGGTCGCGCCGGTCTCCGTGCCTGTATAGCCGCCCATCGTCACTGTCCACTCCGCAGGGATGTCCACGCCTTCGCCGCGGCCGGTCCAGTCGGCGGTGACGGCAATGCTGCCCGTATCGGGGTGGGGCGTGTCGTGCAGTTCGTCCTTGACGCAACCGCCCAGCGTGAGCAGCAGCGCGAGGGTCAGCATCGTTGTCGTATATCTTGTCGTTGTCTTCATATCCTCCTCCTTTCGCTAAAACAGCTTCCACACCAAGGTGACACCCGCACCTATCGGGCCCCACCAGTTCTTCGTCTCCTTGCCGGCACGCACCCGCACGCCGTCCGCGACTTCATATTTCTCATAGTCCGCGTGCAGGCAGCCCACGGCCACATTGAAGTCGAGCGACAGGGCATCGCTGAGCCGCAGTTGGTAGCCGCCGGTGATGCCGCCGCCCATCAGGTCGCCCTGACGGCCCGTTGCGGAGAACTTGTAGTTGAACTGCCCGGCCTTGAACATCGCGCCGAGATAGCCGCGCTTCTCCCTGCCCATATACCAGCGCACTTCCGGCATCACTTCCCACAGGGCATAGCGGCGGTCCTTGTCGTTCCACGACCACGAGGTCCACGAGCCGTTCACGGCGATGCCCACACTTGGGCTGATGCGCCATTCCAGACCGAGGTCAGGTGTGAGTGTCGCCCAACGCAGCAGGTTGGCACGCAGGGAGAGATGATAATCATTCGTGATTTTTGTTTCCGACGGAGTAGCGGTTATCTCTTGTGGCTGTTCAGCTTGCCTTGCCACCTGTTCTTTGGCAAGTCTGTCCGCTTCCGCTTTCTCGGCAGCACGGCGTGCTTCTTCTGCCTTGCGCCGTTCTTCAGCAGCTTTGTGTTCCTGTTCGGCACGTTCGGCGGCAAGGCGTTCTTCCTCTGCCTTGCTTAGCCCTTCGGATGCTTCCGGTGCAGGCACTGTCAGACGGACGATGACGAAATCACCGTCGGAAGCATGGCTGCGGGTGACGAAACATGCTTCCGCCATTCCGCCGCGCACGATAAGTTCCGACTTCACGCGGTTGGAACGGATGGCGGCCATCCGCAGGTTATCCCCCTCGCTGCCGAGGGAATTGCAGTAGCCGTCCACGTAGAGCGGAAGCGCGCCGCCGAGTATGCTGTCCTTGTTGCGGCGCACGCATTCCAGCAGCCGGGCAAGCTCAGGGCCGTTGCCGTCGAGCGGGACATAGAACATGTCCTTCTGCGGCACGAAACGGAAGGTGTATGTGGTGTCCGCCCGCTCCGCGGCCGAGGGCAGCGGCAGGAAGAGCGCCAACAGGAGGGCGGGTATCCATCTTTTCAGTTTTTCCATATCGTCATATTCTTTATTGTTAGCTTTTTGCCGTCAAAATCATGAGTGGGGGCACGTCCTCCCCTTCCGCCACAACGGCACAGCAGGGGAGATGCGGCGGAACGGGAGGATCCGTCCGACGCACACGGGGGGGGGCTGACTGCCCCGAGAGGAGGCAGAGGGGCAAACGTGCGGACACGGAAAAGGGCGGACCACCCTCGGAAAAAGAGTGGCCGCCCCTTGCGTATCTCCGTAAAAATGAATAAATTAACGCGCGATGCGCGCCGATGAGACTGTGTGTGTGTGTGTTACACGATTTTCCCGGATTTCCAAATAATCATCCGGGAAAATGGACGCCCTGCCGCGACACATGGAGGACATCCCGCCATCCCGTTCCAGAATGGCGACACAGGCTGCGCCGTATGGATGACCCGGCGGCCCGACGTTCCGCTTTGTGCCTTCATAGTCCATTATAAGTAAACATGACCATCCGAATACAAAAGTATTGATTTTTTCAATACAGTGGCAGCATGGCGGATTTTTATTTCATCTTTTTGAAGTTTTTTCTGGAAAATCCCGCCGTTCCGCACAGACGACCCCGCACGACCACGGGGCAGCCCCCGGCGCTGCCACATCCTCACGAAGAAGCAAGGCACCGGGACTGGCACACGCCGGAAGACCGGATTGAGAGAGGTCACTTGATTTTCAATCCGGGGAGCAGCGGATTCACGTCCACCAGTTCCAGCTCCCTCACCATCGAGAGCGTGCCTTGCTTGTACTTCCGGAAGTGCGGTGTTTGCAGGTGGCTTTCGTAGGCGGCGCGGTCGGCAAGCTCCTGCGCCGTGAAGCGGGCGGGGCGCAGGGGCTACCGGCCCGACGAAAGTGTGACTGTGACATCCCCACGCCCTAAGGCAGACTTCAATTGCGCAGCGTCGGCATTGTCGATCTTGCCTATGCGGGTGAAGTTCCACGAATTGGTTGAATAATAAATCGCCAGATATTTCCCCTGATAAAGAATGATGTCGCCGGGGCCGGTAGATGTCTGGCGGTCATTGCGCGGTAGGGCTGTCGGGAGCGGCCCGACTTTCTCCATGTTGCCGTAGTCCTCCATTTCCACGGTCACATCTCCCTTCGACAACTGCTCTTTCAAGGCCTCTGCGGACGAATTGTCCGATAAAGTGGCGGTAAATGTCTTGCCGCCCTTGATTGTCAGTCTGATTGAATTTGTCTCCATCTTTTTATGGCTTTCATTTGATTGTCCGAATATCGGCAACGCTATTAACACGTATGTCAGTAGCGGAATGATTCTTACAACTCTCATAGGATGGACTTGATAAACTTTGCGGGAACACCGCCCACAACCGTGCCGGCCGGAACGTCCTTTGTCACTACGGCCCCGGCGGCCACTACGGCATTGTCGCCCACGGTGACTCCTTGCAGGATCGTGGCGTTCGAACCGACCCAGACGTTCCGCCCCAACGTGATGGGGGCCGGGCGGGTCGATGCGCGCTCCTGCGGCGCAAGGCCGTGGTTGAGCGTGGCGAACACCACATTATGGCCGATCTGGCAGCCGTCGCCGAGCGTCACTCCGCCATGGTCCTGAAAGTGGCAGCAGGCGTTGATGAACACGCCTTCGCCCACGTGTATGTTCCTGCCGAAGTCTGTGTAGAACGGGGGGAAGACACGCAGCGTGCGGGGCACCTGATAGCCGAAGAGTTCGGATAGTATGGAGCGGACTTCGGCTGGTGTGTGGTAAGCTGCGTTCAGCCGGAACGTGATGCGCCGCGCCTCGTTGCTCATGTCGTCCATCAGCTGATGGATTTCGGGTGTGTCGAGCGGGCGGCGCGCCTTTACTATTTCCAAAAATTCACTTAACGTCATCTCTCTGTTTTTTATCTGACAGCAGAGGGGCTCCCCTGCCTTAATCACTGGCGTGAACCTTGTCTTTTAGTATCCTGAAAGCAGGGGGAGGGGAACATACGGCTCCCCTCCCCTGCGGATCGCTACTATTTATAGGACTCCTCATAGACGCGGACGATGTCTTGGTCCGACATCTGGACGCGGTCGCTGGTGAACATCACGCCCATCACCTCGCGGGTGTTGCGCATCAAGGTCTCGAACTCGTCGGGAGTAATGCCATAGTCGGACATCTTCAAGTCGGCAACGCCGCACGCCTCTTGCAGACGGGTGAGGGCGGTCAGGAAGTCTTCGGCTCTTGCGGCTTCCGGCATACCCATCGCCTGGGCCATGCGGATGAAGCGGTCGTCGCAGGCATGGTGGTCGATGAAGTATTTGTAATAGGCACGACTGACCATGATTAGGCCGGCGCCGTGAGGCAGGTTGGGATGATAGGCGGAAAGGGCATGTTCCAATGCGTGCTCGCTGGTGATGAGCGTCAGGCACATCACGCCGCCCGACAGCGTGTTGCCGAAAGCCACGTGGGTGCGGGCTTCCAAGTCATTGCCGTCCTTGACGGCGCGGGGCAGGTATTCGGCAATGTGGCGGATGGCTTCGAGGGCATACATGTCGCTCATCAGGTTGGCGCCCTTGGCGATGTAGCCTTCCGTGCTGTGGAACAGGGCGTCGAAACCTTGATAGGCGGTGAATGCCGGCGGCACGCTTTTCATCAGTTCCGCATCGACGATGGAGAGGACGGGGAACAGGGAGGCATCGCCCACGAAGGCTTTTTCATGCGTGTCTTCTTTCGTGATGACGCCGGAGCTGTCCGTTTCCGACCCCGTGCCAGCCGTGGTGGTGATGGCAATGATGGGCAACGGCTTTACGGCAATAGGCTGTCCTTTTCCCGAACCGATGGGCACGTAATCCCACAGTTCGCCTTCATTCGTAGCCATGACCGCAATGGCTTTCGCACAATCCATTACGCTCCCTCCGCCAAGAGCCACGAGGAAGTCGCAACCATTGTCGCGTGCGGCCTTTGCGCCGGCATTGACGTTGCCAACCGTGGGGTTCGGCATCACGCCGTCGAACACGGCCGTCTCCACGCCGGCCTTGTGCAACTGCGCTTCCGTGCGGGCCAGGTAGCCATTGGCACGGGTCGATTTCCCGTTGGAGATGACGATGAGGGCACGCCGTCCCGGCATGGGTTGTTCACTCAGTTTGTCCAGCATTCCTGCGCCGAACATCACGCGGGTAGGAATGTACATGTCGTAAATAAGATTCGTTTCCATACTGTGTGTTTATTGTTAATTGTTTTAATGTAACTGTTTCGCCATTTGTGTCCGGCGGAGGGGGCGTCATGTCTTTCCGGCCGTATTTCCTGCTTATTTCCCCATCACGTCTTTCACCTTCGCCAGCAGGCTGGGTATGTCCAGATGCTGCGGGCACTTGGCCAGGCATTCGCCGCAACCCACGCACGACGAGGCAGGATCTCCGCGCTGGACGGGCGACATGGACACGGTGTAGTCAGCCATTGCCCGCTCCTTGTTGCGGTGCAGCAGATAGTTGTTGTAGACGTAGGCGAAGATGTAGCCGATGGCGACGTTCCTCGGGCAGGGAATGCACTGGTAGCATCCGGTACAGTCGATATGCCCGGTGGCGAAGATGATGCCGGCTTCCGCGCAGATTTCCATCACGCGGACGACTTCGGGCAACACCTGTCCGTTGTCATCCAGCACGGGGATGCCTTTATCTTTTCTGCCTTCACATTGGTAGTGGTATGCAGCGTCAAGTGTCGGCATCCAGATGCAGCGGCACAGTCCGCCGCTTGTTTCGACAGCCTTTTGCGCGGCAAACGGATTCACCCTGTCGCCATGCACACGGTTCATGCAGAAGCTGCCGAAACATTCCGCTTCCGGCTGTGCCTGCCGGATGAGGTATGCCCTGTCGTGGCAACTGAAATCATTGGACTTGAACATCACGGCACGGTATCCGGCACGCATGGCGTCCTGCATGAAACCGTATTCATCCGCCGAGCGTTTCCGCGAGTCGGGCCGGAGGTGCAGGTGGATGTCGCACACTCCTTTTACCAATCCGTCATCCGTAAACTTAGGATTTCCTTCCTGTCCCTGCGGGGGCAGGTTCACGGCCTGTCCCGGCATCACCGTGGAAGCGAGCAGTGCCCCTCCCGCCACGACGGAGGTCTTGACGAAGTCCCTCCGGCTTATTTTCTGACCTGCATGCATAGCGCCCATTCTTTTGGTGCAAAATTAGCGCAACATGACGCAATTGGAATGAACACTTTTACGGAGGATTGTGACGTTTTTACGGATTGTCTGAAAGCGCCCTACGTGTTGGCAACGACCGGCTGTAAGCGAACGAGCCACTCCGCCCGCGTAGCGTGTCAAGTCAGTAGGATTTGAAAAAGGGTGCAGATAAATGACTTTCCAACATATAAGCCCTTGCAAGGAATTGCGCGAGCGTCGTCCTGCCGCTCACTTCCCGGCCGATGTTCCCGAGATAGGCCTTGAGGTGGTTTCAAAACGTCTCATATAAGGTCTCGGCCACCATACGTCGACCGAGACAAATATAGTGTCACCCACGTCGACGTGAACGAGCAGAACCCCGCCGCCACCGCCTTCTACCAGCGCATGGGTTTCCGCACCTTCCGCCGCGACGTCCTCGACGCCCAAGGCCTCCCCTTCCCCATCCTCCACATGGCGCTCCCCGGCTGACTGCGTTCAACAGGTCGAACACAAGAAAGGCAGCCTCAAATCTGGTGAGGCTGCCTTTCTTCATTATCTCTTCCGCGTCGCTTCTATCTTCTCAATCAACTCTTTCAGCAAAGTAAAGCCGATGTGGAATGCTCCTCACAGGAAAAAATGCTGACTCTTTCACAGATAGACTTCACATTATAAATTTTAGAAATTTCTTACAAGTCCTTTGCATAGACGTCTGCAATAGCCTTAAAATAATCTATTGTGGTTTCTAAACTTTCAAACACTGTATCTATTCTTTCATAGCTTGCGTTTAATACGCTCAGCTCCGTTTCGGAATAAGAATGCGTCATGACCTTCAAGAAAAAGAGCTCTTTCGTAGCTTCAATATTCTTAGAAAATGCTTGCTTCTGACCTTGACACGATTCATAGTACCGTTGGTACATATCAACAAATTGAGGATCAAAGTTCCGATGATAGATATCCATTTTTATATTGGAAAGCTTGATTTCCACTTGACTTCTTAACATGGTCATATCGGTATACAGTGTATTTAGCTCGTAACTCAATTTCAGATACGACAACTCGTGTTCAAGAGAGTCTACTCTTTGAACAAGCGCCTGGATTTCTTCTTGCTGATTTTGGGATTGCGCATGGATTGTGAAGCAGGAGAGCATAAACACAATAAGGCATAAGATTTTTTCCATGATACATATTAGTTTTCGGTTCAACGCATCAAAGATAGCGAAAAGCGATAAAGCGGGCAAAGAAAGCCCCTGCTTTCTGTTTATTCAGCCAAGCCACATCTAATGTTGGCATAAACGAGTATGGCGAGGCACCGCCACACCCATTCACATTATCCCCACTCTCCATGTGCATGCTGCTCACGCTCCCTCACCGCCTGCCCCAGAGGCGGCGCCACTCGCGTTTGATGCGGCGGACGGCCTTGGCGCGGAACGAGTTGGTGCGGCGGTAGTAGCGGGCGATGGCGGCGCGGGCTTCTTGGTTCTCCTCGATGGGCAGGTGGTCCACGGGGATGCGCCCGTCGTAGAGGCGCGAGGTGTAGATGGCCACGTCGCCGCAGTTCGTCCCGCTGCCGTCGAAGCCCATGTTCTCCACGATCGAGCGGCCGGCGCACACCGAGAGGCGCCCGTCGAGGAAGAGGGTGGCGTTCCAGCGGATGGCCCACGAGTTGTTGCGCCCCTCGATCTGGCGGCGGAGCATCCGCGTGAAGCCATAGGCGCCGTCGAAGTCGAAGCGGCGGGTCAGGCCGCGCGCCTCGAGCTGGCGGAGCAGGTCGGCGCCGTCGGGGTTGAAGAGGCGCCAGGCGCGGTCCCACGTGCCCCACCCCCACGAGCCGATCCAGCTGACAAGGAAAGTCGGGGGCAGCGCAGGGTCGCCCGTAAACTCGCAAGCATAGACGTGACAGACGCGCTCATCGTCACGATAGACGGTGAGCGCGTCGTTCATGAATTCGAGGAAATGGGGCGCCACGACAAGGTCGTCTTCAAGGACGATGACGCGGCCGTACTCCCCGACACGCTGCGTCACGCCGTCGATGATGCTGGCGGCCAGCCCCAGGTTGTGGTCGCGCTCGATGACCGTGACGCTCCCGAAGCCGCTGATCCCGCGCACGTAACGGCGCACCTCCTCGACGGCAGCCGCATCGGCCTCGCTGCGGGCGGCGTCAGAGTAGACGTAGAGGGGGCTCCGTCCGGCAAGGACGCAGCGGCGGAGCGCCTCGACACAGTGGCGCGTATGCTCCGGCCTGTTGTAGACAAAGAGCAGGATGGGGGCAAGGGTCAGTGTTTCCATCCGCGTTTCATGCTAAGGGTTGAAAGGACATCGCTGATGCGCTGCGGCCACCCGTAGGTCACCGGCCCGTGGCGCCGCTTCTCGTCGAGGGCGTTCGCCAGGGATTGCAGCGGACAGCGGAAGAAGAAGTCGTCCAGCACGGCCTGCTGCTTGCGGACGAGGGCGGCATAATAGCCAGGGTCGGCCTCGCAACGGCGCACGAGAGCAAGGACATCGTCCATCGTCCGGACGTCGCACTCGGGGATGATGAGCTCGCGGTGCGTCACCTCGCGGCTGTCCATCACGGCGAGGGTGCCCAGCGAGACAGCCTCGGCCACGGAGTTGCCGCGGATGGGGCGGCCGCCCATCTTGACAAAGTATTTGGAATCATAGATGGCCGTCAGGTTCTCGCGGATGAGCTGGCGGTGAAGTCTGACGGGCTGCCCGGCGTCGACGAGCGGACGGAAATGGTCGGGCACATGGCGGACGGGCCTCTCCTTCGTCGAGTTTATTTCCATGAACACGCCTTTCCGCTCCGGCTCCCGGCCGAGGGCGGCGTGCATGATGCGGAAGAGCGTGTCGCCGCGCAGGAAGGTGTAGGGAAAGTCCACCTCGCCCCGCCCCTCGGCCACGATGCCGCGTGCCATCTGGTTGAGCGTCACGTCGTAGCCGAAACGCGCCTTGTGCGTAGCCATGTTCGCCTCACCGATCATATAGGCAAAGAGAGTCTGCGGATAACGCCGCACGAGGCCGGTGGGCAGGCTCACGTTGACAGAGATGACCACGTCATACTGGCCCCAGTCGACGCTGTCGGCACGGACGGCATACTCCCCTTGGGGCACGGGACTTCCGGGCCGCTTGAACTCCTGTCCGGGAATTTTGTCGAGCGTTTCGGTTTTGAGCAGACGGAAATAGCGCGACAGGCCGGGCACCACCTTGCGGTAGATCTGCGTCTCGATTTCGAACTCCTCTTCGACGATATAGAAGTCTGCCCCGAGGTCGGCCATCAAGCCGATCGGTCCCACACGCCCCATCGAGCTGAACAAGATTGCAGAGGGGGTGTGCTCGCTGGTCGGCACCACATAAAGGTCTTGGTAAACATCTTGCTTCACAAAGGCCATGCGCAAACGGGGCAGGCCTTCTTCGGTGACTTTCATGACTTATCGGATAATAAAGCGGTTAGACGTTGAACAAAATGCGGCCAGTCGTGCTCGTCGAGAAAGCTGGCACAGGCTGCGCAGTCAGCCGGCCCGTCGCGATGGGCTGCCACGAGGGCGGGAATGTCGTCGAACGTGCGGAACGTGAGGACACGCAGTGCGGGCTCGGAGGCATAGTCGACAAACGAGCCGGCCTGCGGGCCGATGACTGCGGCGCCATACGAGAGGCTGTCCATCAGGATGCCCGAGCTGAGCACGCTCGCCGTGTGATAGGGCACAAGCACGAAGCGCGCCCGCGCCACGTAGCCGGCCAGCGCCTCGAACGAGGGGCTCTCGTGGATGGCCGTCACGCCGGGCGGACAGGCCGCTCTCAGTTCCTCGAAAAGCGATGGGGGCGAGCAGGTGCCCACGATGCAGACGCGCAGCCCGGTCCCGGGATGCGCCCGCAGGTAATCGACGAACTCGAAGACCCCCTTGTAGCGCGCCACGTGTCCCCAGATGAGCAGGTCGTAGTCTTTCGCCACCCCGCAGGGCACAAGGGCGAGGCGGTTCTTCGTCGGATGATCGATGAAGCGGGCCTTGCGCAGGGCATAGGGATAGTGTTCGCGCACCACGTCCAGCCCTTCGCGGGCGTGGGTCACAATGAGCGTGCTCCACCGGGCGATAAGACCGCGCAGCAGGCGGTTCAGCCACGGATGGCGCGGAGCATGGGGCGCCTTGTTGTGCAGCATCCACACCACGCGCCGTCCACGCAGCCTCAGCCACAGCAACAGCCCCACGGCCACCCAACTCTGGATGATGCCGTGGCGGAACTCGGGGATGCTCTCGAACCAGTTGAACACCACCACATCACCCAGATTACCCCGGCGGAGCAGGCTGAGCAAAGGGTTGCGGTGGGGAGCGTTGGCCACGGTGTGGCCGGCGGCTTCGAGGGCGGCGCGGAAATCGGCCACGTAGGGGTTGGCACGCTTGCCGGGCGCCACGGGCATCTGGGGGAAGAGGGTGAACTTCATGGCCTTGGATTATTTAATGACAAAGGAACTGCTGTCGCGCACGAAATAGAATGGCGTGAAAAATGCGGTCACCCGCCGGCGCCACGCCGGTCCGGTGGGAAAGAGCAGGCGGTAGTTCCGCGCGCACACCCAACCGGCCTGCACCGTGCCCCATACGCTGCCGCGCGACATGAGGCGCACCACGCGACGCGAGGCTGACAGACGGAACGGCAACTGGCTGACGGCGCGGAAATAGCGCCGTGTCACGTCCATCCGTCCGGCTGAGCGGAGCGCCCGGAGGGCTGACAGGAAACCGCGCCACGGGCTTCCGGCCGCACGGCCGCTGCCGTAGGACGTGGCCGCACTGTGACGCCGCCAGCTGACAAGCGCCTCGTCCACATAAGCCACACCGCCATGCGTGGCAGCAGTCAGGCAGAGGAGCGTGTCGTACGAAATGTGGGGCTCGCTGACCACCACGCCGCCGTAGGGACGGAGCAGCCCGCGGCGAAAGACGCACTCGTGGCCGGGGACATAGGGTTTCAAGAGGAGGAACAGCTCGTTCGTCACCGGGGCGTGAGGATTTTTCAGTCCCATAGGCCGTGAGGGGTCGTCGGTGAAGAGAGCGGAATTGTGGAACGCCAGCGGCTTGCACTCCAAAGCGGCCACCATGTGGGCGAGCTTGTCGGGATGCCAGACGTCGTCCTGGTCACACGAGGCCACGACATCGCCCCCGGCCAGCTGGAACGCCTGCGAGAAGTTCTGGTTGAACCCCAAGGCAGGACGGTTGACGTGCAGCTTCACCCGGGCGTCGCGGGCTGCATACTCGCGCACGATGTCGGCTGTCCCATCGGTCGAGCCGTCATCCGAGACGATGATTTCGCAAGGCGGCAGGCTTTGAGACAGCAACGAATCGAGCTGCGGACGAAGGAACCGGGCGCCGTTGTAGGTGCAGACCACGACCGAGACGCGCGTAACAGGGTTTTCAGTATGAGAATCAGCCATAAGGGTTATTCATTCGTTGGTTTCGCGCCCTTGCGGCGCCCGAAGGCCTTCATGAGGTCGTAGACGTCGCGGCGCGTCACGGCCGAAAGGAGCGCGATAAAGGCTTGGTAATAGGTTTTCTTGTCCCACGGAAAGATGCTCACCGCCCGCACGAACTGGCGCAAAGCTGTGGCGGGATAGCCGCAGTGGACAGCGTGCGTCATGCGCTGCTTGTGCCACGAGGCCACGAAACGGCGCAGCCCCGGCCGCCCACGCCCAATGCGGAGCAGGCTGTCGTAGAGGTCGTCCACGGGGTTACGGCGGCGGAAGGCACGGTAGTTCTTGCCCGTCTCGAAGAGGTGATAGACGGACGTGGGACGGAGCGAATAAGCCAAGTCGGTCTCGGCACAGCAGCGGGCCTCGAACCACGTGTCCTCGCCGCTTTCCACGCCCACGGGAAAACCGCCGCAGCGCTGGAAGACATCGCGCCTGACGGCAAAGGTGTTCATGTTGACCGGTGCGTTGGCGCCCGAGGCCACTTCGTAGTAGTTCGTCATCACACCGTCCGGCCCGCTGAACGGCAGGGCGTCGAAGCGGGGTTGCCAACGGCGGCCGGTGGCGTCGTGGTGGAGCTGGTAGGAGGCACTGACCATGCCGCACTGCGGATAGCGGGCCATGAGGTCCGCAAGAGTGGCCAAGTGGTCGGGCGTCCATTCGTCGTCGGCATCAAGGAAGGCCACCCACTCGCCCCGGGCTTCGGCCACACCACGGTTGCGGGCCACGGCGACACCGCCGTTCGGCTGGCGGATGAGGCGGATGTGCCCGTCGCCGACGGCAGCGACCTGGTCGGGACCGTCGTCGGTGCTTCCGTCGTCGACCACGACGGCCTCGAAATCTCCATAGGTCTGCGCCAGCACGCTATCAAGACAGCGACGGACATAGGGTGCTTTGTTCCAAAGGGGGATGACGATGCTAATCATGGCGGTTACGCTTTTTGAATAAATAGTCCATGCTCTCGCGCAGCGTGGCGGCGCCGAAGAGATACATCACACCGACATAGGCAGCGGCGGCCACGACGACCTTCACCGCAAAGACGGCATAGACGGAACACAACGGGGCGGCTGCCAGGTGAGCCACGGCCATCGCCCCCGCAGCCACGGCGGCAAAAGGCAGGATGTCTCTCATGGCACAGGACAGCGTAAGACGGAGCGTCCGGTGCGCCATGGTATGCCAGACGAGGAGCCAGGCAATGTTGATGCCCACATAGACAGAAAACATCACATAGAGTCCGAAACGGTAGAGCAGTAGCGCCGCCGCGAGCTGCACGAGCCCCTGAACGATGTTGCTGCGCATGAACCATGACGAACGTCCCTGGCTGAGGATGAGGTTGGAATAGAGCGTCGTGACCGGCACGAACGCCCCTCCCACGCAGAGCAGGCGCAGGATGTCGGCACTGGCTGCCCACTTGTCGGTGACGGCGATGGTGATCAGCTCGGGAGCCACAAGCGAAAGCCCCAGCATGGCGGGGAAGGAAACAAACGCCGTGAAACGCAGCATCTTGCGGAAAACGCGGGCCTGTCGGCCGGCGTCGTCGCCCACTTGGGCCAGCACGGGCTGGGCCACACCGCCCACCATGCCCGAGATGAGGGAGTGGCCCATCGTGTTCCACTTGTTCGCCTGATTGTAGTTGCCCACGTCCGCGCCCGTATAGAAGCGGCCGAGGATGACGGAGAAGAAGTTGTTGTTCACATGCGTAAAGAGATTTGTCACAATCAGGCGGCTGCTGTAAGCAAAGAGGCCGCGCAGCGGACGGAAGTCGACACGCAGTGTAGGCCGCCAACGCGAAAAGATCCAATAACAAGCCGTCACCGTAGCCGTATAGACAAGGCTCTGCGTAGCAATGCCCCAATAGGCAAACCCGTTATAGGCAAGCGCCACGCCCACCGTCCCGGAAAGGACGAGGGCCACGACAGCTGCCTGGGCTTTCTGCCTGACCATCAGGTTGCGGAAAAGATAGGCCGACGGCGCCGTGCCGAGGCTTGCCATGAGAAAGCCGAGGAACGAATAGCGCGCCAGCGGTGTCAGTTCCGGTTCGCCATAGAAACGCGCGATGAGCGGCGACAAGAAAAAGAGAACGGCATAAAGCACAAGGCTCACGCCCGCACTGAACCAGAAGACGGCGTCGTAGTCGCGCTGGCTGACTTCGCGACGGTTGGCCAAGGCTGAGATGAAACCGCTCTCCTGCAACGTGCCCGCAATGAGCGAGAAGATGGTCAGCATGCCCACCATGCCGTAGTCCGCCGGCGTCAGCATGCGCGCCAGCAGGATGCCGAACAAAAGGTTCAGCCCTTGTTGCAGCCCGTTCGACAGCCCTCCCCACAGAAGGCCCCGGGCAGTTTTCTCTTTAAGTGACGGTTCGGTCATGAGTGTGGCAAAATTACATAATTCACTCCATACGTCGTACACCGGCTACCAGCCGGATACAAAAACAGGCACGCCGACAGTTTTTACGGAAGCAGCGACTGAAAAAACGCTCACTGCGACCGTAGCGCCCCGAAGCCGGGAGTCAGGCATAGGTCTTCACTTCGAGTTCGCCGCGCAGGGCGCCGAGGGCGTTGATCGCAAGAGCCTGCATTTCGTCCTGCCCCGGGAAGACTGCGACAGGAGCGATGAAACGGACACGTTCGCGGATGCGCTGGGTGATATAAGGAGCATAGGCCATGCCGCCCGTGATAAGGATGGCATCAACCTTTCCGTAAAGCACGGTAGCTTCGGCGCCGATTGCTTTGGCTATCTGGAAAATCATGGCGTCGACCACAAGGCGTGCCTGTTCGTCGCCGGCTTCAATGCGCGCGAGGATTTCTTTCATGTCCGTCGTCTCGAGATAAGCCACCAAGCCGGCATGGCCCGAGACTCGGCGCAGGAGTTCCTCGCGGGTGAAGCGGCCGCTGAAACAGAGGTTGATGAGTTCGCCCGTGGGGAGCGTGCCGGCCCGTTCGGGCGACATGGGGCCTTCGCCGTCAAGGCCGTTGTTCACGTCGACGGCACGCCCTTGGCGGTGGGCAGCCACGGTGATGCCTCCACCGAGGTGACAGACGATGAGGTTCAGGTCTTCATAGTGCAGGCCATGCTCGCGGGCATAACGGCGGGCAATGGCGCGCTGGTTAAGGGCGTGCCAGATGGAACGCCGCGGCAGCAAGGGAGACCCCGTGAGGCGGGCGATGTCATCGAGTTCGTCCACCACGACCGGATCAGCCGTCAGGGCGCGGCATCCGGGCAGCTGTGCGGCCAGCTCGGCGGCGATGAGGCAACCGAGGTTACAGGCGTGCTTGCGGGGCGCCTGCTCAGCATCGCGGCGCATGGCCTCGTTGATTTCATAGACGCCCCCCGTGATGGGCTTCGTAAGCGCCCCGCGCCCGATAATGGCGTCGAAACGGAAAGGGATGCCGACACGGCGCAGCTCAGCCAGGATAAGGTCCTTACGGAAAGCGTACTGGTCGGTCAGATGGACGAAGGCGGAAAGTTCCTCCACGCTGTGGTGAATCGTGTGGAGGAGGATCGGTTTCTCATCGTCATAGACGGCAATCTTGGTCGAGGTGGACCCGGGATTGATGGCTAGAATGTACATGTACGTCGGATTATCAGGAAAGGCTTGCGCGGCCATAGCCCTCCATGCGGGCAGCCGCAAAGAGAGCGAAGACTAAGCTGAGATACTTGTCGCCGGCGCCGTCGCTGCGCGAACTGAGCACGACAGGACACGCCGCCCCGGCCAACATGCCGGCCACCGGGGCGCGACAGAGGAGCGTAGTGGCTTTGTAGAACAGGTTGCCGGCTTCGAGGTCGGGGAAGTGCAGGAAGTCGGCCTCGCCGCCGAGGGGTGAATCGATGCCCTTGATGCGCTCGCTCGCGACGTCGAGTGCGCAACGCAGGTCGAGAGGGCCGTCGACCGTGACGTCACCCAGGCCGCCGGCGTCGGCGCGACGGATGAGTTCGCGGTAGTCGAGTGTCAGCGGGACGCGCTCGCTGACTTTCTCCGAATAGTGGAGCAAGGCCATGCGGGGATGCCCGATGCCGAAAGCGCGGCAGACAGCGGCCCCGTAGCCAAGGATGGCCCACCGCTGGTCGAGGGTGGGCTGCGGGATGACGGCCACGTCAGAAGCGAAGAGCAGACGCCCGAAACCGGGCAGCTCGGCGGCCATGACGTGGGTCAGGACACGTCCGGGCGGCAGCAGGCCGCACGCCTTGTCAAGAATGGCATGCAGGAGGGTGTCGGTGTTCAGCAGGCCTTTCATGACGACATCGGCCTCACCTTGCCTTACCATGCGGACGGCCACGCTGGCGGCCTCTTCGGGCGTAGTGGCCGGAACCAGTGTGACGCGCCCTGAAAACGCGAGCAGTTCGTCGAGCCGACTGATTCGGGCAGCCTCGCCCACAAGCGCTACGCGAGCAATGCCCTCCGCGGCGGCACGGCAGACGGCCTCCTGGGTGGCTGCATCATAGGGGCAGACGACGGCCACACAACGCCCGCCGCTTTCTTTCATCAGAGAAGGCAAGGAGGAAAAACTACGGATAGGTGTCACTGTCAGTATGTCTTAACGTTATTACGGCGGCTAAGTTACAACAAAAACGGCGAATCGGAATCCGCCGCACTTACTTTCTGCTTCCTGTGCCTATTGACGGTGTATCCAACGGGCGATGTCGTCAGTCACGCGGACATCCACGCTTGCTTCCTGACTTGTTTCGACGCCTTCCCTTTTCGCCTGTCCGGCGACGAACAGGTGGCCGAGGTCTTCATAAAGCCGGAATTCCGTTCCGCCACGGTGGCCGAAAGCCGCCCGCCACTTTCCGAAACTCTCCGTCGTCACCTGGTAGTCGGTGCCGCCTTGAAGGAAAAGGGCAGGCAGACCGTCGAGCCGGCTCATCGTGGCGATGGGATCGTAAGTCTCGTCGAAAGCCAGATAGCTCACGGGAAGCGTGCGGACTATGGCTTCATACTGTGCTTCCACCGCCGTATCCGGCTGTCCGTGAAGCTGACTGATGTGACGCAGCTGACGCCGCAAGGCGACGGTGAGCTTTTCAGCCGGTGCAGCCAGCATGATGAGCCCTGCCGGACACCGGCCGGCACGCTGCGCAATGCGCGGTGCGAGCATTGCTCCAAGACTGTGACCGAGCAGGTAGACACGGTCGGCGTCGACACCGGCCTGCCCTGCGGCCTGGGCGAGGGCGGAGACGGCGTCGTCGACGGTCTCGCCGTCGTAATCAGCCGGCAGGTGGAGCGAATCACGGTAGCAGAACGTCCGCTTGTCGTAACGCAGGGTGGCGATACCTTTCCGTGCCAGTGCATGGGCGATGTCGCGGAAAGGATGGTAACGCCCGACCGTTTCGTCACGGTCGGAAGGGCCGGAACCTTGCACCATCACCACGCAGGGCACACCGTCTGTCGTGTCGGCAGGAAACGTAAGCGTGCCGGGCAGGCGGACATCGCCGGTCACAACCGTCACAGGCCGCTCGATCAGGCCGGGTTCAGCAGCCTTGTCCGTGGCCGACACTCCGGGTTCCTTGTCTTTGACGGGCAGCATGGACGTCGGGAAGTTTGCCGGACGGATGAAAATCCCGTTCACCATTCCGGCCGAATCCAACGCCACTTGAAATTCAAACTCACGGCTGCCGAAACGGATGGGCGCCGCATAGCGCTTCAAGCCGGACACCTCCTCTTGCTGCCACGCGCCGTGGCCTTCATACGCCCCGAAGCTCGTCAGGAAATGGGTGAAGGCTCCCGTGATTTGCTTCCCGCTGAGATGGATCCGCATGACGGGCACGATGGCTCTGTCGAGGCTGTCGGCCTCGCCTTCCACAGCCCACGAGAGCACTTTGGCGGCGCGGACGGTGTCGGCCCTTGCCGGCGGAAGCGTTTGAGAAACTGCGGGGACAAGGGTAGCCATTCCAGCCCACATCAGCAGGAGCAAAAGCGTCCCGCCAAAAGAAAGTGCCCTGTGAATCATATTATGTATTTTACACATTATTTACCTACTAAATCACATCGCAGTGATAGTAAAAACACTCAAAGCGACAGAAAGAAGCGTCGCAGTGACAGAAACAGCCGGAAGGCTGCCCGCTGGGGTGCATCTTCCGGCTGTTTGCAGATGGACAGCGGCGGCTGTCAGTGACAGGCGCAGCGAGGCTTGATTTGCTTGAAGAAGTCGTTGCCCTTGTCGTCGACGAGGATGAAAGCGGGGAAGTCTTCCACCTCAATCTGCCAGACAGCTTCCATGCCCAGTTCGGGATATTCGAGGCACTTGATACTCTTGATATTGTTCTGGGCGAGAATGGCTGCCGGACCGCCGATCGAACCGAGGTAGAAGCCACCGTGTTTCTTGCAGGCGTCGGTCACCTGCTGTGTGCGGTTACCTTTGGCCAGCATGATCATGCTGCCGCCGTGACTTTGGAAGAGATCGACATACGGGTCCATGCGATTGGCCGTCGTCGGCCCCATCGACCCACAGGCCATGCCTGCGGGCGTCTTGGCAGGACCGGCATAGTAAACGGGGTGGTCTTTGAGGTATTGCGGCATCGGCTCGCCCGCATCGAGACGTGCTTTGATCTTGGCGTGCGCAATGTCGCGCGCCACGATGATAGTGCCGTTCAGGCTGAGGCGCGTGGCCACAGGATGCTTTGTCAGTTCGGCGAGCACTTCCGGCATGGGACGGTTCAGGTCGATACGTACCACGTCGCCTTCGCCGGCCTCCCTCAGTTCGGCCGGGATGAGGCTGCCGGGATTGTCGTCCATCTTCTCGATCCAAATGCCATCCTTGTTGATCTTGCACTTGATGTTGCGGTCGGCCGAGCAGCTGACACCAAGCCCCACGGGGCAGGAAGCGCCATGACGCGGCAGGCGGATGACGCGCACGTCGTGGGCGAAGTATTTCCCGCCGAACTGGGCGCCGAGACCGATGTTGTGTGCCTCTTCAAGAATGCGCTTTTCGAGTTCGACATCGCGGAAAGCGCGTCCCGTCTCGTCGCCCGTGGTGGGCAGGTTGTCGTAATAGTGCGTCGAGGCGAGCTTCACGGTGAGCAGGTTCTTCTCGGCCGAAGTTCCACCGATGACGAACGCGATATGATAAGGCGGACAAGCGGCCGTGCCGAGCGTCTTCATCTTCTCGACCATAAAGGGAATGAGTGTGTCAGGGTTGAGCAGGGCTTTTGTCTCTTGGTAGAGGTAGGTCTTGTTGGCCGAGCCACCACCCTTCGTGACGCAGAGGAAACGGTACTCCATACCTTCGGTAGCCTCGATGTCGATCTGGGCGGGCAGGTTGCACTTCGTGTTCACCTCGTCGTACATCGTGAGAGGAGCGTTCTGCGAGTAGCGCAGATTTTCTTCGGTGTAGGTTTTATAGACACCTTTCGAGAGAGCCTCTTCGTCGCAGAAGCCGGTCCAGACCTGCTGTCCCTTTTCGCCGTGAATGATGGCCGTTCCCGTGTCTTGGCAGAGGGGAAGCTGGCCTTTGGCCGAGACTTCGGCGTTGCGCAGGAAGGTGAGCGCGACATACTTGTCGTTGGCCGAGGCTTCCGGGTCGGAAAGAATCTTGGCCACTTGCTCGTTGTGCGCGCGGCGCAGGAGGAACGAAACGTCGCGGAAGGCTGCGTTAGCCATTGCGGTGAGGCCTTCGGGTGCTACTTTCAGGATGGGCTTACCCTCGAACTCGCCGACCGAGACGTAGTCTTTGGTCAACAGGTAATACTCAGTCTCGTCTTTGCCCAGCTGGAACATGGGCGCATACTTAAATTCAGGTGTTTGTGCCATATCAATGGTATTTTTTCAAAATTGTTTTGTCCTCTTCGCGACAGGACTGTGGCGCACCCCGGGTGCGGTATGCAAGCCGGGATTTCTTCCTGCCTCTGCAAAGTTACTACTTTTTTATCCGCCGGAAACAGTCCGCCGCGCGAAAAGTTTAGCAGCGGCAGCCGTCAGCCACGCAGGATGTCGGCGACGTCGTCAGGAGTGAGCGTGTCGAGGCCGTAACGGCGCAACAGGCGGTCGTAGGTCCACGCCCAAAGGCAGTCGGCCTGCATGGCACGCAAGTCGTCGAGGGCGGAAGCGGCCTCGGCAAACGTGGCGTAGTAGCCAGCCGCCAAATCTTCGGTCCACGCATCCCAAAGACTGCGAGGCATAAGCCGTCCGCCGGGCGCCACCCATTCGCCAGGGCCGTCGGCACTGCGCGGAAGGAGGTCGCCCCTCATGCCGGCTGGCGTCAGCATGTAGGCGTCAAGGAGTGTTCTGAGGTAGGCGCCGCATGTCTCGTCGCCCGGCCCTACATCGGAAACCGCCTCGTCGTAGGCCATCGGCGTCATCCGCCGGAAAGCAGGCCGCTCGGGCGTCCAGCCGTCGGCATCAAGCCGCAGGGCGGGCATCTCGGGCGTACCGTGGTCGGGCGGAGTCTCGGCAAAGAAGCATCGGCGTGCGGCCTGCACGCCCCGCACGCGGATGTATTCGCCAACGTAGCAATTGTAAAGGCGTGCAGCTCCATCGAGCGTCGAGCCGGCGCCCACCACGGTGTCTTCGGCAATGACGCCTGCCCCGACCCACACCGGAGCTTCGTCGGTGCTCAGCAGGGCGCACTCGTTGAGCGCCGACGCGCCGTTCACCTCACAGGCATCGCCCACGTAGGTGTTGACAAGGCGCACCGTGTTGGCCACGACGGCCCCGCGCCCGACGACGTTGCGCTCTTCCGACGCCCACGCCACAGCCCTGCGGGCGGCCAGGCGGCGCATGGCCACGGCAGCGGGCGACTCGGCCAGCATCAGGGCGGCCATCGGAGCCTGCAACCCGTCGCAGGCGGCCACGCGGCGAGGCGTGTCGTCGGAGGCTTCGGCCATCGCCCCATCCATGCCGAATTCGGCATCAGCATCGGCCGAAAGCGTCCCGCAGTTCATCACCACTGCGCCGTCGTCGAGGCGATAGCCATGCAGGTAGCAGCCGACATCGCGGACCAGACAGCCGTCGCCGACGGTACAGTCGGACAACACGGCACGGGTCACGCCCGAAGGGACACGGACACCAGGCGCCAGCTCGACGGGCCGGCCGAACTCGCCCAGGCGGACGTCGCCGCAAAAGCGCACCATGGCCACTGTCTCAGGGCGGAACGCATCGGCCACACGCACGGCCGCCCATTCGTCGGCGCGGCAGCCCTGATGTTCAAGCTGCCGTATTTCAGCATCGGTAAGAGGTCTGTACATCGTCAGGCGGTTTTGTCTTTCTCGTTCTATGGGCAAAAATAGCACAAGACGGCCAAATACGGGACATACGGGAAGGGTTTTCACGCTGTACGTGGCAGAAATCGCAGGTACGGCGACAGGAAAAACGAGCGTAGCGACAGGATCCACAGGTACGGCGACAGGAAATCCGGACAGGGAGACAGGCGGAACGGCCATCTCGCCGTCTGACGGAAAATGACTACCTTTGCACCCATGTTCACGCTTGACAACCTCTGCACCGGCTACCGCTCGCGCCACCGCACGCATCCCGTCTCGACGGGACTGTGCGGAACATTGGCACCGGGCGCGCTCACGTGCCTGCTGGGCACGAACGGCGCTGGGAAATCGACCCTGCTGCGCACGATGGCCGGACTGGCTGAACCGCTGGCAGGCCGCGTCTGCATCGACGGCGTGCCCATCGACAGCCTCCCGCCCGAAGAGCGTGCCCGGCGCGTGGCGGTCGTGCTGACAGGGCGCCCCGAGACGGACTACCTGCACGTGGGCGAACTTGTCGCCTTAGGTCGTACGCCCTACACCGGATTCAGCGGACGGCTCTCCGAAGCCGACCGTGCCGTAGTGCGCAGGGCACTCCGCCTGGCAGCCATCGAGGACATGGAACGCCGCCCCGTCCGCACGCTGAGCGACGGCGAATGCCAGCGGGCCATGGTGGCACGCGCCCTCGCTCAGTCGACACCGGCCATCCTGCTCGACGAACCGACAGCCTTCCTCGACTTCCCGGCCAAAAAAGGATTGTTCAGCCTGCTCGCCCGCTTGGCGCATACGGAGGGGAAAGCCATCCTCGTCTCCACGCACGACGTCGAACTCGCCCTGCGCATGGCCGACCGCGTCTGGCTGCTCAGCGCCACCGGGCTCCGCGAGGGTGACGCCGGACGCATGGCCCCCGCTGTAGCCGAGGCGTTCAGGACCGACACGCAAGCCTTTTGTCTCACAACCGACTACGACCATGATTGTTTGCATTGCTGAAAAACCGAGCGTCGCCCGCGACATCGCCCACGTGCTGGGCGCCACGACAAGCCACGAGGGCTACCTCGAAGGCAACGGCTACCAAGTGACGTGGACCTTCGGTCACCTCTGCGAACTGAAAGCCCCCGAGGATTACAGCCCCGCCTGGAAGCGCTGGACGCTCGGCCAGCTCCCCCTCATCCCCGCCCGTTTCGGCATTCGCCTGAAAGCCGACCGGGGCATCGCCCGGCAGTTTGCCGTCATCCAAAGCCTTATGGCGAACGCCGATTGCATCGTCAACTGCGGTGATGCAGGCCAAGAGGGTGAGCTCATCCAACGCTGGGTGATGCAGAAAGCCGGCGCTACCTGCCCGGTGAAGCGCCTGTGGATTTCCTCGCTCACCGAAGAGTCCATCCGCGAGGGGTTCAACACACTGAAAGACCAGTCGGAATACCAGTCGCTCTACGAGGCCGGACTGGCCCGTGCCATCGGCGACTGGCTTTTAGGCATGAACGCCACCCGCCTCTACACCCTCAAATTCGGCCAGCAGGGACAGGGCGCGGGCCCGCTGTCCATAGGCCGCGTGCAGACCCCCACGCTCGCCCTCATCGTGCGGCGGCAACAAGAAATCGAGCAATTCAAACCCGAGCCCTACTGGGTGCTCACCACACTTTACCGCCAGACCGTCTTCACAGCCACGAAAGGCCGCTTCAGCAGTGAGGGCGAGGGACGCCAGGCCCTTGAAAAAGCGGCAGCGGCCGACTTCAAAGTGACCGACGTCACGGCCAAGAAGGGCAGCGAAGCTCCGCCGCGCCTCTTCGACCTGACCGCGCTGCAAGTGGCCTGCAACCGCAAGTTCGGATACTCGGCCGACCAGACCTTACAGCTCATCCAAAGCCTCTATGAGAAGAAGGTGACGACCTATCCTCGCGTCGACACCACCTACCTGAGCGACGACATCTATCCCAAGTGTGCCGGCATCCTCAACGGCCTCACTGACTATGCCGCCCTGCTTGCCCCACTGCGCGGAAAGCCCTTGAAGAAGAGCAAAAAGGTGTTCGATTCGTCGAAAGTCACCGACCACCATGCCATCATCCCCACCGGAGTTCCAGCCCGTGCCCTTACGCCCGAGGAGAGAAAGGTCTACGACCTCGTGGCACGCCACTTCATCGCCTCGTTCTACCCCGACTGTCTTTTCCTGACCACGACCGTTCTGGGCCAGGCCGCCGACATTCCCTTCAAGGTGTCGGGCAAGCAAATCACCCAGCCGGGATGGCGCGACGTCTTCGCTCACGACAAAGAGGAGGACGCCGACGAACAGAAGGAAGACGACGAAGAGCGCACCCTGCCGGCCTTCACCGTGGGCGAAAGCGGCCCCCACGAACCCAAACTGGCCCAGAAAATGACCACGCCGCCCAAGCCCTACACCGAGGCCTCCTTGCTGCGCGCCATGGAAACTGCCGGAAAAACCGTCGACAACGAGGAACTGCGCGAGGCGCTCAAAGAGAACGGCATCGGACGGCCTTCGACACGCGCGGCCATCATCGAGACCCTCTTCCGGCGACGATACATCAAAAAGGTGCGCAAGGCACTCGTTGCCACGGCGACCGGCGTCGAACTCATCAGCCTCATCAAGGAAGAACTGCTCAAAAGCGCGGAACTGACAGGTATCTGGGAAAAAAAGTTGCGGAGCATCGAACGCCGGGAATACGACACGAGGCAGTTCATCGACGAACTCAAGACGATGGTCGGTCAGCTCGTGCTCGACGTCCTGGCCGACAACACGAGCCGCCGCGTCACCGTCGAGCCGGAAGAAGCGAAACCGAAGCGCAAGGCTGCCAAAGAGAATGCGGAAAGCGACGACAGCCGCGTGACGCCCGCCGAAGGAAAGAAAAAGAAAGCCTCCGGCAAGAAGGCCACGGCGGCCAGGGGGAAAGCCCCGGGACACACACCGGCCGCACGCCACGACGCCATCCGCGAAGGGCAGCCCTGTCCGCTTTGTGGCCGCGGCACGGTCATCCGGGGACACACGGCCTACGGCTGCTCGGAGTGGCGCAACGGCTGCACATTCCGCGCGCCATTCGACCCGCCCCCGGCGAAACAGGACTAAGCCACCCCATAGAAGCCCGGAGGGAGACCACGCTAACGGCCTCCCTCCGGGCTTTTTCATTTCAGGAGCCTGTATCCTGCGGCTCCGCCAACTATCGACGCCGCAAAAATGCCGAGTTTGGCTTGCAGAAGCATCGTGGCGTCGGTGAAAGCCAGCGTCGAGATGAACATGGACATCGTGAATCCAATCGACGCCAAGAAGCCCAGCCCCACGACACGCCGCCACGTCAGGCCGGCAGGCCGTGCCACGCCCAGCCGCGTGAGCAGCAGCGTCGAAAGCACGATGCCCAACGGCTTGCCCGCCAGCAAGCCCACTGCGACGCCCGCGGCAACATGGGTCGAGAAGACCGTCCCGGCATCAAGCCCGGCGAACGACACACCAGCGTTGGCCAACGCGAAAACAGGCATGACGACAAACGAGACAAAGGGATGCATCGCATGTTCCAGCCGCTGCGAAGGCGGGATGGCGTCACGCGTATCGCCACGCATCTGTGCCATGACTTCCACCTGCTCCTCGTCGAGCGTCGAGACGCCGTTCGGCTTCAAACCCGCAAAGACCCGCAAATGGCGGACGGCGCGTCGGAGGTATTCGGCCTCGGGCAGGCGGGCGTCGGCCGGTATCATGAATGCGGCCAGCACGGCGGCAATCGTGGCGTGGATACCGGACATCAAAAACGCAGTCCAGACGCCGCCGATGCCCAGCAGACCGTAGAAAACAACATTTTTGACACCCATTTTGTTGGCCGTGAACATCACTGCGAGGAAAGCCACGCCCACGCCGAGATTGACGAGCGAAATCTCTGACGTATAGAAAAGGGCGATGACCACAACGCCGCCAAGATCATCCACTATGGCAAGCGTCGTGAGAAACACCTTGGCCACGAGCGGAACCCTATCGCCCAATGCGTAGACTATGGCGAGCGAAAAGGCAATATCGGTAGCCATCGGGATTCCCCATCCGCCGGCGGCAGACGTCCCGAGATTGAACGCGGAATAGATGAGAGCGGGCACGAGCATCCCCGCCACGGCGGCGCCGATGGGGAGGACGGTGTGGCGCGGGTCGGCCAGTTCGCCTCCGATGAACTCGCGTTTCAATTCGAGTCCCACCACGAAGAAGAACATCGACATCAACCCGTCGTTAATCCAGTGATGGAGCGAATAGTTGAGGTATGGCTCGCCGTCGACGACAAAGCCGAACTCATGTTCGAAGAGGTGGAAATAGGCCTCACTCCATGGCGAGTTGGCCAAGGCCATGGCCGCCACGATGCTCAGGCCGAGCACGATGCCGGCCGACTTTTCACGTTTAATGAATTGTTGCAACGGCATGACAATGCCGCTGCTGATGCGTTGTCTGTACTTTCCCATCATGTCTTTCGGGGGTGTAGATAAAAATGGAGGAGCGGCCGTCTTTTCTCTGCTTTTCGGAAAGGAAACAGAAAAAGCGGACAGGCCGCAGGAAACCGTTGCAGGTCGTGAAGCCGCAGGTTACGGACGGCGGTTCCGGGCGTCAGTCTTTGGAAAAACTACGTTTAGGACCGAACGAGAGGTCGCCCGCATCGCCCAGACCGGGCACTATGTAGGCGGCCTCGTTGAGGGCGGGGTCGATGGCAGCGCACCAGAGCGTGACGTCGTCCGAAGGAAAAATGCGGCACAGGTGGTCGACGCCTTCCTGGGCAGCGATGACGGCACAGATGTGCAGGCGACCCGGCTTGCCGCCGGCGAGGAAAGCCTTGTAAGCCAGTTCGAGGCTGCCGCCGGTGGCCAGCATCGGATCGACAAGCAGGAAAGTGCAGCCGTCGAGCTGCGGCGTGGCGATGTATTCGAGCCGGATCTTCAAGTCCTCGCGCCGGCCTTCCTCGCGATAGGCTGCGACAAACGCACTGTCGGCCTCGTCGAACACGTCGAGAAAGCCCTCGTGAAAAGCCAGCCCCGCGCGCAGGACAGTGCCGACGACGATGTGGTCGTCGGGCGTCGAGACGCGCTTCTCGCCAAGCGGCGTGACAACGGTCTTGTCGGAATAGCGGAGCGTCCGGCTCAGCTCGTAAGCCATGACGTGTCCGATGCGGCGCAGGTTGCCGCGGAAGAGGGTGCGGTTGCGCTGGTAGTCCACATCGCGCAACTGGGCCATATAACGGTTGAGCACACTGTTCGTGGCTCCCAGGTCAATCACTTTCATCGTGCTGCGTTTGTTCGTGTTCTTTCCGCCCTGCCACCTTGTTTTCCACTGGCATGCGGCACTGGCGGCCGTTTCGACGGCGCAAAGATAGCGAAAGGTGAGCGCCGAAGCAAGAGAAAGCCCGCTTTTCCGTCGGCCCGGACGGGCCACAGCCCCTTGCGCGGAACGGGACGGCCGACTGAAAGCCCCGGCGCACTGACAGAAATTACGGGTCGGCTGGAAGAAAAGACGGAAAGCCGTCAATCCGAATTGGCGGCACTCGGGCAAGCGCGTGAAAATCCTGCGGCTTTTCCCTGCGCTTTCCGCTCGTTTGCACCCTTTGCTTCGCCAAGACAGGCAGCACTCGGGCAAGCGCGTGAAAATCCTGCGGCTTTTCCCTGCGCTTTCCGCTCGTTTGCACTATCTTTGCACGAAATAACCAATCAGTCATGGAATACAATTTCAGAGAGATAGAGAAAAAGTGGCATGCGGCATGGGTTGAACGCCAGACTTACCGCGTGACGGAAGACAAGACACGCCCGAAGTTTTACGTGCTCAACATGTTCCCCTACCCGTCTGGTGCCGGCCTGCATGTGGGCCATCCGCTGGGCTATATCGCCTCGGACATCTACGCCCGCTACAAGCGTCAGAAGGGCTACAACGTGCTCAACCCCATGGGCTATGACGCCTACGGCCTGCCCGCCGAACAATATGCCATCCAGACCGGACAGCATCCCGCCGTCACCACGGTGAACAACATACGACGCTACCGCGAGCAGCTCGACAAAATCGGTTTCTCGTTCGACTGGTCGCGTGAGGTCCGCACCTGCGACCCGCAGTACTACCACTGGACGCAGTGGGCCTTTGAGCGCATGTTCGAGAGCTACTACGACCGCCGTCGCGACCGCGCCTGCCCCATTGCGGAATTGGAGGCGGTTTTCGCGGCCCAAGGCACCGAGGGAATCGACGCAGCCTGCTCGGAGGAACTCAGCTTCACGGCCGAGGAATGGAACAGCTGGGACAGCGTGAAGCGCCAGCAGGTGCTGATGAACTACCGCATTGCCTATCTGGGCGAGACGATGGTCAACTGGTGCCCGAAGCTCGGCACGGTGCTGGCCAACGACGAAGTGGTCGACGGCGTGAGCGAACGCGGCGGCTATCCCGTCGTCCAGAAGAAGATGAAGCAATGGTGCCTGCGCGTCTCGGCTTACGCACAACGCCTGCTCGACGGGCTGGACACCATCGACTGGACCGATTCGCTCAAAGAGACCCAGCGCAACTGGATCGGCCGTTCGGAGGGCGCCGAAGTGGAGTTCAAAGTGAAAGACAGCGACACGCGCTTCACCATCTTCACCACCCGTGCCGACACGATGTTCGGCGTGACGTTCATGGTGCTGGCTCCCGAAAGCGAGCTCGTCGGACAACTCACCACCGACGCCCAGCGCGCGGACGTGGACGCCTACCTCGAAGCCACAAAGAAACGCACCGAGCGCGAGCGCATCGCCGACCGCCGCGTGACCGGCGTATTCACCGGGTCGGAAGCAATCAACCCCCTCACGGGCGAAGCCATCCCCATCTGGGTGAGCGACTACGTCCTGGCAGGCTACGGCACCGGCGCCATCATGGCCGTCCCGGCCCACGACAGCCGCGACTACGCCTTTGCCCGTCACTTCGGCCTGCCCGTCATCCCGCTTATCGAGGGTTGCGACGTCAGCGAAGAAAGCTTCGACGCCAAGGAAGGCATCGTCTGCAACTCACCCCGTCCCGGCGTGAAGCCCTACGTCGACTTCTCGCTCAACGGTCTGACCGTCAAGGAGGCCATCGCTGCCACGAAAAAGTACGTCAGCGAGCATGGCCTCGGCCGCGTGAAAGTCAACTACCGCCTGCGCGACGCCATATTCAGCCGCCAACGCTACTGGGGCGAACCCTTCCCCGTCTACTACAAAGACGGGATGCCCCAGATGATTCCCGAAGAATGCCTGCCCCTCGAACTGCCCGAGGTGACAACCTATGAACCCACCGAGAGCGGCGAACCGCCCCTCGGACACGCCACCCGCTGGGCTTGGGACACAGAGGCACGTCGCGTGGTGGACAACAGCCGTATCGACCACCGCACCGTATTCCCCCTGGAGCTCAACACGATGCCGGGCTTCGCCGGATCGTCGGCCTACTACCTCCGCTACATGGACCCGCATAACAACCAAGCCCTCGTCAGCCCCGAAGCCGACAACTACTGGCAGAACGTAGACCTCTACGTGGGCGGCACGGAACACGCCACAGGCCACCTGATTTACAGCCGCTTCTGGAACAAGTTCCTCCACGACTACGGATACAGCTGCACCGAAGAGCCGTTCCAGAAACTCGTCAACCAAGGCATGATACAGGGCCGCTCTAACTTCGTCTACCGCATCAAGGACACCAACACCTTCGTCTCGCTCGGCCTGAAAGACAACTATGACGTCACACCCATCCACGTCGACGTCAACCTCGTTGAGAACGACATCCTCGACATCGAACGGTTCAAGGCATGGCGCCCCGAGTACGCCTCGGCCGACTTCGTGCTCGAAGACGGCAAGTATGTCTGCGGCTGGGCCGTCGAGAAGATGTCCAAGTCGATGTTCAACGTCGTCAACCCCGACATGATCATCGACCGATACGGCGCCGACACGCTCCGCCTCTACGAGATGTTCCTCGGCCCCATCAACCAGAGCAAACCGTGGGACTCGAACGGCATCGACGGCTGCGCCCGCTTCTTACGGAAGTTCTGGAACCTCTTCTTCGACGCCGACGGCGCATTCTGCGTCAACGACGAATCCCCCGCGAAAGAGTCGCTTAAAACCCTGCACAGGCTCATCAAGAAAGTGAGCGAAGACATCGAGACATTCTCCTATAACACCTCGATTTCCGCATTCATGATTGCAGTGAACGAGTTGGGCAGCCAGAAATGCCACTCGCGCCAAGTCCTCGAAACACTCGTTGCGCTCATCGCTCCCTTCACGCCGCACGTGGCCGAAGAACTTTGGGAACGCCTCGGCCACACGGCGACCGTGTGCGACGCACCGTGGCCCACATTCAACGAGGCATACCTGAAAGAAGATACAGTGACGCTCTCCGTGTCGTTCAACGGCAAGACGCGATTCACTATGGACTTCCCAGCCGAAGCCACGAATGCAGAAATCGAACAGGCAGCCATGGCCAGCGAACAGGCAGCCAAGTACCTCGACGGCATGCAGGTCGTCAAGGTCATCGTGGTCCCCAAGCGTATCATCAATATCGTCATAAAGAAATGAAAGCCTACCGCATCAATGTTTTCCAAGAAGCCCGCGACTACTTGTCGATTACGCTGGGCTTGATTATGTACGCCATCGGCTTCACGTTCTTCCAGCTGCCCTATCAGATCACAACGGGCGGCGTGGCCGGTTTGGGCGCCGTGATTTTCTACACGACGGGATTTCCCGTCCAGTTCACTTACTTTGGCGTCAACATCTTCCTCCTGATCGTCGCGGTCAAGGTGCTGGGCTGGAAGTTCTGTATCAAGACAATCTATGCCGTATTCATGCTGACCTTCCTGCTCGGTGTGGCTCAAGAGTTGTTAGAAGCGCTGCCAACGCTCACAGACGAAGTCTACCAGCTCAGCGGACAAAACCTCCCGCAACTTGTGGGCGACCAGGCGTTCATGGCGTGTGTCATGGGAGCAGCCCTCGAAGGAATCGGACTCGGCATCATCTTCCTGAACAACGGCAGTACAGGCGGCACGGACATTATCGCGTCGATCGTAAACAAATACCGCGACGTAACGCTCGGGCAGATGATGATGTTCTGCGACATTGTCATCATCACGTCAAGCATCTTCACGCCCGTCGGAAGTTTCCAGAAACTGCTCTTCGGCTACTGCACGCTTATCATCTCGAACCTCCTGCTCGATTTCGTAATGGATCGCGGCAGGCAGTCAGTGCAGTTCCTCATCTTCTCGCGACAGTATGACGAAATCGCCGCAGCCATCAGCTCGACAGGACGCGGCGTAACCGTACTCGACGGCCAAGGATGGTACACGAAGAACGAGCGCAAGGTGCTCGTCGTACTGGCAAAAAAACGCGAAAGTACCAACATCTTCCGCATCATCAAACACATCGATCCCAACGCCTTTGTCTCGCAAAGCAAAGTCATCGGCGTCTTCGGTGAAGGCTTCGACAAGATCAAGGTGAAATAAGCCTATCGCGACTGAAAAGCCGGCAGGCACGCTCAGTCCCCACAACGCGGACGGAGGCCCACCCCGCTTCAAGCGGACGCCCCGTCCGCGTTTCTGCCCTACACATATTAATATATAGGAAAGCATGAGAAGGAAATTAGTTTTTGCTACGAACAACGCCCACAAACTGGACGAAATACGCGCCATACTGGGCGATGAAATCGAGATAGTCAGCCTTGCGGACATCGGCTGCCACACCGACATCCCGGAAACCGCCGACACGCTCGAAGGCAACGCCCTGCAAAAGGCGCGTTACGTCTACGAACACTACCACTGCGACTGTTTCGCCGACGACACCGGACTCGAAGTCGAAGCCCTCGACGGCGCACCCGGCGTGCACACGGCACGCTACGCCTACCCTGACCGTCACGACCCGGAGGCCAACACGCGCAAGCTCCTCGACGCCTTGAAAGAAAAAAGCAGCCGCCGTGCACAATTTCGCACCGTTATCGCGTTAATACTTAACGGTGAGGAGCACTTGTTCGACGGCCGTGTCGAGGGAAGCATCGCCACCGAGAAGCGGGGCACCGAAGGCTTCGGCTACGACCCTGTCTTCATCCCAGAAGACAGCGGAAAGACCTTCGCTGAGTTAGGTGTCGAAGCCAAGAACCGCATCAGCCACCGAGCCCGCGCCGTGGCCCGCCTCTGCGAGTTCCTCCGCCAATGAACCAGTCTATCCACTAAAAATCGTACGCCATGCCTGCACGAAAAGCACTGTACACAATCCTTCTCTGCGCCGTTGCCGCCCACGCCGCCCACGCCGCCCGCATCGGCGAGTGGACTGTTTTCCCGGCCTACAAAGACGCCACACGCAACGTCGTAGCCGGCGAGTGGATTTACTCACTCAGCAGCTCCAACCTCTACCGCTACAATGCGGCAACAAGCGAGGTACAGCTTTTCTCGCGGCAAAACGGCCTGAACGACGCGGGCATCAGCCACATCGACTACTGCCGCGCCGAGAGATGCCTCGTCATCGTCTACGAAAACGCCAACATCGACCTGCTCCACGACAACGGCGACGTCACCAACATCCCCCAGCTCCGCGACAGCGAACTGACGGAAAAGACCGTGAACAACCTCGACATCGAAGGCAGCCAGGCCTACATCGCCCTCAGCGGCGGCGTTGAGGTCGTCGACGTGGCCGAGGCCGTGCTGGCCAACTACTACGCCGTAGGCAACACCCTCTCCACAACTGTCTTCGACGGCAGGCTGTATGCCTCGACGACCGACGGCATCCTCTGCGGCAGCCTCACGGACAACCTGCTCGACAGCCGCAACTGGACCGTGGCCGACCGCACGCTCACGGCCAGCGGGATGGTGGCTTTCCGCGGTTACTTGTATGCCGCCGGCACTGGCGGAGGCATATACCGCATCGACAGGAACAACACCCGCACTCTTGCCAACGGACACTTGGTGAACTACCTCCACTCCGACGGCACAACCTACATGCTGGCAGGCAACGCGACGCGCGTGCTGCTCTTCGATGCCGACGAGGAACTGACCGAATGGCAACAGGCCAACGACTTCAACGACGTGACACGCACCGCAAGCGGCACCTATTGGGCCTCGCGCGGACTGAACGGCCTGCAAGCCTACGCCCCCGACGCAGCGGCCGACACGCTCGCCGCACAAGGCACACCCATCTCGCCCGACAGCCCCGCCTACGACTACTCCTACTACATGACCTACGCCGGCGACACCCTTCTGGTGGCCGGAGGGTCGCTCAACTACGCCGGCATCGACTACCCCGGCACGTTCATGCGCTACGCAGCCGGCTCGTGGTATAACTTCCCCGACGAAGACATCTCGCGACGTGCCAACACGAACTACCTGAATCTGACCAGCGTCGTGCAGGATCCTGCCGACCCCGCCCACCATTTTGCCACAGCGGCGGGCGGCGGCCTCTTTGAATACCGCGACGGCCACTATGTGGCGTGCCACAACCTCGACAACAGTCCGCTCCGGGCGATGCAGGGCAACGACCGCCGCCTCGTGCGTACTGACGGCCTGGCATATGACACCGGAGGAAACCTGTGGATGATCAACAACGAAGTCGACACGATGCTCCAGGTGATGCGGCCTGACGGCAGTTGGAAAGGATTTTACGACCCAGAATTCACAATGCTCCAACAGTGCGAACGCATCCTCATCGACTCGCGCGGACTCATTTGGGTCACCTCGCGGCGCACGGCACAGGAGTCGCGTGCCGGCCTCTACTGCCTCAACCTGAACGGCACCTTTGAGGACGAGAGTGACGACCAAAGCCGCTTCCGCACGTCGGCCTACAACGAGGACGGGACGCTCTGCACGTTCAGCATCACCACATCCGTGGCCGAAGACCACAGCGGGCAAATCTGGTTCGGCACCGCCACAGGCCCGTACCGCATTGACCGTCCCGAGGAATGGATGGACGAAAGTTTCACTGTCACCCAAGTAAAAGTGCCGCGCAACGACGGCACGAACTACGCCGACTATCTGTTGGCTGGCGTGCCCATCAACGCCATCGCCGTCGACGGCAACGACCGCAAGTGGTTCGGCACCGCTTCTGACGGAGTCTTTGTGACCTCGCCCGACGGCCTGACCACCATCCACCACTTCACTACCGAAAACTCCCCCCTGCCGTCCGACCTCATCTACTCCATCGCCGTGAACGAGCAGACAGGCGACGTCATGATCGGCACGGACCGCGGCATCGTGGCTTACCATGTGGGCACCGAAGCCGAGAACGCCACCATCGACGCCGACAACATCCGCGTCTATCCCAACCCCGTCCGGCCGGGCTACTACGGGCGCATCACCATCACCGGCCTCCCCTATGGCGCCGATGTCAAGATTACGACAACCGGAGGGCGCGTTGTGGCTGGCGGAACGGCTGCCGACGGCACCTTCACGTGGGACGGGCGCGGCCCGGCTGGCAACCGCGTCGCCTCGGGCGTATACATCGTCATGACTGCCACCGCCGACGGCAAGAAGGGTGCCGCCGCAAAAATCACCATCATCCGCTGACGCAGAAACGGGCGGCACACCGCGTCCAAACAGGAAACACCCCGCCGGAAACGGCAGAAAGCGTCGTGCACCCGTAAGAGCAAGCCGGCGAACAACAAGAAAGGGCGATTTTTGTAACAAAGCAACGAAAAAAAAGGCATTTCCTTTGTACAGCCCAGAAAGTTGCCTTATATTTGTCGCAAGGTTCTTACGAAAAACCAAATTCCTTACTTATAAATTCTAAAACCTCGTAGTCTATGAACAAAACGGAACTCATCTCTGCAATCGCAGAAGGCGCTGGTCTGAGCAAGGCTGACGCCAAGAAGGCTTTGGACGTAACCCTCTCGACCATTGCCAACGCAATGAAGGAAGGCGACAAGGTGGCCCTCGTCGGCTTCGGCACGTTTGCCGTCACGGAGCGCCCCGCCCGCGAAGGCATCAATCCCGCCACCAAGGCCAAGATCCAAATTCCCGCCAAGAAAGTGATGAAGTTCAAAGCCGGTTCCGAACTGGCCGACTCGCTGAACTAAACAGATGCCGGGCCGAGGCCAGGCACTTCTTCATTCACGGAAAAAACCGGTATGCCGCGCTGCGGCGTGCCGGATTTTTTTGTACATCCGTCCGGAGTCGCTGCTGCCACTCGTGCAGTGACCGTCCGGACGGGGGCAGTGACAGAAATTCCTGTCACTGCGACAGGAATTCCCGGCGCAGCGGCAGGACAACAGGTTTCCATGCAAAGAATGAATGGGCCCGCCGGCCCAATCGGTTTTCACGCAAAAGCATTGCCCCTCTCCGCAGCCTCAAAAAGCCGGAGAGGGGCAACACCGTTTTATTCCGCCGGGCGTGACGCCCTGCCGTCAGTTCTGGACGACAAGCCGGTTGCTGGCAAAATACACCCTGTATCGGAAAAGCGAACGGCCGCCTTCGCTGCTGCTCACGACACCGAAATTGTTGAGGTCGTAAGTCCGGTGGCAGCGGCCACAACTGACAGCCCCCCCGCCATCGAAGTCGAGGCGCCGCGTGATGGTGCTCTCCGTGAAACAGTTGGGGCAGGCCAGGTCATAGGCCACGAGGGTGAGCTGCCCGGTACCGATGTCGGGAATGTTGGTCGTCCCGACGATAAATCCACTAAGCGTTTGCCATGTGGTGTAGGCGTCAGTGGCCAGGATAGGATAGGTTTGCGACTGACCCGCCGCATTGTCGAAGTAGTAACTGTCGCTCTGTTTCCAGACACGGCAGAACTCCCCAGCGTTGTTGACCGCCGTGTTGAGCGGTACGACAGCCGTGACGGGCGAGAAGTTGAACGAAGCGCGGAAATTGGCATAGACGCTGTCCACCTCGTCCGCACAAGAAGTCAGCCCCAAGAGCACACCGGCCCATGCGGCCAGCCACGCAAGACGTTTCATGGCTGCAAGAGTTTTTGCTCCGCCTCCGTCACGCGCCCGAAACCAAAGCGGGCAAAGGTGGCCTCGGCCATAGCCTTGACACGGTCGTTACAGAGATTGCCGATGCTCCCGGCATGCGTGTGGTGGAGGTGCTTCTCGGGGACGAACGTACCGGCTTCGATTTCGAGGCCCACTTTCTTGTAAGCGTCGCGGAACGGCATTCCAGCGGCCGCCAGCCGGTTGACTTCCTCGACAGAGAACATGGCGTCGTAGCGCGTGTCGTCGAGGATGTGCTCGTTCACCTTCATGCGGTGTATGATGTACGTTGCCATCACCAGACAGTCGGTGAGGGCGTCGAAAGCCGGGAGGAATACCTCCTTTATCTCCTGCAAGTCGCGGAAATAGCCGACCGGAAGGTTATTCATGATGAGCGTGATCTGCTCCGGCAACGACTGGATGCGGTTGCAGCGCGCGCGGATGAGTTCGAAAACATCGGGGTTCTTCTTATGAGGCATGATGCTCGACCCCGTAGTACATTCGTCAGGCAGTTTGACGAACCCGAAATTCTGGGAGTTGAACAGGCAGGCGTCAAACGCCATCTTGGCCACTGTCCCAGCTATGCCCGCCAAGGCGAATGCCACGGTCCGTTCGTTCTTTCCGCGCCCCATCTGGGCATAGACGACGTTGTAGTCCATCGAATCGAAGCCCAGGAGTCGCGTGGTCATCTCGCGGTCGAGCGGGAACGACGACCCGTAGCCCGCCGCCGAACCGAGAGGGTTGCGGTTGGTGGTACGGTAGGCCGCTTCAAGCAGCACGAGATCGTCGGCCAGGCTCTCGGCGTAAGCGCCGAACCAGAGGCCGAAACTCGACGGCATGGCCACTTGCAGGTGGGTATATCCGGGCATCAGGACGTCGCGGAAGCGCTCGCTCTGAGCTTGCAGCTCGCCAATAAGGGCCATGACGTGTTCGGCCACGTCGCGAATTCTGTCGCGGGTGAAGAGTTTGAGATCAAGGAGGACCTGATCGTTGCGTGAGCGGCCGCTGTGGATTTTCTTCCCGACGTCGCCAAGACGCCGGGTCAGGAGGAGCTCCACCTCTGAGTGGACATCCTCGACACCGTCTTCAATGACGAAACGCCCGGCGTCGGCCTCGGCATAAATAGTACGGAGTTCGGCCAGCAGGATGCGTAGCTCGTCGGCCGTGAGCAGGCCGATGCTTTCGAGCATGGTGATGTGAGCCATCGACCCGAGGACGTCGTATTTCGCCAGATAAAGGTCGAGTTCACGGTCGTGACCGACGGTGAAACGCTCGATGGCATCGTTCACCTGGACATTCTTTTCCCAAAGTTTCGTAGGCATGGTTGCAATGTGTATAAGTAAGCCAGCCGCCAAAGGCAGCTGGCCGGTTCATTCGCCGTAAGGCAGGCTGGCCAGCAAGTCGGCGATGCCGTCGACAGCCTGTTGCAACGGCTTGCTGACCATGGCTTTCATAAATACGTTCACTTCGGCGCCCAACGTCACCCGCATCTTGCTCCCGCCGTCGGCCACCGGCAGGACCTGCACCCATAAGGTGAGCGGAAGGGGAGAGCCTTCGGCTTCGAGCTTGACGCACTTGGGCGCCTCGCGTTCAACGATACGCAGGGTGACCTTGCCCAACGGAGAGTCCATCGTGACCGTATCTTCGCTTAAAGTCATCGTTTCGAGTTGCCGACGCAGGCTTTCCGCATCGGTTCCGGGCACACGCTCGCCCAGCTGTTGCAAGACAGCAGGGTCGTTCAGCTTTTCGCGCAGGGCTTCGATATGGCGGAGGTCCGACAGCCAGCCGTAGACAGTCTGCTGAGGATGGCTGAGCGGCTTGACTGCGCTCTCAAATTTCGTAAGGCTCATGGCATCCGGTGGTTAAGCGTTCCAATGAGCCGGATCCTTGCGCCACTCGTGCAGGACGGCGACGTCCTCGGGACGGATGTAGCCGGTGGCCACGGCCGTCTCGACGACAGCCTCGTAGTTCGTCAGCGTGAGAAGCTCGACATTGGCCGCACGGAAAGCCTCCTTGGCCACGTCAAAACCGTAAGTGTAGCTGGCCACCATGCCGGCCACCTCGCAGCCGTCGCGACGAATGGCCTCGCAGGCTTTCAGGCTGCTGCCGCCGGTCGAGATGAGGTCTTCGACCACCACGACGCGCATCCCGGGACGCAGTTCGCCCTCGATGAGGTTTTCAAGACCGTGATCCTTGGGTTTGGAGCGGACGTAGACAAACGGGAGATTGAGTTCGTCGGCCACGAGCGCACCTTGAGGGATGGCTCCGGTGGCCACACCAGCTATGGCGTCGCAGTCAGGGAAGTTCTCCATGACAAGACGGCTCAACTCCAGTTTGACAAAATTGCGGAGTGCCGGATAAGACAACGTCTTCCGGTTGTCACAGTAAAAGGGCGACTTCCATCCCGACGCCCAGGTGAACGGGTTGTCGGGCTGAAGTTTGATGGCTTTGATTTTAAGCAGTTTCTCGGCAAAGAGCTTCTCCAATGTATCCATAATGTAAGGCGTTTTAGATGTCTGTCGGCAAAGATACGATTTTTTTTTCAGCCTGCCATCAGGCCTGTCAGCCTTATGGTTGGCACGAGATTTGGTGTAGTGAACAAAAAGTCGTATCTTCGCTTCATCTTAGGCCTTGATGCTTATTTTTCTAAGGAATGGACAAATTTTCATATAAGGACTTCTTTGTCCGGGCGATAGCCGTCGTGGCGTCTGTCGTCCTGATTGTGTATTTCCTGCCCCGCGAAAACCGTTTCGGTTACGAGTACGAGCTCAACCGTCCATGGAAGTACGGACAGCTGATCGCGTCATACGACTTCCCGATAGCCAAGACAGACACGGAAATCAAGACGGAGCAAGACAGCGTCCTGCGGCAATACCAACCGTACTACCTTGTAGACCTGACCGTAGAGAGCCAGATGGTCAAGGCGCTGCGCAACGATTTCTACCAAGGGCGGATGAAAGGCGTGCCTGTCTCGCTGCTGCCCCGGCTGACCGACCTGCTCCATCACATCTACGGTGTCGGTGTGCTCTCGGGCGACGACATCGAAGGCCTGCGGCGCGACGGCGTAACGGCTGTGCGCACCGTGATCGGCACCGACGCCACCCCGCGCCCCGTCAAGGACATGTACTCCATCCGTTCGGCTTATCAACACATCATGCAGGCCGACACAGTGTCGTTCTCGCGCGAGGTGCTCGCCCGCTGCCACATCAACGACTACCTCGAACCGAACCTGAAATTCGACAGCCTGCGAAGCCACGCCATGTATGAAGACCTCCTTTCGATGGTCTCGCCGGCCAGCGGCCTCGTACAGAGCGGCCAGAAAATCATCGACCGGGGCGAAATCGTCGACCAGCGCACCTATAATATATTGCGCTCCCTTGAACAAGAAAGCTTGAAGCGCACGGACAACACGGACGGCCTCTGGATGACGACGGCTGGGCAGACGGTGTTCGTCATCATTATCCTTGTCCTTTTCGTCACCTACCTGGGAATGTTCCGTAAGGACTATTACAACGCGCCTAATTGCATGGCGCTGCTTTTCTCGCTCATCACGATCTTCCCGGTCATCACATCCGTCATGGTCGAACGCAACCTTTTCAGCGTCTATCTCGTACCCTACACGATCGTGGCGATATTCGTGCGCATCTTCATGGACTCGCGGACAGCCTTCATCACGCAAGCCGTCACGCTCATCCTCTCATCGCTCTCGCTTCATGGGCCTTACGAATTCCTGATCGTCGAGATGGTGGGCGGACTCACGGCCGTTTACAGCCTTAAAGAACTTTCGCAGCGCTCCCAGCTCCTGCGGTCGGCCATTGTGGTGACGGCGGTAATGGTGCTGTCGGCTTTCGCATTCGACCTTGCACAAGGCCTGTCGCCTTCGGCGCTCGACCGGCATTTCTACACACACCTGATCGTCAACGGCGTACTCCTGCTGTTCGCCTACCCGCTGATGTACCTCATCGAACGGGCCTTCGGGTTCACCTCTTCGGTGACACTCGTCGAACTGACAAACATCAACAACAGTCTGCTACGACGGATGTCGAAAGTCGCGCAGGGCACATTCAACCACTCCATGCAGGTGGCAAATCTGGCAGCCGAGGTAGCCGACAAGATAGGAGCGAAAGTGCAGCTCGTCCGTACCGGCGCTTTCTATCACGACATCGGCAAGATGGCTAATCCGGCATTCTTCACCGAGAACCAGTCGGGTGTCAATCCCCACGACGCCATCAACGATGAGGCCAAAAGCGCCAACATCATCATCAGCCACGTCACTGACGGCCTCCGCATGGCCGAAAAATACCATCTGCCCAAAGTGATCCGCGACTTCATCGCCACGCACCACGGGCGCAGCAAGGTGAAATACTTCTACGTACAATACGTCAACAAGCACCCGGATGTCGCTGTCGACGATGACCTATTCACCTATCCAGGACCGAACCCCTCCACCCGCGAGCAGGCCATTCTGATGATGGCCGACGCGGTTGAAGCCACGTCGAGAAGCCTGAAAGAATTCACCGACGAGAGCATACGGGCCCTCGTCAACCGCATCGTCGACGGACAGGTGGCCGAAGGCTACTTCCGTAACTGCCCGATCACGTTCAGCGACATCACGAAAGCCAAGGAGGTTTTCGTGGAAAGTTTGAAAACCGTCTACCACACGCGCATCTCCTATCCCGAACTGCGCAAGCCCGACCCCACCCCCGAGCGCACACCGCGGTCGGCGCTGGGCGGACTTTTCGGCAGCGGACGCCACAACACGTGGCCCCGACGCTGACCCGCGAAAGACGGAAACACCCGAAATTTCATGTACCATACAGACTTGAGTTCAACTTATAAATGCAACTTTTTGGGTGCGGAT
>UMGZ01021010.1_pt1 | contig 63039 bp, 62 predicted proteins | sample 1965421 | NCBI WGS metagenome assembly UMGZ01 (sample SAMEA4836087, study PRJEB28245) | human gut metagenome | biome: gut microbiome; material: fecal sample | place: Denmark | collected 2008
AAAAAACTGCACCTCCAAAAGTCTAACTTTTGGGGTGCAGTTCAATAGTTTTGGCATATTGAAATGGCTTTTTATTTTGCCGTATTTTGCTTAAGGCTCTTTGCCGTGCCACAATATTTGGTGGAATAAAAAAAGATTAAAAAACTGTAAAATTTAGGGATTTTTCCGCTTAAAATTGCCGCTATCAGCGATTATTAAAGTTTTGGGCGCAACTCCTTTAAAATTTTGTAATTTCTTTCATTTTCCTATTGTACTTTCTGAAAATTGTGGTACAATCATATACGTTAATTAATGCTCAGGCAAGGGGAGAGTGGATATGAAAAAAGAAAAATATTTCAGGCTTAACAAAGAAGAAACCGAGGCGCTGGCCCAGGAATATGGTACTCCGCTTCTGGTGCTTTCGCTGGAGCAGATTGAAAAAAATTACCGCCTTTTGCGCACACATCTGCCGCGCGTTAAAGTTTTTTATGCCATTAAAGCCAATCCGCACAGGCGTATTTTGGAACTGATGCGTGACCTTGGCTCTAACTTTGACGTTGCTTCCGACGGGGAGATTATGGAATTGAGTTCCCTTGGCGTTGACGGCAGCAGGATGATTTACGCCAACCCGATGAAAACGGTAAACGGGCTGCGTGCCTGCCGTAATGCCGGTGTTGGCAAGATGACTTTTGACAGCGCAGGCGAAATAGATAAAATGGCGCGTGAGTGCCCGGGTGCAACGGTACTTTTGCGCATCAGGATAGATAACAGTTCGGCTCATGTCGATTTGAATAAAAAATTCGGCGCCGCCCGCGAGCAGGCTTTGGAACTTTTGCTGAAAGCAAGGGATGCAGGGCTTGACGCTGCCGGTATTGCCTTTCATGTAGGCAGCCAGACTACGAGTGCCGACCCTTATTTGTATGCGCTTGACATTGCGCGTGAAATTTTTGAAGAAGCAGCGGCGGCAGGCATGCAGCTGCGCATTATGGATATCGGCGGGGGATTCCCCATTCCCGAACCGAAGGTACGCTTTAATTTGCAGGAAATGCTCAATCAGATTAATGCACGCCTTGACGAAGATTTTCCGGGAGTGGAAATCTGGGCAGAGCCCGGGCGTTTTATCTGCGGCACGGCAGTAAACCTTATTGCCAGCGTTATCGGCGTAACGGAGCGCGGCGGGCAGCCGTGGTATTTCCTTGATGAAGGCCTTTACGGAACTTTTTCCGGCGTGCTTTTTGACCAGTGGGACTTTAAACTTATCAGCTTTAAAGAAGGCGAGCAGGTGGCCGCTACTTTTGCAGGCCCGAGCTGTGATTCGCTCGACATTATGTTCCGCGGCAAAATGACAGTGCGCCAGGAAGAGGGCGATTTAATCCTCGTGCCTATCTGTGGAGCTTATACATCGGCATCGGCAACAACTTTTAACGGCTTCAGCAAGGCCAATTTTGTTGTATGGGAAGATGTAAAGGAAACATTAATGGCGCCGCAGCTTTTAAAAGCGCAGTAAAAGAAAGAATATTTTAGCTGTTAGTGCGTTTATGTTATGCGGCTGCGCCGAAAATGTTACAAAAAATTAATAATTTTAATAAATTATAGAAAGACTTGACAAATTTCTTTTAGCAGTGTATAATTTGCATTGTGCAATGATGTTTTTATACATTGCCTTAACTAACGCTTTCCCTTATTTTAGGCTGCTGTGCGCACATCTTTCCATGTGTGCGGCAGCCCTTTTTTATGCCAAAAATATTTTATTATGGTACAATTAAATAAAGCAGACTGACAGGAGGCAGATAATATGGACCAACAGGAATGGATGGGTTATGTTTCCCGTTTGGCTAACGGAGAATACCCTGTGCCGGTAGGCATGATACAGGATTATAACGACTGGCGCTGCCGCTCAATTGTAGGGCGCGCGCTTTACTGGATGGGCGATACCGAAAGCGCAATGCGTGTTTTAAGCACTGTTGTAAATGTAGAGCCCAATATGGATGACGACCCGGAATATGGTTTAAGCGAAGCGGAGCACAAGGTTTTGTGCCTGCGCGATATTGCTGAAATAGTTTGGAAACTGGCCAAAAGCGAAGAAGCAGCCCTTACCTATTTAAAAGAAGCGTACGACCTGAGCCGTGCTTATAAACACAGCTTTCACAGCTGCGCCCGCGGCGATATGTTTTACCGCAGGCTGATGGTGCTGAGCGAAGCAGGCAAAACGAAGCAGGCTGTTGATGAAGCCAAGGCAATGGTTGAAGCTGAAAAGGACAACAACGGTGTGAACCCGTATAAATATTTTGCACTGAAGTTTTTGGCAGAAGATGCTCATAACGCAGGCGATGACGCTAAAGCAAGTGAAATTTACGCCGAAGCCTTTAAATATTACCCGCAAAACGATATCGCAGAACGCGACCTGGCTAAAGCTGCAGCGGAGGAAGATGCCGCAAAACGCTATAAAGCCTATGAATTTTGCAGCACCGTGCAGTACAAACCATGGGAAAAACAGCGCCCGATAGTGCTGCGCCGCGGTATTGACGATAAATAAAGACGTTGTACGCCTCTTATTAATCAGGGGCGTATTTTTTAGTAGCTAAAAATTCACAAATCTGTTAAAATAGTACCAGCTGCTAATAATTTCAACAGAGGTGACGATGTGAATTTAAAAAATAAAGTTTTAACATTAGGTATTTTATGTGCTTTGGGCTTGCCGCAGGCTGCCGGGGCAGAAGGCTTTGCCATTAACGAATGGAGTGCCGAAGGCGTTGCCATGGGCGGTGCCCGTATGTTTGCCGAAGGCGATGCTGCTAACGTGGCTTACAACCCGGCATCTATCACTAAGGTGGACGGCGAGGCTTTTAAGGTAAGTGCAACCTATCTCAGCCCGCACGGCGAATACGATTTGTATGGCGCAGATGGAAAAATTGATGAAAGCGGTAAAAACCGTGTGCATTTTGGTTTTGCGCCCGGCTCATACTATGTAAAAAAACTGAACGACAAAGATTGGTTTGGCATTGGTGCGTTCAGCCGCTTTGCCATGGTGTCCGAATTTGAACGCGGTTCTGCCGTTTCAACTAATGCGTTTTTATCACGCTTAAATGGTGTAAGCGTTACGCCGACTTTTGCGCATAAGTTTGACGATAAATGGAGCGCAGCTGTGGGTGCGGAAATTAACTATGTTGGCTTGACAATGGAAAAAAATGCTATGCCTGGTCCAAGTGTACCCACTCATACCAAAGGTGAAAGCTATGCTTTAGGATGGAATGCTGCTGCCAACTATGCTTTTGACGATAAGAATGAAATCGGCATAGTATACCGCAGCCGCATCAAGCATTCTATGGAAGCTGATTTTCATGCGTATAATGGTCCTGTAACTCTTTCTGGCGATGCTTACGGCGAGGTAACGCTGCCGGATTCCTGGCATATTGGTTATAATCATAAATTCAATGATAAAACACGCGTGGAACTGAACGCTGTGCGTACTAACTGGAGCACTTATGATGCTCTTAATATTAATGTTTCTGGTACATGGGAGCCAAACTTCGATAAAGTACACGCCAGCCCCAAAAATTGGGAGGACGGCTGGCGTTATGCTATAGGCGTGGAGCATAAGCTGAGCGATAAATATACGCTGATGGCAGGTTTTGCTTATGATGAATCTTCCATTCCGTATGACGGCGGCGATTTTATGGTGCCGACAGGCAACAGGAAAACTTATTCCATTGGCGCGCGCTATAACGATAAAGACCAGACACTGGCAATCGCCTTGGGCTGGATGGACGTAGGTGATTTAAGTTTTAAATTCAGAGATTCGGCAGACCCTACTGGTGATAAATTAGGTAGACATGCCCACACGCATGACAGCTTTACCAAAATTATCGGCATCAGCTACCAGCGCAATTTTTAATTCAATGTAAAATTTTTAAAATCCCTGTTTTTTAGCAGGGATTTTTTGTTTACTTTGGTGTCTGTAATTTTGAAATTCATGCAGTTTTGTATTATAATTATTAAAGATATGTATTTTACCTGCCTGCCATTTTGGCGGCAGTTATGGAAGGATGATGAAGTATGAAAACTTATGCTCCTGTTACCGAAGAAGTAATTGAAGCATTAAAAGGTGTTGTAGGCGCTGAATACGTTATGACTGACGCTGAAACACTGGAACACTATCAGACTGACGAAGAAACAGACCCGCGTAAATTCCATAAGCCGGAAGTTGTTGTAAAACCTGCTTCGGCACAGGAAATTGCGGAAATTATGAAACTTGCCAATAAATTTGATGTGCCCGTTACCGTACGCAGTGCAGGCACCAGCCTTGCCGACGGTGCAATTCCTGTCTGCGGCGGCATTGTGCTTTTAATGGAACGTTTGAATAAAATTATCGAGCTGAATACCGAAGGCATGTATCTTGTTACCGAAGCCGGTGTGCCTACTATTGAAGTTCAGCGTGTTGCGAACGAAGCAGGTTATCTTTATGCAGGCGACCCGTGCAGCGCCGACAGCTGCTTAATCGGCGGCAACCTGGCAACCAACGCAGGCGGCAATAAGGCAGTGCGTTACGGCACTACCCGCGACCAGGTTCACGAAATTGAATTTGTAAGTCCGACCGGTGAAATTATTGAAGTTGGCGCACGTTTGAAAAAATGCTCTACCGGCTACTGCCTGGAACAGCTTATTATGGGCAGCGAAGGTACTTTGGGCATTATTACCAAGGCAACCCTTAAGCTTTTGCCGCTGTGCCCGTATAAGTTCGACCTTGTTGCCGTGTTTACCGACCCGGACAAAGCCATTGATTTGGTGCCGCTGCTTTTAAAGGCAGGCATTGACCCGACCAGTATTGAATACATGGATAATACTTATGTACGCACCACCGCAGATTACTGCGAATATAAAAATGTGCCGCATTACGAGGACGGCATTTATGTTATCGTTACCGTTGAAACCTACAACGAAGACGAACTGGATATGAAGATGGAACGCCTTGACGAGCTGTGCACCGAAGCAGGTGCGGTAGAAGTGCTGGAAGCAGACGAACGCATCTGGAAAATGCGCCGCAACTGCCAGGAAAGCGTGCGTCTTATCAGCCTCGTATCCCTTACGGACGATGTTGTTGTACCGCGCGATAAAGTTGCCGACGCAGTTAAGTTTGTTATGAAAACCGGTGAAAAATATCCGTTTACGCCGCTTATCTGCGCCCATGTAGGCGACGGCAACCTGCATATTGTATTGTGCAAATGCGATTTGACCGACGAAGAATGGGAAAATAACGTACAGGCATTCCACGACGAAGTTTATACCTATGCTTACAGCATTGGCGGACGCCTTGCCGGTGAACACGGCATTGGTGCCAAGAAACTTGCCGAAATGGAAAAATATACCCGTCCGGGCGAACTGAATTTAATGCGCACCATTAAAAAAGCCATGGACCCGAAATGTATTTTGAACCCCGGTAAGATTTTTAATGTAGATTAAAAATCTTCAATGAAGGACAGCAGAAAGGATTTGAGAAAATGATGAACTACAAACCGGTCACCGAAGAAGTACTGGAGGCTCTGCGCAAAGCAGTAGGCGCTGAATATGTAATGACCGACCCCGAAACTCTTGATAAATACAAAACTGACGAGGAAACCGACCCGCATTACCATCATCTGCCGGAAGTAGTTGTAATGCCTGCCAATACCGAAGAAGTGGCAGCCGTTATGAAAATTGCCAACGAGTTTGACGTACCGGTAACCCCGCGCAGCGCCGGTACCAGCGTATCCTGCGGTGCAGTGCCCGTTTGCGGCGGCATTGTGCTTTTAATGGAACGCATGGATAAAATTCTTGAGCTTAACAAAGAAGGCATGTACATGGTTGTTGAAGCCGGTGCCAGAACTTTGGAAATTCAGGAATACGCCAATAAAGAAGGCTTTTTGTATGCAGGCGACCCGTGCAGCGCCGACAGCTGCTTAATCGGCGGCAATATTGCAACCAACGCCGGCGGCAACAAGGCTGTGCGTTACGGCACTACCCGCAATCAGGTTTACTCTGTTGAAGTTGTTACCCCTACCGGCGATATTGTAACGCTTGGCTCTACCCTTAAAAAGAACAGCACCGGCTACTGCCTGGAACAGCTTGTTATGGGCAGTGAAGGTACTTTGGGCATCATTACCAAGGCCACTCTTAAGCTTTTGCCGCTGTGCCCTTATAAACTGGATATCCTTGCTATCTTTACCGAACTTGACAAAGCCATCGGCGTTGTGCCGAACCTGATTAAAGCAGGCCTGAACCCGACCAGCGTTGAGTTTATGGACAACGGCTTTGTACGCAGCGCCAGCGATTACTGCGAACTGAAACTGCCGCATTACGAGGACGGCTATTATGTAATTATTACGGTTGAAACCTTTAACGAAGAAGAACTGGAAAGCAAAATGGAGCAGCTTGACGAAATCTGCACCGAAAGCGGCGCAACCGATGTTCTGGAAGCCGACGAACGCGTATGGAAAATCCGCCGCAACTGCCTGGAATCTACCCGCGTGCTGAGCCTTATCAGCACTTCGGACGATTTGGTTGTGCCGGTTGATAAAATTGCCGAGTGCATTGAACATCTTAACGAAGTTTCCAAAAAATACAGCTTTAAACTGCTGTGCTTGGCTCATGCAGGTGACGGCAACCTGCATTTCCAGATTCTGAAATGCGATTTAAGCGAAGAAGAATGGGAAAAACAGCTCAGCGAATTCCACGCCGAAGCCTACGCTTATGTTTACAGCCTTGGCGGACGCCTGAGCGGCGAGCACGGCATTGGCGCCAAGAAGCTGCCTGCTATGGAAAAATATACCGACCCTGTCGAAATGAAAATGATGCGTGCTATTAAAGCCGCTCTTGACCCGAAAGGAATTTTAAATCCGGGCAAGGTATTTAACGTTCGTTAAAAAATAAAATCCTCCGCTTTGTGGCGGAGGATTTTTTAGTTAGTAACAGTAATGTTTTCCTTTGGTATTTTCTGCCAGTCAAATGAAGGAAGAAGTTCTGCTGCTTTTACAGGTTCTTCTTTATCAATCAGCCCGGCTAAAAAGGCGAGCCTGCCAATAACTTCTTCCGGCGTATAACGGCTGCGCAGAGCGCCCATGTCCAAATCCATGTCGCGTTTTGCAAGGCGGCGGCCGTCGGGCGCGGTTAAAAGTGGCAAATGCCCAAACTGAGGCGGCTTAAAGCCCAAAAGCCTGTATAAATAAAGCTGAGGCGCGGAAGAACTTAACAGGTCGCGCCCGCGTATTACTTCCGTAACTCCCATAAGCGCATCATCAATAACAACGGCTAACTGGTAGGCATAAATGCCATCGCTGCGGCGCACGATAAAATCGCCCCATTCGCGGGCAAGGTTCAGGCTTTGCCTTCCGTAGTGCCTGTCGTTAAAGGTGATGGTTTCATCCGGCACTTTAATGCGCCAGGAATGTTTATGGTTTTGCATTTTACTGCGGCGTTCATCTTCCGTTAAATTGCGGCAGGTTCCCGGGTAAATAAACTGCCCGTCGCTTGTGTGCGGCGCACTTGCGGCGTGCAGCTCGGCGCGGCTGCAAAAACAGGGGTAAATTAAATTTTGTGCGGACAGTTTTTCAAAAAACTCTTTATAAATTCCGCTGCGGCGGCTTTGGTAAAATTCATCCGGTGCTTTGCCGGGAAAGGCACCGCTGTCCCAGTCGAGCCCTAGCCACAGAAGGTCATCCATTAAAAGGCGCGCTTTTTCTTCCGTGCAGCGCGAAGTGTCGAGGTCTTCAATGCGCAGGAGCATGCTGCCGTTTTGCGCGCGTGCGCTAAGCCAGGCCAAAAGTGCGCAGAATATATTGCCGAGGTGCATTCTGCCGCTGGGTGAAGGGGCGAAACGCCCGCAGATTTTAGCGTCAGCCATTGTGTCAGCTCCTTTTTGTTTTAATTATATTCATTGTAACATTGATTAAACTAATTTTACAGGTTTTTTGCAGCTTACTTTTACTTTGCTTTTTTGCCTTTTTGCTGTAAAATATAATTATGTGGGCGTATGCCCGTTGATATAAGGAGGAATATTTTGGTAAGAAAAACTTCTGAAATGGTAGAAGCCGGCATTTTGGCGGCTATTGCCGTTTTGTTTGCTATACTCGGCACTTATCTGCCGGTGCTTGGCGTTATTTTTAATTTTCTGTGGGCAGTTCCGGTAGCGGTTTGCGGCATGCGCAACGGCCTGCGCTGGAGCATAATGACTTTAATTGTAGCAGGCGCGGTTATAGGTTCGCTGCTCGGGCCGGTGCAGGCTCTTTCCGTAATGGCCATGTTCGGCCTTTTGGGGCTGGCGCTGGGCGAGTGCATGTACCGCGGTTACACGCCTGCCAAAACCCTGGTATATAGTTCTGCGGCAACCTTTGTTTCCATTTTATTAAGCATGGGGCTGGCGATGCTTGTAATGGGCACCAATCCCGTGGATATAATGTTCAGCGGCCTTGAAGAAGCCTTAAATGAAACTCAGGGTTATTACAGGGCTGCCGGAATGAGTGAGGAGCAAATTGCAGCGGCTGTGCAGTCCAATAAAGATATGATTGAGCTTATCCGCTTAATCCTGCCCGGCTCGCTTATTGTATGTTCGCCGATAATTGCTTTTGCCAATTATATGGGTTCGCGTAAAGTGCTTTCAAAAATGGGCGTTGCCTTTGCGCCCCTGCCGCCGTTTAAAAACTGGCGTGTATCGGAATATTTAATCTGGCCTTTCGCGCTTTCCATGGGCTTTATGGCAACTTATCCGGACGCTCCGAAGCTGGCTTTTGAAATTGCCATCAATATTCAAACCGTAACCAGCGTAGCCTTTTTATTTCAGGGCTGGGCTGTAATTTACTGGTGGCTTGAGAAAAACGGCAAGCCTTTATGGCTGGGAGCAGTAAGCGTAGTGCTGGCATTGTCGGTGCAGTTGGTTTCTACATTTATTGTACTTCTGGGTGCGTTTGAATCTGTTTTTGACAATCGTAATTTAAAAGAACGCAGCCTGTAAAGGGAGCGGGTAAAATGTTTAACAAAATCTGGAACTTCTGGAATGATATGAAAGTGCCGTTAGGCATCATCGTTGGCTTTACTGTTGTACTGGCCTTTTACGGCTGGTGGTGGCTTGCCGTTGGCCTTGCGGCGATAGGCTGCTTTTACTGGTATGCCAGACGGCAGTTTTACAGCAAAGAAGTGCAGTTTAACGGCTACCTTGATACCATTGTGCGCAATATTGAGCGTACCAGCCATTATGCCGTAAGAAATCTTGATGTGGCTATGGCCGTATTCGGCCAGGACGGCAAATTGCAATGGAAAAACGAGCTGTTTGTGGAATATGCTGGTTTTGCCGGAGTTAAAAATGTAGACGGCAAACGCCCGGAAGAAATTTTTGACCTGCCGGAAAACGCCTTTGACGCTTTAAGTATTAAAGACGGCGAACGCCTGCTTTTAATTAACGGCCGTTATTACCGCCTGCGCCATTGCCGTGTGCTGGCTGGCGAAAGGGCCGGTAAAAAAGAAAGCAAAGGCTACAGCCTTATATTTTATTTAACGGATGTTACGGATTTTGAGCTTTTGCGCCAGAAATACGCCAACGAAAAACTCTGCCTTGCTTACGTGCGTTTTGATAACTACGAAGACGTAACCAAAGGCATGGGCGAAAGCACGCGCGCCAATATTTCCGGCGAAGTAAACGAAGTTCTCAGCAAATGGGCCGAAGAAGAAAACGGCTTTATTCTTGCCAACAATAAAGAAAGTTTTCTGGTCGGCATCAATCAGGCTTCTTTGCAGGACTTAATGGAAAAGAAGTTCCCTGTTTTGGATAAGATACATGAAATACAGGTAGGCAATAAAATTACGCCTACTATCAGCGTGGGCATTGCCTGCGATGGCCGCAGTCTGGAAGAAGTAAGCCTTAACGCTGCCAAAGCGCTTGATTTGGCGCTCGGGCGCGGCGGCGACCAGGTTGTTGTGGCAATAGGCGGCAGCTTACAGTTCTTTGGCGGCATTACAACCGTTACGGCCAAAAGCACGCGCGTGCGTGCCCGCATTGTTGCGCATACCGTGCATGAACTGATGGTTTCGGCCGAAAAGGTTTTTGTAATGGGCCATACAATGGAAGATTTCGACGCTATCGGCAGTGCTATCGGCATGGCAAAAATGGCCCGCAGCCTTGGCAAGGAAACCTATATCGTTGTCAGCGGGCAGAACGAATCGGTGCGCAAAATTGCCGAAACGCTGCGCAGCAACGATATGAAACTGATGGATGAAGACGATGTTTATGCGGACATTATGGTAGAGGAAGAAGAAGCGCTGAAGCATATTTCGCCCAAGTCGCTTTTGGTTCTGGTTGACCATCACCGCAAAATGCTCTGCGCCAGCCAGAAGGTGCTGGACGCTATTCCGTGGCGCATTATTATCGACCATCACCGCCGTGCGGAAGACGCCATTAAAAATACTACGCTGCAATATATGGAACCGTCATCATCATCTACAAGCGAACTGGTAACGGAGCTTGTGGGCTACTTTAACGACAGGCTGGAATTTACCAAAGGCGAGGCAACTGCGCTGTATGCCGGTATTGTTGTTGATACCAAAAACTTTGCCGTGCAGACCGGCGAGCGTACCTTTGAAGCGGCAGCACTTCTGCGCCGCAGCGGTGCCGACCCGAATATGGTGCGCCAGCTGTTTAAGGATGACCTTGATTCCGTACAGGTTAAATCGCGCCTGGTGGCAGAAGCCGAAATGCCGGAACCGGGCATGGTAATTTCTGTTTACGAAAATGCGCCGAAAGAAGTTAAATCGTCTGTTATTGCGGCTCAGGCAGCCGATACAATGATTAATATTACCGGCGTTTGCATGAGCGTTGTTATAACCGAATATTCCGTTGACGGTTCTTTGGGCGTAAGCGCCCGCAGCGACGGTACCGTTAACGTACAGATTATTATGGAAGAACTGGGCGGCGGCGGACATCAGACAGTAGCCGGCGTACAGCTTAAAAATATCAGTGTTGAAGAAGTTAAAAAACAAATTATCGCGTTAGCGAAAAAACAGTTAGAGGAGAATGATAATAATGAAAGTGATTCTGCTGCAGGACGTTAAAAATTTAGGCAAAAAAGGTGATATTGTAGAAACCGCGGAAGGCTATGGCCGCAACTATTTGCTGCCGCGCAAAATGGCAAAGGAAGCCAACGCAGCCAACTTAAACCAGGCTAAAAAAGACCAGGCAACGCAGGCACACCGTGCCGCTCAGCGCAAGGATGAAGCTGTAATGCTTGCTGCACAGCTGAAAAAAGTACACGTAGTTGTTAAAGTGCGCGTAGGCGAAAATGGCAAAATGTTTGGCAGCGTAACCAGTAAAGATGTTGCCGAAGCATTAATTGAACAGACCAAACTTGATATTGACCGCCGCAAGGTAGAGCTGAAAGGCGCTGTAAAAGGCATTGGCGAATACACCGCCGTTGCCAAACTGCACCCGGAAATTTCTGCCGAGTTTGCCGTAACCGTAGCGGCAGAATAAGGCGTTGGCCATGATTGACAGAGTACCACCGCAGAACATAGAGGCGGAACAAGCCGTTTTGGGCGCAATGCTGCTTGAAAGGGAAGCCATTGCCAAAGTGATGGAAAAACTGCGCTCCGAAGATTTTTACCGCGAGGCGCATAAGGTTATTTTTAACGCCATGCTGGAACTTTATAACCGCAATGAAGCAGTCGATTTGGTAACGGTAACCGAGGTTTTAAAAAAGAACGGCAAGCTGGAAGACGTTGGCGGCATTGCCTATGTCACTTCGCTGGCCAATTCTGTTCCGACGGCCGCCAATGTGGTTTATCACGCCGGTATTGTCGAAGAAAAATCCATTCTGCGCCAGCTGGTGCGTTCCGCTACGGAAATTGCGGAACTTGGATACGAAGGCAGCGAAGACGTAAGCGACATTATTGACAGCGCCGAAAAGAAAATACTTGATATTTCCAACCGCAAAAAGGATACCGACTTTGTTCCGATTAACAACATTGTTATGGATTCCTTTAAGGATTTGGAAGCATTAATGAATAACAAGAACGGCTTAACAGGCCTGCCGACAGGTTTTGTAGATTTTGACAACCTTACCAGCGGCCTGTACGGCAGTGATTTTATAATTCTGGCGGCACGTCCTTCCATGGGTAAAACGGCGCTTTCGCTGAACATTGTGCAGAACGTTGCCATCCGCAGCGGCAAGCAGACGGACGGCAAGCCGAAAGTAGTTGCCTTTTTCAGTTTGGAAATGAGTAAGGAGCAGCTTGTACAGCGTATGCTCTGCGCCGAAGCAAATATCGATTCGCAGCGTCTGCGTATCGGTGAACTGCGTGACGAGGACTGGATTCAGCTTATACAGACAGCCGATTCTTTAAGCGCCGCGCAGATTTATATCGATGATACGGCAGGTATAACGGCAATGGAAATGCGCAGCCGTGCGCGCCGTTTAAAAGCTGAACACGGGCTTGATTTAATTGTTGTCGACTACTTGCAGTTAATGCAGGGCAGCGGCAAGCGTAATTTAAGCGGCGACCGCCAGCAGGAAGTTTCCGAAATTTCCCGTTCGCTGAAAGCACTGGCGCGTGAACTGAATGTGCCGATTATCGCACTGTCTCAGCTCAGCCGCAGCGTGGAATCGCGCCAGGTAAAACGACCGATGCTTTCTGACCTGCGCGAATCCGGATCTTTGGAGCAGGACGCCGATATTGTAATGTTCCTGTACCGCGAAGATTACTATAACCCCGAAACCGAAAATAAAAACATAACGGAACTTATCGTCGCCAAGCACCGTAACGGCCCGGTTGGCACGGTAAACCTGTTCTTCCATAAGCAATTCACCAAGTTTGTAAGCCTTGCTAAAAGGGAAGAATAAAAAGCATAAAAAACTCCCGTACATTATGTGCGGGAGTTTTGCATATACAAACAAAGGCAGCATATTATATGCTGCCTTTAAAAACTAATTTTGGTGGAGACGAAGGGGATTGAACCCTCGGCCTTACGGATGCGAACCGTACGCTCTCCCAGCTGAGCTACGTCCCCATACAAATTAAGTATAGCACTTTGCATTTGCAGGTACAATATAAAATTTAAATTTCTGCTTTGGCAGATGTTTTTTGCTGGCGGTGTTTTGCCGCTTCGAGCAGTGCTGCACGTTCGTTGGGCAAATTGCCGCTGCGGACACGTTCCAGGAGATATTTTAAAAATATGCCGGTTTCTGCGCCGTCCGTTATAATTTGCGCAAGGTCGGCTCCGTTTACGGCAAGGTCGGCAGTATGCACCGGCATTTTATTGCGGGCAATTTCTATCACGGCATCTGCCAGTTCGCGCCCTTCTGCCATCAGCTGCGGGTTGTTGCCGGCGTGTGTTGCGCCCATGTCAGCCAAAAACACTTCCTTCAGCTGAGTAAAGGCTTCCGTTAAATCTTTGGAGGTACGGAATTCGCCGCCGGCTGCTTCGGCGCGTACCCAGCGCGTCAGCGTGCGTTCTTTGGTAAACATCATCGGCGCAAAGCGCATGTGGCGCGATACCAGCCATACAACGCGCTTGGCAAAATCTTTGGGGTAGCGCAGGCGCGTCATTACTTCCTGCGCCATAACTGCGCTTAACGCTTCGTGCCCGTGGTCACTGGGCGAACCGTCCGGATGTGTGCCGCGGATGCCGGGCATGCCTTTGCCGAGGTCATGCAGCAGCATGGCCCAGCGGATTGTTAAATCGCGCGGGCTGTTATCAACGGCTTTTAATGTATGCTCCCAGGCGTTGTAACAGTGAAAGCGCCTGTTTTGCGGCAGCCCTTCCAGGTGGCGCAGTTCCGGCAGAATATCAATTTCATGATATGTACCGTTTTCTTTTACGCGGCATTTGGCGTCTGTCAGCCCTGTTGCCATCAGCAGCATCAGGCCTTTGCCTGCATATTTGCCTGTAAGCAGCTTGTCAAGTTCGGTGCGCACGCGTTCAAGCGATAAGCCGGCGCAGTTTCCGGTGGGGAAACTGAAATTGCGCGGCATATAGTAAGGCGTGTTTTCTTCGCCAAAGGGCGGCAGCACGCCGCTTTCCTGCACATAGTCAAAGCCAAGCTGAGCTACAAAACGGCAGGCGCGCAGCATACGCAGTGCGTCTTCGCTGTAACGCTGCCCGGCGTCGCCGACAGTGCGCAGAATATGGTTCTGTAAATCTTCCATGCCGTTATGGTAATCATATATTTTGCCGTTTATATCCATTGCCATGGCGTTAACGGTAAAATCACGGCGGCTTAAATCTTCGCGCAGCGATTTACTGAACCATACTTTTTCCGGTTTGTGGGCGTCAGCGCCATAACTTTCTCCGCGGAAGGTGGTAATTTCCGCAGGAACGCCGTCTATAACGGCAACCACGCAGCCAAAGTTCTGCCCGAGGTTATCAATGGTTTTAATATTGTTGGCGCGGCATACCGCGCTGATTTCTTCCGGCGTGGCGCTGGTGGTAATGTCAAAATCGCCGGGCGGCAGTTTTAAAAGCAAATCGCGCACGGCGCCGCCGACGATGTAAGCCTCGTAGCCTGCTTCTGTAAGCATATGCAGTATTTTTTTTACATAATCCGGTATTGCAGTCATTTTTACCTCATTCGTAGTCCATACCGTCATTTTTCAGGCGGTATTCTACATTAATGCCAAAGTATTCCCACAGCACCTCTTTTAAGTCGGCGCCGTTTTTTATTTTATAGCGGTATTTAACCCTGCCGCTCAGGTAAAATTTTAAAAAGTTGCCGCGGATGGTGATGTTGCAGTCTTCGCGGAAGATGGAAAGCTCTTTTTCTTTGTTAAAGGGCGAATCGGGATGGGCATCGCACCAGAAAGAAGGGAAAACGTAATCTTTTTCCAGCTGCGGTTCTTCGGTAAAACCCAGCATGCGTTTCCATGGTTTACCTTTTTCCTTCTGCCACAGCAGCCAGCCCCAAAACTCGTCGCGCGTAAATTTGTACTGGCTGATGCCATCGCTCTGTACGCGCTGTTCTTCCAGCAAAAGCGGTATGCGCGGGCTTTCGCTGTTGACGCCGACATCGGTGATATAGTGTTTGCCGTCAATTGTTACGCACATGTTGCGGTGCTGGCGCATCTGGTACACGTTTATTTTATTAATGAAGCGCCCGGCGAAGCTGACGAAATTAAAGCCCAGCGATTCGAGCAGCCAGGCGTACAGCCCGTTCAGCTCAAAGCAAATGCCGCCGCGGTTATGTAAAATGAGCTTGTCAAACATTTTCTCCCGGTTAAGCGAGGTAATTTTGCTGTTCAGGCAGTCAAAATTATCATAGGGAATGTATTTTAAATGCGCGTCATGCAGTTTCTGCAGCGTTGCTAAATCAGCCCTGGGCGTAAAATTTTCCAGCTGGAGCTTATGCAGGTACTGCTTTATTTGTTCTTTGGTCATTGGTTTAGAGCGCAGTTTCATAGGCTTCATCTCCAATCGGCTTTCCTATATTTATTGTAGCATGGCAGAAGTTTAATTAAAATGTTTTTGTTATTATTATGGTAAAATATAAAGCGGCGGAGGTGTAAAATGGTAATTTTAATAGGAAAATGCGTCTAATTTACGTTTGTGCCGTGAATATGGCTGCAAGTATATTCTAATTGACGGAAATTATGACGCAGTACAAATTGCCGCGCAGATTAAAATGCTTTAATTAGGCGGCGTGCTGTGATAAAATATAAAGATAACATGGGTTAATATGCCTTGGAGGTTGTTTTGCAGAACAGAATGCCGCTTGTTGAAGCGATGCTGAAATATAAAAACGAAAAGGTTTATCCCTTCCATACGCCCGGGCACAAGGGCGGGCGCGGAATGGAAGCGCTTTTAAAAAACGAACTCGGCGCAGGAGCTGTGGCGATGGATGTATCGCTGATGAGCGAACTGGATGATATTCATGCGCCTTCTTCATATATTATGGAAGCGCAGAATTTAGCGGCGCAGCTGTATGGCAGCGACAGGTGCTTTTTTGCCGTTAACGGCACAACGGGCGCTATTCATGCCATGCTGATGGCGGCCTGCAAAGCGGGAGATAAAGTTTTAGTGCCGCGTAACGCTCACCGCAGTGTGGCAGGCGCGCTGCTTCTGGCAAATTTGGTACCTGTTTTTGCAATGCCGGAATATGACGCGGTATTTGGCATTAACACGCAAATTACGCCGCAGGCGGTGGAAGCAATGTTTGCGCGCCATGCGGATATTAAAGCCGTGCTGGTGACAAGCCCCAATTATTACGGGCAGGCTGCGGATTTAAAAGCCATTGCCGGAATTGCCCATGCCCATAATGCCGTTCTTTTGGTGGATGAGGCGCACGGGCCGCACCTTGGCTTCAGCAGTAAGCTGCCGCCTTCGGCTTTGCAGTGCGGGGCGGATGCCTGCGCGCAGAGCACGCATAAAATTCTGGGCGCTATGACGCAGTGCTCGCTGCTGCATGTTAAAGGCGGGCGCATTAATTTAACGCGTGCCGCGGAAGCTGTGAGCCTTTTGACAACTACAAGCCCCAATTATTTGCTGATGGCTTCAATAGACGCTGCACGCTATACTTTAGCTGTGCAGGGAGAAAAGCTGATTGAGCGAGCGCTGGCAGCGGCGGAAAAGCTGCGCAGCTGCTTAAGTAAATTTGCCGGGCTGAAACTTTTGGGCACAGACTGCACCGGCAAAAACGGCATAGCCGGGTTTGACTGCACCAAAGTAACGGTTAATACGGCGGCGTGGGGTTACAGCGGCACGGAAGCCGGTGATGCCTTGCGCAAGGCAGGAATTGCCGTGGAGCTTACCGATGCGCAGAACGTGCTTTTTTTGGTAACCTTTGCAGACGGCGGCGCAGAATATGATGCCGTGCTTGAAAAAATAAGCCGTGTTTTTGCAGGCTTGGAGCAGCATAAACGCGCCTCTTTAAAAGAACAAAACTGCTGGAGGCTGCCGGAGTTTATTACGGCAGTGCCGCTGCGCAGCGCGTTTGACGCGGAAACGGAAAGCCTGCCGCTGCAAAAGGCGGAAGGCAGAATCTGCGCGGAGCAGGTGAGCTTTTATCCGCCGGGCATACCGGTGCTGTGGCCGGGCGAACTTGTTACGGCAGAAGTAATTGACTACTGCCTGCGCATGAAAAAGCTGGGGCTGCCTGTAAGCGGGCCGGCCGATTATATATTAACAGAACTGCGGGTGATTAAATAAATGGCAAAAGGTTATTTTATCAGCCTGGAAGGCGCAGACGGCTGCGGCAAAACCACGCAGCTGGAGCATGTGGCTGAAGAATTGAGAAGGCTTGGGCGTGAAGTTGTATGCACGCGTGAACCGGGCGGTACGAGGCTTGCTGAAAGCCTGCGCGCAATGGTGCTTGACCCGGAACTGATAATGAATGCCCGTACGGAAACGCTTTTATATATTACGGCGCGTGCCGACCATGTTGCGCGGGTAATTAAACCGGCGCTGCTGGCGGGTAAAATTGTGCTGTGCGACCGTTTCAGCGATTCTACCGAAGTATACCAGGGAATTGTACGCGGGCTGCCCTTGCAGGCCATTCATGGTTTAAGCACTTTTGCTTCCGGCGGTTTGGAGCCGGATTTAACAATACTGCTTGACGGTGACCCGGACCTTTTAGCGGCAAGGCGTGCTTTGCGCGGCGTTGAAGACCGCTATGAAAATGCCGGGCTGGAATTTCAGAAGAAGGTACGGGACGGTTTTATGCTGCTGGCAGAAAAATACCCGGAACGCATTTTTAAAATTAATGCCTTGCAGGATGAACAGAAGGTAACGGCTGAAATTATGCGTGTTATAAATACTACCATTAAAATATGAGGTTAATTATGTGGGATGAAGTGCTGGGACACCAACAGAATAAAGAGTTTTTGCAAAAACTGCTGAAACCCGGCAGCCGCCCGCATGCCCTTTTGTTTTATGGCATGGGCGGCATTGGCAAAAAAATGCTGGCCCTGCATTTTGCAAAAACGTTTTTATGCAAGTCTGCGGCCAAAAAGCCCTGCGGTATTTGCGAGAGCTGCCGTTTGATGGATATTGAAAACAATAGTTTTGCCCATCCGGATTTTTACCTGCTGACGGCAGAAGAAGCAGGCAAGGACATCAAAATCGAGCAGGTTAAGGAAATGGCAAAGCAGGCGGCATTTGCGCCGGTGCTTTCCGAACATAAAGTATGCATTATAGACGATGCCGGGCAGATGACGGCAGAAGCGGCCAACAGCCTTTTAAAACTTCTGGAGGAGCCGCCTCCGGGCTGGCTGTTTATTTTAATTACGCAGCAGGCGGAACGCCTTTTGCCGACGGTGCTGTCGCGCGTGGTGCGCCTGCGTTTTGACGCGCCGTCCAGCAGTTCCGTCCAGCAGATACTGAAAGCGAAGGGCATCACTCAAAACACACAGGTACTGGCGGCTCTTGCAGGCGGTTCGCCGGGCAGGGCGTTAAGTTATAATCAGGCAGATATTTTTGCAATCCGCCGTGAGTCGCTGGATTTACTGAAAAAACTGCCGCTGCAAAATCCTTTTGGTTATATTGCGGCGCTGGGCTGGGGCGAAAAATACGACCGCGCGGCTGCGCTGCTTTTAACGGAAGAGTTTATTTACCTTCTGCGCGATGTGCTGCTTGTGCAGAGCGGTGCAGGCGGGCAGGTTTACAATACGGATATTATGGCCGGGCTTGACGGCATTGCCGCAGATTGGCCTTTACATACAGCCAGGCAGGGCGTAAACGCTGCGCAGGAAGCCTGGCAGAACATTAATAAAAATGTAAGCGCCAAAAATGTTTTGGAGGCGCTGGTTTTGAAACTTGATTTACTGCGGAAGGAGTGAAAATTTTGCTGAAAGTAGTAGGCATTAGGTTTAAAAAAGCAGGTAAAATATATTATTTTGACCCGGTTGATACCGGCGTGGAAGTTGGCGACCACGTAATTGTGGAAACGGTGCGCGGTTTGGAATACGGAACGGTTGTCATCGGCGCGAGAGAGGTTGAGGAAAACAAGCTTGTTTCGCAGCTGAAACCCGTTATGCGCAAGGCAACCGAACAGGACGCGCTGAAGGTGCAGGAAAATAAAGTGCGCGAGAAGGAAGCCTTTAATATCTGCCTGCGTAAAATTGCCAAGCACGGGCTCCCCATGCGGCTGATTGACGTTGAATTTACTTTTGACGTTAACAAGATTATTTTTTATTTCACGGCGGACGGGCGTATTGATTTCCGCGAACTGGTTAAGGATTTGGCGTCCGTATTCCGTACCCGTATTGAGCTGCGCCAGATTGGTGTGCGTGACGAAGCAAAAATGCTGGGCGGCATCGGCAGCTGCGGCAGGCCTTTGTGCTGCGCTACCTTCCTCGGCGATTTTGAGCCGGTATCCATCAGGATGGCCAAAGACCAGAACCTGTCGCTGAACCCGGCCAAGATTTCCGGCGTGTGCGGCAGGCTGATGTGCTGCTTAAAATACGAAAACGATGTGTATTGCAGCGGCTGCTGCGGCAAACGTTCCGTGCCGGAACGCGTGGAAGCACCGAAGGTTGGCGTTATGGTTGTTACCCCGCTCGGCGAAGGCCGCGTTATGGGCGTTAACCGCGCTATGCGCACCGCTTCCGTACAGCTTACGCCGGATAATACCATTCAGGTGGAATGGGACGAAATCGTGGATGCTTCCAAGGCGGATAAAATTTAATGGTACATAGCGGAATCAGGCGCGATTCCCTGCCGGGCTGCGGTTATGTAATCTGGCAGGACGCCGGTGAATTTACTTTTACAACGGATTCTGTGTTCGTGGCGGCATTTGCGCATTTGGTAAAAAAGGCGCAGGTGCTGGAGCTTGGCAGCGGCACAGGGGCAATAAGCCTGTTTTTGGCGGCGCGCGGCGCGGAAAAGGTGACCGGGATAGAGTTTAACCCCAAAGTTACTGCCCTTATGGAGCGCAGCATTAAAGATAACAGGCTTGAAGAAACAGTAAAAGTAATTGGCGGCGATTTGCGCGAAATTAACAAATATTTTAAAACCGAAAGCATGGATTTGGTAATTGCCAACCCGCCCTACCGCAACAGCGGTAATACCCGCAAAATTGGCACTGCCGCCTGCCACGAGGTAACGGCGGATTTGCGCGACTTTTTTAAAGCGGCGGCGTATGCCGTGCGCTACCGCGGGCGCTTTGCCATTGTGCAGCTGCCTGACCGTTTTGCTGAGTGCATGCAGTTGGCGGCGGAGTTTGGCTTGCAGCCCAAACGTTTGCAATGGGTGCACAGCGCGGTTGACAAGCCTGCATGGATATTTTTAATGGAAATGGTTAAGGGCGGCAGCTACGGGCTTGACGTTTTGCCGCCGCTTGTAATGTACAACGCTGACGGAACCTTAAGCGCGCAGGCACTGGCGTATTACGATAAATCGAAGGAGCAGGCAAAATGACGGAAGCCGGAACTTTATATCTTTGCGCAACGCCGATAGGCAATCTGGAAGATATTACGCCGCGCGTACTGCGCACTTTAAGCGAAGCCGATATTATTGCGGCGGAAGATACGCGCCATACCTTGCAGCTTTTAAACCATTTTAATATTAAAGGGCATTTGGTGCGCTATGATGAGCACAGCAAGGATAAAAACGGGCCGAAGCTGATAGCAGAACTTTTGGACGGCAGGAATGTAGCGCTGGTCAGTGACGCGGGCTTTCCCGGCATTGCCGACCCCGGCGAGCAGCTGGCACGCGAAGCGATTGACGCAGGCATAAAAGTTGTGCCGCTGCCGGGTGCAAATGCCGCACTGTGCGCACTGATTGCTTCGGGGCTGCCGTCATCACCGTTCTTTTTCGGCGGTTTTCTGCCCAAAAGCAAAAAAAACAGGGCTGAGCAGCTTGCTGCGTGGAAGAACATTCCTTCGACAATAATATTGTATGAAGCGCCGCACCGTATTAAAGACGTGCTGAAAGAAATACTGGCGGCGTGGGGCGACAGGCAGCTTGCCGCTGCGCGCGAGCTTACAAAGCTGCACGAAGAATTTTTCCGCGGCAGCGTAACGGAGTGCCTGGCATGGCTGGAAGCGCAGCCGCCGCGCGGTGAGTTTTGCCTTGTTATAGCGGAGGGTGAGGCTGATATTCAGGAAGAAACGCAGGCAGCCGACCCGCTGGACGAAGTAAAGGCACTTATTGCGCAGGGCATGGATAAAAAAGCAGCATTGGCACAGGTTGCCAAAGCACGCAAAGTGCCAAAGCGCGAACTTTATAACAGATTATTGGATGAAGAATAAAAGTTTGGCGCTTGCTTTTGCACAGCGGCGCAGAATGTGATAAAATTACAAAGGAATTGTCTGCAAAAATCAGCATTGCAGGCGCTTACACCGTTAAAACAATATTAACATAAAAGAAGGGAAAGCACATGAGCAAGAACAGTTTTTATATCACTACCCCAATTTATTATCCCAGCGATAATCTGCACATTGGCCACGCTTACTGCACAACCATTGCCGATACCGTTGCCCGTTATCACCGCGCCAAAGGCGAGGATGTATTCTTTTTAACTGGCAGCGACGAACACGGCCTGAAAATTCAGCGCAAAGCAGCCGAAAAAGGCATTACACCGATTCAGTATGTTGATGCAATCGTAGCCAACTTTAAAAAGCTGTGGAAAATGCTGAACATTTCCAACAACGATTTTATCCGCACCAGCGAAGAACGCCACCATAAAGTTGTGCAGGCTGTACTGCAGAAAATTTATGACCAGGGCGACATTTATAAAAAGAATTATGAAGGTTTGTACTGCGTTCCGTGCGAATCTTACTGGCTGGAACGCCAGCTTGTAGACGGCAAATGCCCAGACTGCGGCCGCCCGGTAGAAAAAATGGCGGAGGAAAGTTATTTCTTTAAGCTGTCCAAATACCAGGATAGAATTCTGGAATATATTGAAACCCATCCTGATTTTATTCAGCCGGTTTCCCGCCGCAACGAGATGATTAACTTCATCAAACAGGGTCTGGAAGATTTGTGCATTACCCGCACAACTTTCGACTGGGGCATTCCCGTTCCGTTTGACCCAAAACACGTTGTTTACGTTTGGTTTGACGCGCTCTTAAACTACTTTACCGCTATCGGCTACGGCACGGATGAAGAAAAGTTTAAAAAATTCTGGCCTGCCAATATTCACCTTGTCGGTAAGGAAATTGTACGTTTCCACAGCATTATCTGGCCGATTATGCTGATGGCAATGGGCGAAGAACTGCCGAAACAGGTTTACGGCCACGGCTGGCTTGTTGTTGACGGAGACAAGATGTCCAAATCCAAGGGCAATGTTATCGACCCGATTGCTTTAATTGAAGAATTTGGCCCGGATGCTATCCGCTATTTCCTGCTGCGCGAAATTACGCTCGGCAGCGACGGCAACTTCTCGCGCGATGCACTGATTAACCGTATTAATGCCGACCTTGCCAACGACCTTGGCAACCTGCTGCACCGCACCGTAAGCATGATTGAAAAATACCACGGCGGCGTTGTAACGCATAAGGAAGGCACGGAAGCCGTCGACAAGGAATTTATTGCCCTTGTTAACGAAACTGTTGCAGGTTACAGTGATGCCATGGACCATATGGAACTGAACCAGGCTATTAAGGATGTATGGAACCTTATCGGCCGCGCCAATAAATATATTGATGAAACCGCACCGTGGATTCTGGCAAAAGACCCGGCACAGGCAGAACGCTTGCAGGCAGTTATGTACAACCTTGCCGAAGCGCTGCGCATTGTTGCCATTTTGATTGCGCCGTTTGTGCCTGTTACCGCGCCGAAAATTTACGAACAGCTCGGCCTGGGCAAACCGGAAAGCTTCTTTATGGCAGACGCTGTTTGGGGCAAACTGGCAACCGGCACAAAAGTGCAGAAGGGCGAACCGCTTTTCCCGCGCATTGAAGTTACAGAAGCCGGTGAAACCGTAATTGCGGCTACAAAAAAATCTGCCGCCAAGGCAATTAAAGCCGAAGCTCCGAAAGCTGAAGCAAAAAAAGAAGCAAAACCTGCAGCGGCAGCAGCTGATGAAATTACCATTGATGATTTTGCGAAGATAGATTTGCGTGTGGCAACCCTTATTGCCGCAGAACGCGTGCCCAAAACCGACAAGCTGATTAAATTGCAGGTTAAAATCGGCGATGAGGAACGTACCATTGTAAGCGGAATTGCCCAGCATTATGAACCGGAAAACCTGATTGGCAAAAACGTTATTGTTATTGCCAACCTTAAACCGGCCAAGCTGCGCGGCATTGAAAGCCGCGGCATGGTGCTGGCAGCCAGCGACGGCGAAGGCAACCTGGTACTGGCAGACGCACCGGGCATTGCCAGCGGCAGCAAGGTGAAATAAAATGTCGCGTACAGGTTTATGGGATTCACATGCCCATCTTGATTCCGATTATTTTACCGATGACCGTGACGAGCTGATTGCCAAAATCGGCGAAGAAATGGAAGGTTTTATTAACCCCGGCTGTGACGAAGCAAGCTCCGCTTTTGCCGTACAGCTTGCAGAAAAGTACGATTTTGTTTATGCCGCTGTGGGCTGGCACCCGGAAGAACTTGCCGGTATTAAAGACGAACATTATCTTGATAAACTGGCAGCGTGGGCTGTGCATCCAAAAGTTGCGGCAATCGGCGAAATAGGGCTTGATTATTACTGGAAAGAAAACGAGCCGAAAGAAGTACAGAAAAAACGCCTTTTGGAGCAGATTGACCTTGCCGTACAGTTTGATTTGCCGGTAATTATTCATGACCGTGAAGCGCACGGCGATATTTTCGATATTTTCCGCAGCGAAGTGCCTGCGGGAACAAGGGCTGTGTTCCATTGTTATTCCGGCTCGCTGGAAATGGCAAAGGAACTTGCCAAACGCGGCTATTACTTTGGCTTTGGCGGTACAAGCACCTATAAAAACGCAGCCAAAGTGCGCGAGGTACTTGCTTTTGTACCGGATGAACTGCTGCTTTTTGAAACGGATTCTCCGTATTTAACGCCGGTGCCTTACCGCGGCAAGCGCAATAACCCGCTTTATACGGAATTTGTGGCGCAAAATGCGGCGCTGGTACGCGGAACAACTTTTGAAGCGCTGGCAGCGCAGACAACGAAAAACGTCAAAACGCTTTTTAACAAAATTAAATAATGCTGACGCGGCAGTCTGCTACTGCTGCGTCTTTTATTTACCATAAAGGTGCTTGTGCATAATACTTTTCGCAAAGAGTTGTTTGATTTTAAACTAAAAGTACCTTCAAGGAAGATGGCTTGACATTATAAAAAAGGCTGTGATAAAATACCCCCGAATTAAGGAGGTAATATTATGCCTAAAAATGTTACAGTTTTCAGAAGAACCATTTTGATAGCCATAATGTTTGTAATTTTATTCAGTGGGCATACGCATCTTGGTTTGGCGGAAGCACCTGTTACCATTTTAAAGTTTGACGGTACGGAAAGAACAGTTACAACGGAACTTTCCGATCCGCGCGCTGTTTTTAAAGAAGCAGGCATTGCCGTAGGGCAGGCAGACCGTATTGAAGAAAAAACGAGCGGTCGCGGCAAAATGCTGGTTTTAAAACGTGCCGTGCCGGTTATTGTTGTACGAGGAGATTCGCAGCAGAAGTTTTTTACCAATAAAGACACTGTTGGCGAAGCGTTAAAGGAGTTAAACATCCGCTTTAACAAAAAACGTGTTTACCCTGCCGCAGATACTCCGGTTACTGCCAATGTGGAAATCCATATCCTTAACAAAGGCGATACTTTAAGCTCTGTTGAGGCCGATTCGGAAATTCCCGTAAAATACATTGATGACGAGAATATTCCTTACGGGCAGGAACAGCTTGTGGAACAGGGAAAAGCCGGCAAGGTAAAGGTTGTAAAAAAATCCGTGGTAAGCACGGGCAAAGCACCCAAAGAAGTGGAAATTGCCCGTGAAGTTCTGGCTGACCCCAAATATTCCGTTATCAGGCGCGGCATTGGCATGTCGGTAGAAACGCCGGAGGGCAGAAAAAAATACATCCGCATCATTACTGCTGAAGCAAGCGCCTATACCGTACACTGCGGGACCGGTACAGGCCTTACATCCATTGGTCTTGTGGCTGCCCGCGGCATTGTTGCCGTTGACCCGCGTGTAATACCTTACTATACCAAAATGTATATCCCCGGTTACGGTATTGCCATTGCAGGCGATACCGGCGGCGCTATCCGCGGCAACCGCGTGGATTTGTTTATGGACAGTTACGAGGAAGCAATTAACTGGGGCCGCCGTAATGTGGAAGTTTATATTTTAGAGGACTAATAAGTGCTTAAAGAAGTTATTGTAGTAGAAGGAAAAAGTGATACCGCGGCAATCAGGCGCGCGCTGGAAGCCGACACGATAGAAACGGGCGGCTTTACGCTGGCCGCGTCTACCCTGCGCAAAATTGAAGCAGCGTATAAAAAGCGCGGTATTATTATACTTACAGACCCTGACGGGGCAGGCAACCGCATACGCCGCTTTTTAACGGAGCGTTTTCCGGAGGCGGGGCAGGCTTTTATACCGCGCATTGATGCAACTGCTAACGGCGATGTCGGTGTGGAACAGGCAAGCCCCAAAGCTATTTTAGCGGCACTGGGCAAAGTGCGCCATCATGAATTTACGCCGAAGAAAGAATTTACAGAGCGTGACTTAATGATAAACGGGCTCAGCGGCGGCAGCATGGCAAGCGCAAGGCGCGATAAGCTGGCTGCGCTTTTGGGCGTCGGTTACGGCAATGCCAAATGCTTTTTGCAAAGGCTTAACACCTACGGCGTAACGCGCGAAGAATTTAATTCCGCACTGGCGGAAATTGGAGAAGTTGAATGAAGAAACCTGTAATTGCTACACCGGAAGTTACTAACTATATATTGCGCAGGTTTAACCTGCATGCCGATAAAAAACTCGGGCAGAACTTTTTAATTGATGAAGACATTGTGCGCCGCATTGCCGCTGCCGCAGAACTTGCGCCCGGAGAACCGGTGCTTGAAGTAGGGCCCGGCATTGGCACGCTGACGCAGGCCCTGGCAGAAACCGGCGCGGACGTAACCGCTGTTGAACTGGACAAACGCCTTTTGCCGGTGCTTGAAAAAACGCTGGAAGGCTATGAGAACGTGCGCGTTATTAATGCCGACGTGCTTGAACTTGACGTTAACAGCGCTATGGGCGGCAAAACCTTTAAGGTTGCAGCCAATTTGCCGTATTACATTACCACGCCGATAATTTTTGCGCTGCTTGAAAAGAAGCTGCCGCTTGAACGCATGGTAATTATGGTGCAGAAGGAAGTTGCCGAACGCATAACAGCAGCGTCGGGCGGAAAAGATTACGGCGCGCTTTCGGTTGCCATGCAGTATTACACGGAGCCGGAAATTGCCTTTATCGTGCCGCCGTCAAGTTTTATTCCGCGCCCAAGCGTGGACAGTGCCGTTGTGGTATGCAAAAACCGTACCGTGCCGCCGGTGGAAATTTGTGATGAAAAACTGTTTTTCCGGGTGGTAAAGGCAGCATTTTCGCTGCGCCGCAAAATGTTAAGCAATGCGCTGAAGAATATGGGCATTACCTCGCAGCAGGCGCAGGAATGGCTGAACCTTGCGGGCATTGACCCCAAACGCCGCGGCGAAACGCTTTCGCTGCAGGATTTTGCAAACTTAACCAATACCTTTGAACAGATAAAATAGCAATATAAGTTCAGCAGGCTTAAAAGGCCTGCTTATTTTTTTGCAAATTTTTTGGTTAGTTATTGACAACCGCATAAAAAAAGAGTATAGTGTTCTTGAACAGGAACAATGCACAAGGGGCTGAATGAGGGGAATGGAAATCGTAGAACGCTTAATGCACTTTAACCTTACACGCCAGGAGGCAACATTATACCTGCTGCTGGTAAAAGCCGGACGCCTTACAGGCTATGAAGCGGCCAAGCAGACAGGCATATCGCGCTCCAATACCTATACGGCACTGGCCGGGCTGGTGGAAAAGGGCGCTGCCTATATAATGGAAGAAGGCAAAGTGACGCGTTATACGCCGGTTGCACCGGAGGAGTTCTGCAATAATAAAATCCGCCGCCTGGCGGAAATGCGTGACGCGCTTATAAAAGAACTGCCCGGTGTAAAAAATGAAGCCGAAGGTTATATAACCATTAAAGGCAACGCAGAAATTATCAGCAAGCTGCAAAACACCGTGCTTAATGCCAAAGCGCGCATTTATGTATCGGCAAATGCCGCCGTAATGGAACTTTTGCGTACTGAGCTTGAAGACGCGCTTGGCCGCGGCTTAAAGGTAGTGGTTATTACCGGCAGCGATTTCCTGCTTCCGGGGGCAATTTGCTACAACACCGTTAAACAGACAGGGCAGATAAGGCTGATAGCCGATTCGCAGACGGTGCTGACAGGTGATTTGGATGAGGGGGCAAATTCAACCTGTTTATATTCCTGTAAGCGTAACCTGGTGGATTTGTTTAAGGACGCGCTTAAAAACGAAATTAAACTGATTGAATTGCAGAAAGGTTGAGATTAATGTCTGAAAAAATTCCGTTTGTTACCAAAGAACAACTTGAAGATATTGCATCACGTTATGCAACGCCGTTTTATTTATATGACGAAAAAGGCATCCGCGAAACTGCGCGCAGGGTAAATAAGGCTTTTAGCTGGAATAAAGGCTTTAAAGAATATTTTGCGGTAAAAGCAACGCCGACTCCTGGCATTTTAAAAATTTTGCACGAAGAAGGCTGCGGCGCGGACTGTTCTTCTTATACAGAGCTTTTAATGGCTGATGCGGTTGGCTTTAAGGGTGACGAAATTATGTTTTCGTCCAACGATACGCCTGCCGAAGATTTTCAGCTGGCACGCAAACTTAATGCCACTATAAATCTGGATGATATTACCCATATTGACTTTTTGGAGCGCGTGGCCGATATTCCCGATACCGTGTGCTGCCGCTACAATCCGGGCGGGCATTTTGCCATTGCCAACAACATTATGGACAACCCGGGCGACGCCAAATACGGCATGACGCGCGAGCAGCTTACCGAGGCTTACAAGCGCCTTATGGCAAAGGGTGTAAAACATTTTGGCCTGCATGCGTTTTTGGCAAGCAACACCGTTACCAACGATTACTATCCGGAACTGGCACGTATTTTATTTAAAGTTGCCGTTGAATTAAAAGAAGAAACCGGCGCTTCCATTGAATTTATCAATCTTTCCGGCGGTGTGGGCATTGCCTACCGCCCCGGACAGCCGCAAAATGACATTATGGAAATAGGCGAAGGCGTGCGCCGTGCTTATGAAGAAGTGCTGGTACCGGCAGGTATGGGCAACGTAAGGCTTTATACCGAAATGGGACGCTACATGCTGGCACCTTACGGTGCGCTGGTGAGCCGCGTTATTCACCAAAAGCATATTTATAAAGAATATATCGGGCTGGATGCCTGCGCTGCCAACCTGATGCGCCCGGCTATTTACGGCGCTTACCACCATATAACCGTTATGGGTAAGGAAAACGCGCCCTGCGACCACAAATATGACGTTACGGGCGGTTTGTGCGAAAACAACGATAAATTTGCCATTGACCGTATGCTGCCGGAAATAAATATCGGCGATTTGGTATTTATCCATGACGCCGGTGCACACGGTTTTGCCATGGGCTACAACTACAACGGCAAGCTGCGCAGCGCAGAACTTTTGCTGAAAGAGGACGGCAGTGTTGAAATGATACGCCGCGCCGAAACTCCGGCAGATTATTTTGCCACTTTTGATTTTACGGGTTTGTTTAATAAGGATTAATTTGTTAAAAGCCTTGCGTATTGTGCGCAGGGCTTTTATTTGCTTATTGCTTTTTTATATGATACTATTTTTGTGTGTCATTATATAAAAGTGGGTGATGTAATGATTGACAATAAATTAGAAAAAGAATTAAAAAAAGTAAAATTGCCAAATGTTTATAAAGATTTAGGCAAAGAATACTATCTTGACCCTATAAGACAAAAATTAATTTTAAAAACACCTGAAGAAACTGTGCGTCAAAGTATTATTCAATATCTTTTGATTAATAAAAAAGTTCCAAAAGATATGATACAAGTAGAAATGCTTCTTTCAAAATATCAAATTAAAAGTAATAGAAGGGCTGATATAATTGTTGAAAGATTACTTGAATCTAAAAAAGAAATATCTACGCTTGCGGTAATAGAATGTAAATCGCCGGATATTTTTATTGGGGATAATGCTTTAGACCAAGTTTCTGATTATGCGGCAAAATTGAATGCTGAATATGTATGGGTAACTAATGGATTAGATTCTGTTGTAGCCAGATATGATTTTGAAAAAGATAAATATATTGATTTAATTGAATTGCCTGATTATCAACAAATGCTTAATGGATTGGGTGATATTAAAAACAATATTGAACGTAAGAAACGGTTTTCTTTTGAAGAACTTGAAGAAAATAAAAATTATTATTGCGAAGGTTATACTTTTGACATTGATACACCTACAGGGCTACTGCCTTTTTTAACTAATTTTTTTGAATGTCTTACTGATATAAGCCATAAAATGCCAATAGGAGAATATAAACATTTTAAGCTGATTGAAGATTATGGCATCCGTTATCTTTCTTGTGGAACAGCTTCCGGTGGGACTTATGATGGTGATTATCGTTCGTTTTTAATAGAATATAAAGGTAATGTTATGTTTGTTAATCTTAGTTTTTTCAATTATGGAACGCATACGATTTTAACGGTTTCTTCTGATAGAGGCGGAACTATACCGCATAATTCTTTACAGTATAATGTAAATCATATTGTTTCCGTTGGAACGGAATTTAGATTTTCCCATAATGGAAGTATTACTGTTGGGAAAAAGGGACGTTGTAAAAATAAAGAATTAGTAGATTTTATAAAAAATAATGCACCGGAATTGTTAGTAAATGATAAAATCTATATAGGTGCATTGCAAAATAAAAAATTATTATATTTAGACCAACCAGAAATGATAAATTTTATAGAAAGAATTTTAACTTACGCTTTGCTGCGTGATGAATTTAGAGAAATGAAATTAAAAAATATTAAATAAATTAGTTAAGGAGCAATACTATGTCGATATTGGAACATGCCTCGCTGATGACCGACGAAATAAGGCGCGTACCGCTTGAAGAACTGCAGATACGCCTTGCGCGTTTCCGTGAGGAAATGGAAAAAGAACATCCCGGCTGGCAGATGGCGGTTATTAATAATAAAGTTAATATGTACTATTTTACCGGTACAATGCAGGAGGGCGCGCTGGTTATCCGTCCGCAGGACGAAATTTTGTGGGTGCGCCGCAGCTATGACCGTGCCCGCAATGAATCGCTGCTGCCGGATATCCGCTCAATGCAGAGCTTCCGCACTTTGGCGGAATTTTATGGCGTTTGCCCGGAAGTTATGTATGTGGAATGCAGAAAAGCCACTGTTGACTGGCTGAACATGCTGCGCAAATATATGCCGTTTAAAGAATATGCCGATATCGACGGTCTGCTGTGCAGCCTGCGCCTTGTAAAAAGCAGCTATGAACTGGAACTGATGAAGCGCAGCGGCGCTATTCATCAGATGGTGCTGGAGCAGCTGGCGCCGAAAATGATAAAGGAAGGCATCAGCGAAGCCGAACTTGCCGTAAGCCTGTACACAGAAATGTTAAAGCGCGGTTCGCACGGTATTGCACGCATGAATCTTCCTTTGGGCGAAGATGTTATCGGCGTGGCATCGTTTGGCAAAAGTGGGCTTGTGCGTACTGCTTTTGACGGCCCTGGCGGCACGGGCGGCACCTGCATTGCGGTGCAGAGTATCGGTTCGCCGTTCCGCAAATTAAAAGCGGGCAGGCTGGTTTATCTGGATATTCCCTGCGGCGTGGAAGGCTACCATACCGATAAAACGATAGTATATTATTTTGGCGATATTAATAAAGACCCCAACCGCGATTTGATTTTGGCGGCGCACGAACATTGCATAATGCTGGAGCGTTTTGCCGCTGCCATGTTAAAGCCCGGCACAGTGGTGGAAGATATTTATAACGAAACAATGAAGCAGTTTGACAGCCGTTTTGCTGCAGGCTTTATGAACGGCGGCAAGTTTTTGGGGCACAGCATAGGGCTTACTATGGATGAAAGCCCGGCTGTTGCCAACCGTTTTAAAGAAGTGCTTACGGAAGGCATGACCTTTGCACTGGAGCCGAAGATTGCCCTGCCCGACATTGGCATGGTTGGCAGTGAGAACACTTACCTTGTAACGGCAAACGGAGGCAAGGCGCTTACAGGCTCGCCGCACAAGCTGTACTGCATTTATTAAACCATATACGTATAAAAATAACGGCAATAACTTTTGCATAGAGCAGGTTATTGCCGTTTTAGTTTTCTTTTGTATCATTTGAAGCAGACGTTTCTGCTTCTGCGCTTTATAATAAAAGCACATAATATCAGCCGGTGGTTTCGGAAGAACAGAGCCGTGCCAGTGCCGGTAAATCCGTAACGGTAATTTTGCCGCGCCCTGTGGCGATGATGCTTTGCCGGCGCAGCTGCGCAAGCCCGCGCGTTATCTGCACGCGGCTCAGGCCGAGCATTCCGGCAAGGGCGTCCTGCGTAATGGCAATATCAAAACCGTAGTTTTGCGGGTTATTTACTGTTAGCAGATACAGCAGGTTGCAGATTTTGACAAAGGATGAATTATATTCCTGATGTACGGTTTCAAACAGCAGGCGGTTGACATACATGGAATACCAGTTGACAACCTGCTCGCTTAATTCTGTGTTTTCTTCAAACATTTGGCTGAACTGCTGCCGCGTAAATTCCAGCACGGAAATTTCCGTCAGGGCAACCGTTGTAAGCGAAAGCTCTATTTTAAAGCCGCAGGTATGGTAACCGGGAAAAATACTGCCTTCGCCGTGGAAGCTGATGATTTTGCGGTGCCCGTTTTCGTGGTCGGCGTAGTGCATCAGCGCGCCGCTTTTTATGTAATGAATTTTTTCGTGCGGCTGCCCCGGACGCCACAGGTATTCGCCTTTGGCAAAGTGTTTTTCGGTATGCGGGTGCGACAGAAAATAATCGTAAAAACGGCAGAATTCGCCTGTGAAATAATAACGTGGTGTCAGCATGGCGGTTCCTCCGATGTGTTATGTTCAGTTAAATTGTAGCATTGGCGGCGTGGTTAGGCAATGGGTATATTTGGCTTTATAATGGGTTTGAATAAACAAAAGCTATGTACTGATGCGGTTCATTCTAAAAACTGCGGCTTCTCCGATTCCGGTCAGGCTTCGCGGCTGACCTCTTATTTGAATAGATAAAAAAATTTGGCCGCCGCAGTTTTTTATCATTCACCTTACAGCACACAGCTTTAGTTTAATTAAGGTCTTTTTTACTATGATATACAGATTTTTCTTTATTAAATAGTGATAAAGTGCGAATTTGCAGCAAATGCGGCATATATTTTTAGCAATATTTAATAAGAAAAATTGCAAAAACTGTGTTTGTTTGAGCGAAGCGAGTTACGCAGTTTTTGTGATTTTTAAACTGGAATGTTGCGTTAAGAAAATATTCTGCCGCGAAAACTTTTTGGTTACTTTTTAGTTATAAAAAGTAACATGAGTAATGAAGTAAAAATAAAAATTAGCGTATGGTCAAAGGCGTTAAAATAAAATTTAAAAATATAAAACCAAAAAGGAGCGAGCATCATGCAGCACAAATGCAAAGTAACGGTTATTGACAAAAAATGCTTTAACGATTATCAGGAAAAATATCTGGCAGACCCTAAAAGCGGCCCGTGCCCGTTTTACAATGTGGGCGACGAGTTTATTTTTGAGCGCTACGGCGGCGACGATACCTTCTGGCGCACCGGCAACGGCACGCAGTGCGGCGAAGCGTGGGACTGCATCAGCCGTTATATTTACACTGCGCTTCAGGGCGGCAGCATTATGCGCGGCTGGACTAACGACGAACGCATGATGATTGCCTGCTGCAACGACGGCACGCGCCCGGTAATTTTTAAAATTGAGCGTTTGGATTACCTGGTTGTTAAAATTGAAGGCATGGCGTGCGGAAAATGCGCGGAAAAAGTACAGGCTGCGCTGGCACAGGTACCGGGCGTAAAAAGCGTGACTGTAAGGCTTGGCAGAAACTGGGCAGAGGTTTTTGCAGATAAAGGGCAGGAGCCGGAAGTTTCTGCTTTAACGGCGGCGGTGGAAGCACTGGGCTACAAAGTAACAGGCATTGATTAAAACCTAAAACGCATAAAAATAACGGCAGCAGCCTAAAAAGGTTACTGCCGTTTTATTATTTTGCTGTAAGTTTTTGCAGTTCTTCAATTTCCGTTGGGTAGCACAGCACATACAGCGTATCGCCGCTGTGCAGGCGCGTATTGCCTTCGGGGATGAGTTCTTCGTCGCCGCGTTTTACGTCTACCAAAAGCGAATGGCGCGGCCAGTTAATTTCGCGCACCAGGCGCCCGTCGGCAGTGCTGCCGGTATCTACCGTCAGCTCCATAATGCTGCGTTCCTGTTCGGCGTGGTTGCGCTCCAGTGCTTTGGTATTTTTCAAAAGGCGCATAAACAGTTCGCCGTACAGCGGCTTGGCGCGCCAAACTTCCGTTGTGGCAAAGGCCGTAAGCGAAGCAAGCGCCAACGGCAAAAGGTGCAGAAACGAACCTGTCATTTCCATAACAAGCACCGTGGCGGTGATGGGCGTGCGTACGGAAGCCGTAAAAAATGCCGCCATGGAAAGTATAACGATATTTGTTTTATAGGCGCTGCTTAAAAGGCCCGCCTGAGAAAATAGCCCGGCCATAACCGCACCGGCAACCCCGCCCGCAACAAGCGTCGGTATAAATGCGCCGCCCGGCAGCCCGCGCCCAAAGGCGAGCAGCGTAAGCAGTATTTTGGCGGCTAAAAACATAAGCAGTACCGTTACGGGGTAGGAGTTAAAAGCAGTATTGGTAAGTAAATCGTCGCCGCCGCCCAATGCTTCCGGCAGATATAAGCCGGTAATGGCAGTAACGGCAAGCAGCAAAAAGTTTTGCAGGCAGCTGCTGTTTGGCAGCAATTTGTAAAGGCGTGCGGCATTTAAAAGCCCGTAATTAAACAACGCGCCCAGTACGCCGCAGATAATGCCTGCCGCCAGAATTACCCAGTAATCGCTGTACTGCAAAACGGGCAGCCCGGAAAAATTAAAAACGGTATCGCGCCCCAATATTAAACGGCTTGTAAAGGTTGCCGCCACTGATGCCGAAAGAACGGGAAACAGCAAAAAGCCGGAAAAATTGTGGTTGATTTCTTCCAGAACGAAAATAACGCCTGCCAGCGGAGCGTTAAAAACTGCGGCCAAGCCTGCTGCCGCGCCGCCGCTGATAAGATAGCGTTCTTCGATGCGCGGGCGTGCCAGAAGGCGGCTTACGCCCTGCCCGGCCATAGCGCCCATTTGAATGGACGGGCCTGCCCTGCCGAGCGACAGCCCGCTGCCTATGGCAATAGAGCAGGCGGCGAATTTAACAAGTAAAATGCGCAGCCAGCGCAGTTTAAAAACGCCCAGTACGGCGCCCTTTACCTGCGGAATGCCGCTGCCCGCCGCCTGCGGTTCCGCTTTGGCAAGCCACGCAAGCAAAGCGGCTGCAATAAGCAGTGCGCCGCAAAAAAGTGCAATGGCAGGCGGCGTATAACCGCCTGCAAAAATAAGGCTTTGCAAATTGGCGCGGAGTGAAGCGGCACTGGTTAAGGCAAGGCGGAAACAGCTTATGATAACGCCTGCCAGTACGCCGGTAACAACGCCGCCGGCACATAAGCGCAGACGGAAATAGCGCGTATTGTTAAGCAGTTTGTAAGTTGTAAGAACCCTCAGCCTTGCGTCCATGGCTCCTCCGTATAATCGCCGCGGGCAGAAACAATCCTGTAGCCTATGGAAGCTACTTCACGCTGCAGTTCGTTCAGCGCTTCGGCTGCTTCCGCTCCGGTGTGCAGTTTATTGTCGTACAAAAGGTATTTGCCGCGTACATTCTGCGGCGAAAGATTGGGCATAATAACATTTGCACCGGTCTTAATTCCCAAAAGCCTGCCGCCCGGAGCCAGAGTGCCCAGCGCCGTTGTTGCCGGAAGAAGCACGTGCGGAAATAAAAGCCGCAGAACGGCAAGCAGCACCAAAGTAAGTTCCACGCTGCCTGCGGGTTCGTCCTTAAACGGCGTATCGTGGTGTGGGATGAAAGGCCCGATGCCAATCATCTGCGGGCGCAGCTTTTGCAGAAACATTAAATCGTCCGCTAAATTTTCTGCCGTTTGGCAGGGAGAACCCACCATAAACCCCGCGCCTGCCTGATAGCCGAGTTCTTTCAGCGTATACAGGCATTGCTGGCGGTTTGCGGCACTAAGCTCTGCCGGGTGCAGCTTGGCGTAATGCGCAAAATCTGCCGTTTCGTGGCGCAGAAGATAACGGTCGGCGCCTGCTTGTTTCCACAGGGCGTAGGTTTCGCGGCTGCGCTCGCCGATGGAAAGCGTAACGGCGCAGTCAGGATGCTGCGCTTTAATGGCGCGCACAATGGCGGCGATATCCTCGTCACTGTAAAAATAATCCTCGCCGCCCTGTAAAACAAAGGTGCGGAAGCCAAGCCCGTAGCCTGCATGGCAGCATTCCAGAATTTCTTCCTGCGTAAGGCGGTAGCGTGCGGCATTTTTGTTGCTGCGCCTTATGCCGCAGTAATAGCAGTCGTTTTTGCAGTAGTTGGTAAACTCTATCAGCCCGCGCACAAAAATCTGCCTGCCGAAGCTTTTTTGTGCTGTTTCCTGCGCCAGCGCAAAAAGCAGGTTTTTATGCTGCGCGCCCTGTTTGATAAGCTGCAAGGCTTCGTCTTTATTAAGGCTGTGTGTATTGTTTAATTTTTCTATCAGTAAAGCTGTATCCATAAATAAAAACTCCTTTAAATACTTTTATTATATCATGTTCCGGCAGCGGCGGCTGCAAATTTGCGGCAGGATTTTTGGCAGCGGCGGAGAATTAAAATAATATTAAGTAACTTTTCGCTGATTTTAAGTTTTGGAGGAAAGAAACAAAAATGTTTGATAAGGTTTTGCTTGCAACAGATTTATCGGAGGAGGCGGACGGCCTGCTTCCGTGTTTTTACAGCTTGTGCCCTGATGACGATACCGAGGTTGCGGTAGCGCATATTTTTAAAGACAAAGAGGATGCGGAGCCCGGCAGCAGCAGCTTTAAAAAAGTGCAGAGCCGTGTGCGGGCCGTGGTTGCCGAACTGCGCCGCGCCGGATACGAAAACGCGCGTGAAATTTACCGCAGCGGCGAAGTTTTTGAGCAATTAACGGAAATTGCCGATGATGAGGACGCAGGGCTTATTATGGTGGCGTCGCACGGAAAAGGCTTTTTTAAAAGCGCGCTTTTGGGAAGCACCACCTTTGATTTGGCGCGTGCTACCGACAGGCCGCTGTTTGTTTCAAAACCGGTGGAAGATGCAGACGACGAACTGCTGCAGAAAAATCTGCTGCACCGCATTCTGGTGCCGACCGATTTTTCGCTGAAGTCTTTGTCGGCGCTGGACGTTATCCGCATGCTGCGCGAGCATATCAGCGAAGTTGTGTTTGTGCATGTGGTGGAGCGCAGCCGCAGCCAGGATGATTTGGAAGATAAAATGAAAACGGCTTCTAACCGCCTGCAGGAGTTGGTGGACGAAATGAAAATTTTCGGCATTAAAGCAGGCTTTCATGTACGCAAAGGTGCGGCTTCCAAAGAGATTCTGCGCATTGCCGAAAAAGAGGATGTTTCGCTGATTGTAATGGCCAAAACGGGCGCGGGGCTGGTTAAAGGGCTGGTAATGGGCAGCACGGCACAGAACGTAACTTTAAATTCCGAAAGGTCGCTTTTGCTTTTGCCGCCGGAAAATGCAGCGGATGATTAAATAATTTGCAGAAAAATTATGTAAAAACCTTGACAAGTAAGCAAAATATAGGTATACTGTTACTTGCGGCTGATGCCATAGCCGCAAGTTTTCTTTTGCGGCAAAAACCAAATATTTATCACATTTTCAACACGGAGAGATGACCGAGTGGTTGAAGGTGCACGCCTGGAAAGCGTGTGTGCGGGAAACCGTACCGAGGGTTCGAATCCCTCTCTCTCCGCCACTTAAAAACTGCCGCGTAAGCGGTTTTTTTATTACTTCTTTGTAGGACCGCAGATGGCGGGTCCTGCGCAATGAAAGCCTGTGAACCGTGTCAGGACCGGGAGGGAGCAGCACTAAGCAGTTACTTGCATGTGCCGCAGGGGTGCCTGCATTTGCGGCCCTACAAGGAAGTAGCTTAAGCAGCTCTGATGGGCTGCTTTTTTTGTTAATTTTGTTGTACTTATGGGCAGAAATTTTATATAATTATGTGGTAGGCATATTATAAGGAGGTGCGGCAGTTGGCATACGTTGCGTTATACAGAAAGTGGCGCCCGCAGGGGTTCGATTCCCTCGTTGGGCAGGAGGCGGTGCGTACTGCGCTTACCAATGCGCTGGAAACGGGGCGCATAGCCCATGCCTATCTGTTTGCCGGACCGCGCGGAACAGGCAAAACCAGTACGGCAAAAATTCTGGCCAAGGCTGTTAACTGCGAACACGGGCCGACGCCTAACCCCTGCAATAAATGCCAGAACTGCGTGCGCATAAATGACGGTACATCCATGGATGTGTTTGAAATCGATGCAGCTTCCAACCGCGGCATTGACGAAATCCGCGATTTGCGCGAAAAAGTTGCTTTTGCGCCCGTAAACGGACGTTATAAAGTATATATTATCGACGAAGTGCATATGCTTACGACGGAGGCCTTCAACGCGCTTTTAAAAACGCTGGAAGAACCGCCGCCGCATGTAATTTTTATTCTGGCAACAACCGAGCCGCATAAAATACCGGCAACAATACATTCGCGCTGCCAGCGCTTTGATTTTAAGCGCGTAACCGACAGCGACATTGTAAAACGCCTGCGTGAGGTTGCCGACGGCAGCGGCATTGCAGCCGATGACGACGCCTTGCAGCTGATTGCCGTACAGGCAGACGGCGGCATGCGTGACGCATTGAGCCTTTTGGACCAGTGCGGCGTTATGGCAGAGCGCGTAAGCGCTGAAACCGTGCGCAGCGTGCTGGGCATTGTAGGGCGCGAAGCCCTGCGGGAACTTGTAAAAGCTGTTGGCGAAGGCAATGTGCCGAAATCGCTGGAGCTTTTGGAAGCCCTGCTTGCAGGCGGCAAGGATGTTAAGCAGATTATTACGGAGCTTGCGGAATACCTGCGGGCAGTGCTGCTTTACAAGGCTTCGCCCGAATACCGCGAGATTTACCTGACTGATACGAAAGAAGCAATAGCTGCTATGGAAGGCCTGTTCAGCACGGACAGGCTGATGGCGGCGCAGGAACGCCTGCATCAGTGTATGCTGGAACTGCGGCAGAGCGTGCGCGGCAGAATTGCCGCTGAAATGTGCCTGTTTGATTTGTGCCGTGTGGAAGGTAGCACGCTGGCAGCTTTAACTGCGCGCGTGGAAAAACTGGAAGCCATGCTTGCCGGAAGAATACCGGTAATACAGCAAACAGTTCCTGCTGCGCCTGTGCATCAGGATTATCCTCAGCAAGCGGCCGCTGCGCCGGAAACCGGGCCTAAATTCGGCTATGTGCTTGACGAAGGGCATGGCATTCACACCGAAGCGCCGGAACCGCAGCCTCAGAAAAATGCTGCGGAAGCAGAAAATTATCAGCCCGCGGCTGAACCTGTTAAAGCCGTACCTGTAAAAAAAGCAGCCCCAGTGCAGAAAGCAGAGCCTGCTCCAATTATGAAGGCGGATGCCGCTGCCGGAGATTTGTGGCAGCAGGTGCTTGAAATTTTAAAAACGGAAAAGAAACGCTCCATGGTGGCCTGTGCTGCCGGTGGGCGTGCAGTAAGCTATGTCAACGGTATTTTAACGGTTGCTTTTAAAAACAAGTTTAACTGCAAGCGCATGAATGCCGATGATTATAAAAAGGCTTTTGAAGCAGTTTTGCTGCGCCTTGCGCGCTGCGAGGTGCGCTTAAACTGCGTTGAAGAAGCCGGACTTGTGCAGAAACCGCCTGCACCGGCGCCTGCAAAAGAGCAGGAAGAAGAACTTGAGCCGGTGGTAAAAAAAGCCATGGCGGCTTTTGGCGGAACATTGCAGAAACTGTAATCAGTAAATTTAAGGAGGAATTTATTTATGTTTAATCCTGGAATGGCAAATATGCAGGGTATGATGAAAAAAGTACAGAAAATGCAGCAGGATATGCTGAAAATGCAGGAAGAACTGAAAAACCGCACTGTTGAAGCAACTGCCGGCGGTGGTGCCGTTACCGTTGTTGTAACCGGCCGCAAAACCGTTGAAAAGGTTACCATTGCCCCCAGCGCAGTTGACCCCGAAGATGTGGAAATGCTGGAGGATTTGGTTACTACTGCCATTAACGAAGCAATGCGCAAGGTAGATGAAATGACAGAAAAAGAAATGGGCAAAATTACTGGCGGGATGAAACTGCCGGGCATGTTCTGATATGGCGCGCCTGATACGCCCGCTGGCAAACCTGCATGAACAGCTGCGGCGTTTGCCGGGCATTGGTTCCAAAACGGCGCTGCGCCTTGCCTATCATATTATTAATATGCCGGCAGAGGATGTGCAGCGGCTGGCTGCTGCTTTGGTTGATGCCAAACGCCAGGTATGCCTGTGCCGTACCTGCTATAATTTAAGCGATAAGCCGGAGTGCGGCATATGCAGCGACCCTGGGCGCGACAAAACCACTATCTGCGTGGTTGAACAGCCGCAGGATGTAATGGCCATGGAACGCAGCCGCGGGTACAGAGGCCTGTACCATGTTCTGCACGGCGCATTGTCGCCGCTGGACGGCATTGGGCCGGATAACCTGCGGATTAAGGAGCTTCTGCGCCGTTTGCAGCAGGGCGAAGTAAAAGAAGTAATTCTGGCGACCAATTCCAATGTGGAGGGTGAAGCAACGGCGGCTTATCTTGCGCAGCTGCTGAAACCTCTGGGCGTGGTAACCAGCCGTATTGCGCATGGTTTGCCTGTCGGCGGCGATTTGGAGTACGCCGACGAACTGACTTTGGCGCGCGCGCTGGAGAACAGGCTGCGTCTGTAAGAAAGGCAAGATAAAAAATGGAAATACAGGATGCGGAAAACGCAGTCAGGGAAATCGGCACGGCAGCCATTGACGCTGTGCAGGGGCTTGATTCTGCAACGATAGAAGGCTCGCTGCCTTTTATTGCCGGCGTTTTAATTTTACTGATAGCGGTAAAATTTTTGTCGCTGCCGTTTAAGCTGGTGTGGAACGGTGTTATCGGCGCCGCTGCTCTGTGGCTGGTAAACCTTATCGGTGCAGCCGTGGGCTTCGGGCTGAAAATAACTGTTGCCAAAGCGCTTATCGCCGGTATTTTCGGCGTGCCGGGCCTGCTTGCGGTTTTGTGCTGGGAAATATTTATTAAATAAAGTAAAATGCTCTCTTTGTAAGCTGCGTGCTTAAAAGAGAGCATTTTTTATAACTGCCATACTTTTTTTAATTCCAGGAGCGCCGGTTCAATATCTTCTTCGGCAATGCCTGCAAACGAAAGCAAAATTTCCGGACTGCTGCTTTCGGCTGCTTTAACTGGCAGAATGTGAATGCCTTTTGACATGGCCTTTTGTGCCAGTTCTTCTGCCGTGGCAGCGGCGTGTACAGCCAGGCGTATATGCAGGCCGGATTCGTAAGCCATAATGCTTGCCTTGCTGCCAAAAATATTGGCAAGGGCAGTGCGCAGCAAAGTGTTTTTTACGGCATAACGGCGGCGCATTTTTTTTATGTGGCGGCGCAGCCCGCCGGACGCAATAAATTCCGCCAGGGCAAACTGCTCAATGCTGGAGGAAGTTTGGTTATACAAATGCTTGATACGGTTATAAACGGGCAGCAGGTTTTGCGGCAGTACCAAATAGCTTATGCGCAGGCTTGGCAGCAGAATGCGCGAGAAAGAGCCGCAGTAAATTACATTCTGCCCGCCGCTCATGCCCTGCAGTGACGAAATGGGGTGCGAAAAATAACGGAATTCGCCGTTGTAATCGTCTTCTAAAATGTAGGCGCTGTTTTGCTGTGCCCAGCGCAGTAAATCAAGCCTGCCCTGCGGCGAAAGAGAGCGCCCCTTGTACGGGTTGGAGGGGCTTACATAAAGCAGCTGCGGCAGTTTATTGTGCAGGTTTTCGGTGTTAAAATGCCGCACCTGCCAGCCGCTCATTGCAAAAATATGTTCCGCTTTGGTAAAGCCGGGTTCTTCAAATGCAACTGTGTGCGGCAAAGCGTCAAGCACGTCAATAAGTATTTGCAGCAGGCTCTGCATACCGGCGCCAATAACTATCTGTTCCGGCGTGCAGATAACGCTGCGCGCCTCGTGGCTGTAACGCGCAAGCGTGCTGCGCAGGTAAGGCTCGCCCTGCGGGTTGCCGTAACCTGCGAGCAGTGCCGAATTTTGCAGGGCATGGCCAAGGCAGCGCTTCCAAAGCGAGGCGGGAAAAAGGCTGCTGTCGATATAGTTATTGCCAAAATCATACCGCACTGCTGCGGCAGAAGGTTTTTGCTGCGGCAGAATTTTCTGCGGCTTGCGGGAAACTATGCTGCCCGCAAAATAACCGCGTTTGGGGCTGGCAATAAGGTAGCCTTCGGCAACAAGCTGGCTGTATGCAGCTTCTGCCGTGGTGCGGCTAACTTCCAAATCGTGTGCCAGTTTACGCAGCGACGGCATTTTTTCTCCGGCTGCAATTTCACCGCTGTGTATTTTGCTTTTAATTTCGTTTATCAGGCGCAGATAAAGCGGAAAATCTTTTTTTTCTGCTTGCGGCAAAGTTATAAGCATAAACTGTCCCCTTTAAAATTGGAAATTCTGGATATTTTTTTAATAACAGTTTTAGTATATCATAATATCTGTGTTAAAAACATAAATTTTTTGTATTACAGGGGGCTTTAAAATGGCATTACATAAGGCTATGACCATTGCCGGCAGCGATACAAGCGGCGGCGCAGGCATGGAAGCAGATTTAAAAACATTTACCGCCATGGGCGTATACGGTATGACAGCGCTGACGGTTATTGTGGCGCAGAACCCGCTTAACTGGGACCACGAGATGTACCCAATCGGCATGGATGTTATTGAAAAACAGATAAAAACCATTGTGGAAGGCATCGGCATTGACGCCATGAAAACAGGCATGCTCGGCAGTGCGGAACTGGTACAGCTGGTTGCCGATACCATTGATAAATACAGTTTGAAGAACGTTGTTATTGACCCGGTAATGGTGTGCAAGGGCATTGACGCAATTATGGTGCCGGAAGCAGCAAAAGCCATTAAAGAAGTGCTGGTAAGCCGTGCCGACGTTATTACGCCGAATACTCTGGAAGCTGCGTATATTGCCGGTATGGATAAGGTGGAAACGCTTGACGAAATTAAAGAAGCTGCGGCGCGCATTCAGGAAATGGGCGCAGGCTATGTTGTTATTAAAAGCGGCTCGCGCAATAACAGCGATGAAGCTGTAGACGTACTGTATGATGGCAAAAACTATGTTGTTAATACCGAAAAGAAAATTCCCGGCTGCTTTAACCACGGCGCAGGCTGCACTTTTTCGGCAGCCATTACCGCAGGGCTTGCCAAAGGACTGAGCGTTGAGGACGCTTTGGCGGAAGCCAAGGAATTTATTACGGTGGCACTTAAAAATTCCTTCCGCCTGAACCAGTTCAGCGGCGCAACCGACCACTGCAAATGGAAGAAATAATTAAAAATAAATAATTTAAACGGGCTCTGTTTCAGCAGTAATGTTGAAATACAGGCCCGTTTTTTGTTTAAAAATTTTACTAACCGGCGCAAATACCTTATACTGTAATCAGGAAAAATGATTGAGGTAAGTATGCTTAAAAAATTTTACCATCCTAAACTGTATATTGGTATTATTGTGGCCGCGTTTGTTGTAACCGGCGTATATTTCTGGCTGTGCCGCCTGGCGGGTGAACACGCGGCCGAAATTTTTAATGCCGAAATGGCGCGGCAGAAAACGCTTGAAGGCAGCGTTGCCGTTGAAAGCATTACGGCCGATATGTGGGGCAATGTTGGCTTCCGCGGGCTTAAGTGGCTGGACGCTGAGGGCGAACCGGTTGTATTTGTGCCGGACGGGCGTTTTAAAGTTAAACCTTGGGATGTTGTTACCGGAAGTATAAATTTAAACAGCCTGGAAGAAGCGGAACTTAACCACCCTGTAATAGCCATCCGCTTCAATAAAGATATGCGCCCGGCTTTTTTGCCGGAAAAGAAAAAGGACGCAGGGCAGGAAACAAAAAAGCGTCATAAAGGTCTGCATATCAATTTGCCAGAAAATCTGCCGCAAAGCAGCATAAAAATTAATGACTGCACTATTACCGCCAGTTACAGGCACCGTTATTTTGTTTTAAGCGGCGTTAATGCTGCTGTGCACACGGTTAATCCGCAGGAGTTGGCGCTTAAAATTACCGCAGCCGGTTTTGGCGGCATGATGATTGGCGACGAACTGGGCATAAGCGGCAAACTTTTGCTTAACGGCGGGCAGCCGCAGTGCGATTTGTATATTTCCATGAAAAATGTTGTACCAGAATCGCTGGGCCTTGGCAAGGTTAAAGATACTGCCAGCGTTTACGGGCATGCAACGGGGCCGCTTTCCGGGCCTTCCATTGACGGCAGGATTGAATTTTTGCGGCTTAATATACCGGCGCTTCATTTTTACAAGGTAAACGGCGATTTTTTTTATAAAGATGGCAAAATTGATTTCAGCAATGTAACAGGCGGCATTTACGGCGGTACGGTGGAAGCAACCGGAACTTATGACGTAGATACGCGCGGTTACAGCATTGATGCGCTTGGGCATGATTTAATGGCGTCCATTGCTGCCAAAACCAGCAAAATTAACTGCCGTGTGGAGCTTGATTTAAAAATGCGCAGCGACGGCAACCCCAAAAACGTGCTTACTTACGGCAGTTTTACAAGCGGCGCGGGCACATACAGCCTGATACCGTTTGAGCAGATTTCCGGCAAATTTAATGACAGGCATGGCGTGCTGAAATTTACGGATGTAAAAATAAAAACGCCGCTTGGCGAAGTTACAAGCGACGCTTTTGAAATCGTTAAGGGGCGCGTGCATATTAATGATATCTGGCTTACAGCGCCGGACGGTGAAAAAATACAGGTAAAATAAAAAAGAGCGTGTGCTTGAAGCATACGCTCTTTGTGTTTATGGCATTATACCCTGTGCTTGATATGGTCCAGCGCCTGGGCAAACAGGGTTAAAACGTGGTTGTCGTCAAGGCTGTAAATAACCTCCTTGCCGGTTTTGGTAAACTTAACAAGCCCTGCGTGGCGCAGAAGGCGCAGCTGGTGCGAGATTGCGGACTGCGTCATTTCCAGTGTTCCGGCAATATTCGTTACGCAGGATTCGTTTTCGGCAAGCAAAGCCAGAATACGGATACGCGTAGGGTCACCCAGAACTTTAAAAGTATCGGCCATGGGCTGTACAAATTTTTCTGCAATGGGCACATCCAGTTTTAAATTATGCAGTTTACCTTCAGTATTTTCGTTCATAATTTCACCTCTTGTTGTAACCCTTGCTGAAAAAGAAAAGCAAAACAGCGTAATATACAAAGCTGCCCATTACCGTACGGGTAGAAAAGAGCAGCGGAAAAGCAATAAACGCAATGAGCAGAATACATACCTGCAAAAGCGACGCAAAAATGCCGCGTGCGCGGATGGTGCGCCAGGACAGCACGCTGTAGCGCGATGCAAAAATGCCGAATAAAAAGCCGCTTAAAACATATAAAATTTGCGAAAGAAAATTATCAAGATTAAAATCCATTATTTACCTGCCCTGCCGGAAAATGAAGCCGGCATAAGATGAGTAAGAATACCGCTTTTAATGAGCAGCCCCGCAATTATGCTGCCGCCCATGGTGCTGATTAAAAACGGCGGTACAAAGAACCAGGCTGCCGCTTTGCTGTTTAATATTGCCCAGGCAATAACCCATGCTGCCAGCCCGCCTAAAATGCCGGTGCCGAAAATTTCGCTAAGCATGGCCGCGCCGGTATTATGCCAGCGGCGGTAGGCAAGCCCGGCTAAAAAGGCGCCAATCATGCTGCCGGGAAATGCCAGCAGCGAGCCAGTGCCTGCCATATTGCGCAGGCAGGAAATAACAAAAGCAACGGAAACAGCTTCTTTAGGCCCTAAAATAACTGCGCAGAGTACATTTATAGCATGCTGAACCGGAAAGCATTTGGAAGCGCCTGCCGGTATATAAACCAGATGCGCGCTTAAAGTGCCTATGGCAACAAGCAGTGCCGCCAGCGTTAATTTATGGATATTCATAAAAATCACTCCGGAACATGAAAATGACAAAAATATTTTTTATAATAATTCATACAATAATATTATACATGTTTGTAATATCTGCCGCAAGATAAAAAGGAAAACACCGTATGGCGTAGAAGTATATAGCATATTAATTGTTTGTTGTACAAAGGGGTAGTAATTATGCAGGCTTTGGAAGGAATAAAAATAATTGATTTCAGCAAATGGCTGCCGGGGCAGTACTGCGGCATGGTTCTGGGCGATTTCGGCGCGGACGTAATTAAGGTTGAAGATGTAAAGGGCGATGTTACCCGCGGCTTTACGCCGGCTAAAGAACCCGGCATGAGTTACTGGCATTTAATGCTGAACCGCAACAAGCGCGGCATTACCGTAAATTTAAAAACGCCTGCCGGGCGTGAAGTTTTGCTGCGCCTTTTAAAAGAGGCAGACGTATTTCTGGAAGGTTTCCGCCCCGGGTATTTAAAAATGCTGGGGCTTGATTACGAAAGCGTAAGCAAAATTAACCCGCGGCTTATTTATTGTTCCATTACCGGATTCGGGCCGGAAGGGAAATATAAACACATGCCTTCGCATGACCTTAATGTTATAGGGCTTGCCGGTGTGGCAGCTCCGGAAGACGGAATGGATATAAGCGTGCCTTCGGTGCAGGTGGCGGCCCTTGGCGGCAGTTTAAACGCCATCAGCGGCATTTTAATGGCACTGTATGCCCGTGAACGCACAGGCAAAGGGCAGCTTGTAAACGTTGATTTGTACAGCTCGGCAATCAATGCGGAAATTACGGCCATCAGCAGCGTCATCGGCTGCCGCGAAACCGGCATGCCTTCTTTTGGGCGTACGGCATCGCATTATTACAGCGTATACAAAACAAAGGACGGCCGTTATTTAAGCATCGGCACGATTGAGCCGAAGTTCTGGCAGAAAATGTGCAGATTGATTGACCTGCCGGAACTTGAAAGCCGCCAGTTTGATTTTGCCCATTCGGCAGAAATAAAAGAGAAACTGGCAGCTGCTTTTGCAGGGAAGACTCAGGCTGAGTGGCTGGAACTTATCGGTAAAGACGAGTTTTGCGTAACGCCAATCCGCACTTTGCAGGAGGCTTTGGACAGCAGTTTGACGACGGAACAGTCGCAGATGCTTGTGACCAAAAAAGAAGATTTCGGAAATTATACTTATGTAAAATCCGCGGCAAAGCTGTCTGACACACCGGGCACTATCCGCACACGCGCGCCTTATTTGGGCGAGCATACGCAGGAGGTGCTGGAAAGCGCGGGCTATACCAAAGAAGAAATTGCTGCCATGCACGAAAAAGGGGAGATATAAATGGCATTAAAAAACATTTTTAAGTTATTTGCCGGTTTGCTGTTTGCCTTTTATTTACTGCTTGGCACTGCTTTTCCGGCAGAAGCGGGCATTATAAGCAAACAGCAGGAAATTGAAATGGGGCGCGAAACCGCCATGGCACTGGAAGCGCAGTACGGCGTTGTGCAGGATTACGAACTGCAGGAACGTGTTAACCGTATTGGGCAAAGCCTTGTAGCTGTAAGCGACCGTCAGGATTTGGAATATACCTTTAAAGTGCTTAACTGCGATGAGGTTAACGCACTGGCCTGCCCCGGCGGGTTTGTATATGTGTTTAAAGGGCTTATTGATTACATGCCGAGCGATTCTGAACTGGCAGGCGTTTTAGGGCACGAAGTAAGCCATATTGTTGAAAAACATACCGTACACCAGATTGAAAAACAGCTTTTAACAACCCTTTTGCTGGCTGTTGCCACCAAGGGCGATATGGGGCTTACCGGCCTTGCCTCGCAGGCACTGGCAGCAGGTTACAGCCGCACCGATGAACGCGGCGCCGATAAGGAAGGGTTTAACCTGTGCGTTAAGGCAGGCTACAATCCGTACAGCATGGTGCTTACCATTAATAAACTGGAAGATTTGGCCAAGGAAAAAGGAAATCCGGGCTATGGCCTGTTCAGCAGCCATCCGGAGCCGGAAGAACGCCTGAAACGCGTAATGAAACAGATTAAAAAGTTAGACCCTCATCCCGATATTACGGTGCATGAAGACGGCACGGCAACCGTACACGAAGGTGGCTGGACTTTTAACATTACTCAGACCGTGGGCAATGACAAGCCGGAATACCGCGCCTATATGCTGGCAGGTTCGCTGTATGTAGCGCGTCAGCGCGGCCCTGTTGACCCGTACCGTTTTATTGTGTACGACAACGGCAGCAGCGCAACGCTGTACTATGAAGACGTTCAGCTTTTAACCGTATATAACCAGGATGCCTATGCCGCCGGCTTTGGTGATGCAGGCAGCTACGCTAACGGCTGTGCCCAGCTTTTGCGCGAATGGGCGCCGGTAGCTAATGCCAATGACGCCGCTAAAGCCGATAAAGATAAAGATTAAACGTTAAAGGTGAATTTATGGACTTAGGGAAAATTATCGCGTTTAACTTAAATAAACTGCGTACGGAGCGCAGCCTGACGCTGGGGCAGCTGGCAAAACTTTCCGGCATCAGCAAAGCGATTTTATCGGATATTGAAAAAGGGGGCAGTAACCCTACCATTAACACTATCTGGAAAATTGCCAACGGGCTGAACGTGCCGTATACACGCCTGATGGAAGTTAAAGAGCCGGACGGCACCGTTGTGCGCAGAAGTGACACGGCGGAGCAAAGTGACGAAACGGGCGTATACCGCGTTCACTGCTATTTTTCAACTGCGCCGGAACGTAATTTCGAACTGTTTTACTGTGAACTTGACGCAGAAAGCGCCAATGCTTCAATCGCTCATTCGCCAAGGGCGCAGGAATATATTTATGTTATCGAAGGCTCACTTACTCTTAAAACAGATACCGCCGTTTATGAGCTCCATGCCGGTGATTCTCTGGTATTTAATTCTTCCGTTAACCATACTTATATTAACGATGGCAAGATTAAAGTAAAATTTATGGTCATCAACTATTATCCGTATTAAAACGGAAAAATAAAAACTCCTGCTATCCGTGGATAACAGGAGTTTCTTTTGCTTATTGCTTAAACAACTATTTAATTATTTGTTGAAGTAACGAGCGAGCAGACCTGCAAATGCTCTGCCATGGCGGGCTTCGTCACGAGCCATTTCATGAACGGTGTCATGGATAGCGTCAAGGCCGAGTTCTTTAGCGCGTTTTGCAAGGTCGGTTTTGCCTGCGGTTGCGCCGTTTTCAGCTTCTACGCGCATTTCGAGGTTCTTTTTGGTGCTGTCGGTAACAACTTCGCCGAGCAGTTCAGCAAATTTAGCAGCATGTTCTGCTTCTTCAAAAGCAGCTTTTTCCCAGTACAGGCCGATTTCCGGATAGCCTTCACGGAAAGCAACGCGGCTCATAGCAAGGTACATGCCTACTTCGCTGCATTCGCCGTTGAAGTTAGCGCGCAGGTCTTCTTTAATATCTTCGGGAACGTCTTTAGCTACGCCAACAAAATGTTCAGCAGCCCAGGTCATTTCGCCTTTCATTTCTACAAATTTGGAAGCCGGAGCTTTGCACTGCGGGCAGTATTCCGGAGCAGCTTCACCTTCATAAACATAGCCACAAACTTGGCAAACCCATTTTTTCATTATTCATTCCTCCATAAAGTACAAATTTTAAAATTATCATGGCGGTTCGTTCTAACCGCTTACTGTAATGATTTTAACATAGCACCGGCAAGTTGTCAATAATAATTATTAATTGTTAGAGATTGCTAACATTAAAATTTTTGTGAAATGCCGTAAAAATATCTGTTAAAGGCAGCATACTGCAAAATTCGGCTGTAAACAGCCTTTAATTGAAGTGCCCTATTGTAGAATAAGCGATAAATTGCTATAATATACAGAACGGAGGTATATTATGGAAAAATTTACTGTTACGTTAAACCACCATGCTCATTATGGTTATGTAAAATATGACCCGGAAACCAAAACCGCCAATGTCGTGCTGGATGTTCCGGAAGCCAAAGCAAGGGTAGAAGAATTTTTAAGCAAACCCTTAACGCTTGATTTGCCTGAAGGCGAAACTATCCGTCAGTTTGTTACAAAAACTTTAATGCCGCTTGACAGTTTGGAAAACTTTAAAAACTGCCTTGGCAGATTATGGTTCAATACCGGTGTAAGAGTAGAGTGGAGCATGCCTCCCGGAGCAATGGATAATTTATAATTGCCCGCTGCTTAAAACTGTGATACACTTAATAAGTTAATATTCGGTTCCGTAGCTCAGCAGGATAGAGCAACCGCCTCCTAAGCGGTAGGTCGGCAGTTCGAATCTGCCCGGGATCACCAGTAAATATGCGCACTTGCAGATTTTCGCAGGTGCGTTTTTTATTGATTTTGCAGCGTTTTTAATTTTTCTTCTCTCGGTCAACTGCTTGTTTGAGACCGGGAGAATTTTATGCGCTGCAAATGTATATTTTGCTAAGAAAAAACGAACGGTTTTTACAAGTCTGCTAAGAAAAATCGCCGTTCTACTAATTTGAATTTCACGCTTTTTCAGATGTTCTTGCCGCCAGGTTCGCAATCAGAGCGGCCAGGGCGTTCGCCAGCTACGGGGATTTCTGAAGCTGTTCCACTAAACTTGCTAGGTCGATAGGCACCGCTTTAGGTGCTTTCGGCTCCTGTGGCGACCGTACCCCTCGCAAATCAGGATTGGAATAGAATGCCGCCTCAAATTTCTGGGCGTTGACTTTTCGATCCTCGTCCAGAATGTGAGCGTAAATGCTGGTAATCATGTCAATTTCCGCATGCCCCGTATCGCCTTGGGTGGCCTTCAGGTCACCGCGGTTGAGTTTCAGCTTGTAAGTCGTACTGGAATGTCTAAGAGAATGAAAGACCACTCTCGGCAGTCCAGCTTCTTCTCGTAGTTTGGAAAACTCTTTCAGGATGATATGATCCGCACAAGGGCATCCATTGGCCAGCGCCACCACCAGGTCGTAGTCCTGATACTCGTCACGGAGCAGTGCCCGCATCTCGTCTTGCGCGGATTTCCATTCCCGCAGGATGTAAGCCAGGGTCTTGGGCAGCCACACCTTGCGGATACTGGAATCGGTCTTGGGCTTCTTTAGGATGATCCTGGTTCTGGTGTTGGGAAACAGCGGCGTGAACACATGATAGATGTCCTTTTGCCCCAGCATCTCAATGGCCCGCTTGGAAGCCCGCGCCAGCTCCTTGTCGATGTAGACATAGACGTTGTCATCGGTGATTTCTTCATTGGAGATGTGGACATTGCTCCAGGTCAGCCCCAGAATTTCGCCCATGCGCAGTGAACAGGTAAAGGCCAGGTTCATTGCTACACAGAGCTTGTTGTCCGTACACTGGTCCAGGGCGGCGCGGATCATATCGGCGGTCCAGATGTCCCGCTTCTTGTATTCTACTTTGGGCAGCACCACATTGTCAAAGGGGTTCTTGGCAACCAGTTCCCACCGAACCGCCTGCTTGAAGGCACAGCGGAGAAGTTTGATAATCTTCTCGATGGTGGCGTTGGTGACAAACTCCGTTTTGGCGTGGTGCGTCTTGGTGTTCACCGCAGGGGTTTTCTGCAAGGTCTGGATGTACTTGTCCACCACCCTCGTGGTGATGTCCTGCACCTTCATGTCCCCTATGATGGGGTTGATGTAGTTGGTGATCAGCGAGTTCTGGCTGTTATACATGGATACACCCCACCGCTTCTCGCCATAGAGGGAGACGAAATCGGACAGGAACTCCGCAATATTCTGATTGGTGGGCGGAAGGAAGGATTTGGAGCTTTTCTGGCTCTCAAGCTCAGCCTTCCGCTTCAATGCCTCTTGATAGGAAGTGCGGGTTTCCCATTTCTGCTTGATCTCTCCATTCCCGTCCACATAGGTATAAACAATAGAATAGTTTTTCTTTCTTTTGATGATGGATGCCATAACGAACCTTCTTTTCTGATGTCACAGGTCAAGCGGCTCCAGCCACTTGTCAAACGACCGTTTGGGAATTCGTATGGAGTTACCAATTCGTACGCTTTTGAAAAGGCCCTCCTGCACAAGGCGGTATGCCTGTGTCCGGCTGACACCTAATATCCGGGCAATCTCGTTGACCGTATAGATGCGGCACTCCAAAAGCCTTCTCTCCATACCGTTCTGAATTTCTGACACAGCAGCATCCTTTCCTGTCAGAAACGGCACAAAAGGGTGTTTTTTCATAACTTTCATCCTCATTGTACCGCGCCATTTCGGGTTTGTCTGCTGCTAATGGTAAGTTTACGAATTATCCGTAAACAGAAAAGCAGAAGATTTATTTGAAAATAAAAGAGGCAAAAAACGGATGGCTGCTGCTCGCAGCTTCACGGGAATCTCTCCCCGGCCCATGCTGATAGGTGCGCCGCGCAATGCTTTGAGGGCGTTCAACGCGGGAGTCTCATTATCCTGTCTGTGCATCCTCGCCCACAGGCTGCCACACCTGTTTCTCGGCCTGGTTTTGTCGCTCACCTGTTTGGTATGGGTCCCGTCCTGCGGACTTGCAACAGGATCGTGGCGCATCGGTCGACCAGCTCCACACAGACAGATTGTATACGTCTGCCTTATGCTACCCGAGGGCTTTTTTTGTCAAGGTGGGGTCAGTCCGCGGCATCAGTAAAGGAGGAAAGGATAAGCCGCTTGCCTTCTGCCAGGGCTGAAAGGATCAGGCGCGCATAACGGCCCGGATCAGTCGGATTTCCAGACAGCGTTTCATGTGGGTATCCACGCACACATGAGGGGTTCCGTCCTTGTCATAGATAGTACGAGTACACAAGCGGCTCATATAGTCGTCGTAGTACCGCAGCACTTGCTCCATAGCCTCGCTGTCACCGCTGGAGGGCGCGTGGATCACCCAAACGGGCGGCAGATCCTTTCCCTTGTGGATGGGCTTTGTCATCTTCCTCAGCCTCCTTTCGGCATCAGCGCCGACAATGCTTCGCGCAGTTCCTGCAGCGCCTTCGGCCGGTGCCGCTGAACGGCGCTCCGGGACATCCCAACGAGATTGCCAATCTCACCGTCTGCCAGGTTCAGGGTGCAGTGCAAAATCAAAATGCTCTGCTCCATCTGCGGCAAAGCGGTAAAAGCCTCGGCTACAAGCTCATTGTCGATATGTAAATCGTAGCCGTGCGACGAGAACACAATGCTGTCGCTGGGGTAACGATCCATGACGCAGAGCTTGTCCAGTTTTGCCTGGGAGAAGTCGCTGAAGAAGGTTTCACGCTCTTTCTGGCGTTTCATGTTCCGCAGGTAGGCTCTGGCCTCGTTTCGCAATACCTTCTTGCAAAAAGCATCGAACCGGCATTGCTCGCCATAGTCGCGGGGGTTAGATTCCATCAGTTTCACCCCCTTTCCATGGGGGATCGGGTGGTTCTCTTCCTTTCCGCTACTACTAATCCTGCGGGAGCGTGTTCTACTCGCTAAATGCCTCCTTTTTGAAGAAAATTTGAGAAAATCAACAGCCAACCATGCCGACCGCAGTAAACGACAAAATGCGCCCGGCAGGTCACAGACTCACCGGGCACAATAGAAAGCAATATGAAGTTTATTTACATGGTATAGTTCATACTCACGGCCGAACCTCTCCGCCGAATGGAACAGGCTTTTTTTGAGCGGATAGCCCTTGTTAGATCAGTCGGGGACAGTATTCGGTGCAGCATGGCGGCATCCTCCTTCTATGCCGCCATGCACCCTTATAAAAAGAGCCAAACACGACGGCTAGTCATGTTTGGCTCTGCGTCTTTGCGTCTGGCTCTTTCGTGTATTTATTTGATTAGATTGATATGCCCAGATTGAATTGCATTTAAGTTAATCGCAATTTTTTCTTCCGGCCAATCCTATCACCGCTCTGTCAACAACGCCGAAATAGTTTCATCAGAAAAGCGTTTTCGGATAGGTTTAGCCGGAACACAACCTACAATGGTATAAGGCAGGACATCTTTTGTTACAACAGCTCTGGTGCCAATAATGGCACCATCCCCTATGGTAACTCCAGCGAAGATCACGGTCTCATATCCAATCCAAACATCACTTCCAATAACAATATCTCCTTTGTTGTCCCATGCCTCAGTTATGTGGCTAACATCAAGCTCCCATTCCTCAAAGAAGATAGGTAATGGATAAGTCGCAAGTGAAGTCATGCTGTGGTTGGCGCTGTTGAACAAAAAACGAGCGCCACAAGCGATAGAGCAAAATTTACCAATAATCAGCCTGTCATGGTTAATGGGATAATGGTAAAGAACATTATTCTTTTGAAAATCAACAGGATCATTTACAAAGTCGTTATACATGGTGTAGTCGCCCACGATAATACTGAGATCAGTAACGACATTTTTCAAATATACAGTTTCCCGATCTTTTGACCGGGGATAAATTTTGTGTTTGTCCATCATAATTCGTTATCCTCCTTGCGAATGACAGATAGTTTTGATTTTTTGACATTCACTAAAGTTTCCTGTTTGCATTTCGGGCAATACAGTGGAAAATTGATAAGCTCTGTATCTTGACGCACTTTAAGTCTGGTCTTGTTCCCACGTACGGCGCATAGAAGCCATACCATCCGATCCATCATAGACTTTCCCCTTGTGGCTTGATTGAATGAGCGTTTTGTATTCCCATTTTCTACTTGCGAAATAGAGTAAGCCTACAATAGCAGGTAAGACTGGAGAAAGCGCCTGGCCGTAATAAATCCCGGAAAAGCCCATATTAAGTACAAAGGCTAGGAGCCAGCTCATAGGCAAACGCACAATAACTGCGTCCAGTAAAGCGTTAATCATAGCGACATTTGCCGCATCGACACCAATAGCAAAGGAATCCAAAGTGTACATAACGGCATAAATCAAACTATTTATACTGCAACAGACTAGCAGATAATAAACTCCATCGTTTACTACTTCCGGGTTGGTACTGCCGAAAAGCAAAATCAATGGTTCAGCAAAAAACTGTACGCCAATTACGACAACGAACGTTACAGCAACATTCATCACTAAACTGATTTTTACCACTTTTCGGGCGCGTTCAATTTGTCCAGCTCTCATGCACTGTCCTACCATCGCTGTAACTGCCTGTCCAATAGCCCAGCAGGGCATACCAGCAAAGGTGTTGATTTGCAAGACTACATTCGATGCAGCAGATACAGCAAGTACCAAACTGATTGAGCATCCCCGCCACGAGCAGATAGGCCGTGTTGACTACTACCATTTGGATTGCCATGGGCAGTCCGACTTTTACGATGGCGGCCAGCTTATCCCATTGAAGCGTAAACTTTCCGTGATTTTCCATAGAGAAAAATATTTTGTGCCGCTTCAAATAGAATAGAGAAATCACAAAGGAAATTCCTTGCGCGGTAATCGTTGCGTAAGCCGCCCCTGCCGTTCCTATTCCTAATGGGCCCACCAAGATAATGTCTAAAACGATATTGATGACAGTAGCAATTCCCACAAAATAGAGGGGAGATTTAGAATCCCCCAGCCCCTTGAGCACAGAGCAGATAGCAATATATCCAAAGACGAACACAGTTCCACAACAAATAATTTTCATATAGTCGCAGGCATCTTGATATGCGTCTGCTGGAACATTTAACATCTTGAATAACGGCTGGTAGGTTGCCATACTCGCAGTAGTCACAAGCAGAGAAGATACCAGCGAGAGCAAGGCCAGCATTTGAAAAGACTCTGTCTGTCCCTTTTTATCGTCTGCCCCCTTATATTGAGCAATCAACACGGCTCCGCCCATCGTCATACCAATACAAATTGAATTGATGATATAGCACAGTTTAGAAGCGTTATCAATAGCCGCAAGACCCGTATCGCCTACAATTTGGCCGACTACAAGCATATCTACTACATTGTAAAACGATTGCAGTATATTTGCTAAAAGCAACGGGAACGCGAAAGCGGCCAGTTTTTTCGGCACACTTCCGGTCAACAAACTATGTTCTTCAGTCATATCTATTTCCTTCAAAAAGAAAAAGGGCACACTACATCGTGCGCCCTTTGCATAGTCACATATAAATGAGCATAACAAAAGGCCACAAACAAAACATTGTCTGTGGCCACAATAGTTTATCTTCTTATGTCAATTCGTAAAAATGGTATAAAAACCAAAGGCAGCTATTCTCTGCCTTGGCCTCGCGGTTTTACAAATCAACTTTCCGAAAAGGCTCCGCACAATGTTTCGTGGTATAAATTTGTGTGGAGCCGAAATTAATGCAGAATTTCCCATACAACATCGTGCTTACTTCTTTTCACAATTTATTTAATTGTAAGCATTTTTGCCACTATTGTCAAGGTGTCTGGACACCATAATATGAATTATAAAATTTAGGAACAATACATATAGCAACATTCCACGGACAAAGTATGAAATATACAATGTAAGTGGGTGATGTTATATGGCGAATATCAACGATTGCCCCGGTTTTGAAACTTTCGGTGCCGATGTAAAAGCCGCACGGAGCGCAAGGCATCTGTTGCGCAAGACATTGGCGGAGATTGTCAACATCGATCCCCGGTATCTCGCAAATATCGAGAACGAGAGGACGATTCTCAGCTTGCCAGTTATCATACAGTTTATCAAAGAGTGCGGACTTCCCGTGGAGCGGTACTTCAATCCAGAGGTCATGCGGGAGGAAAGCGAACAGCTGCAGCGTATCAGCCATAAACTGAAACTCTGTCCGGAGCAGTATTTGACCATCATTGAGGGTGCGCTTGACGGGGCGCTGAAAATTGAACATTCAGCAGATGAAACGGAGGTGGCGCAGCATGGCAAATCGAAAGCGGAATATCCAGATGAAGTTTTGGGTGACAGAGGAGGAAAAGCAGCTCGTTGAGGAGAAAATGGCCCAGCTCCATACAAAGCGGATTGGCACCTATCTCCACAAAATGGCGATTGATAGGTACATCATCCAGGTGGACACCACCGACATCAAAGAGATGACCCGCGCTCTCTCCGCCATCGGCCGGAACATCAACCAGATCGTCAAGCGGTTGAACGCCGGCGGTCCCGCCTACCAGGCCGACATGGAGGAGATCTGGGAGAGGATGGACCAGATATGGCAGTTACAAAGACGCATCCTATTAAGTCAACGCTGAAAGCGGCCATTGACTATATCTGCAATCCCGACAAGACGGAAGGGAAGCTGCTGGTGTCCTCCTTCGGCTGCTCCGCCGAGACCGCTGACATTGAATTTGCCTGGACCCGCCGCCATGCTATCGACAAGGGCAAGAGCTACATCGAGCATCAGGCGGAACAGAACGGCAGCAGCTACAAGGCGAAGCTGCGTGCCGCCATTGACCGGCTCCTACCAGGCTGTTCCGACCTGGAGGACCTGCTCCGCCGCCTCCAGCGGGAAGGGTACGAGCTGAAACGTGGCAAGTACATATCTGCCAGGGCTCCGGGCAAGGAAAGGTTCAACCGACTGAAAACACTGGGCGCTGATTATGCCGATGAGGCACTGACCGCCCGGATCGTCGGAAGGCCCAGGCCATCCCGCCAGCCCCAGCAGCGTACCGGGAAGCCCAGCCTGCTCATTGACATCCAGAACAATCTCAAAGCCTAGCAGAGCGCCGGCTACAAACACTGGGCGACCATCGAGAATTTGAAGCGGGCCGCTGAAACACTGAACTTCCTGACTGAACACAGGCTCTCCAGCTATGAGGAGCTGTCCGAGCGTTGCGACGGGGTGGCGGCCGCCGCTGCCAGGGTGAAGGCAGACCTCCGGGCAATGGAGAAGGAAACGGAGCGGCTGACTCTCACCATGAAGCACGCCGCCACTTATCGCCAGCTCCGTCCCCTGTATGACCAATATCGCCAGTCCAGGGACAAGGAGAAATTCCTCCGGAGGCATGAGGGCGCGATCATCCCGTTTGAGTCCGCGGCAAGGGAGCTGAAGCACCTGGATGCCGTACCCCTGCCCGCACCCAGCGTCTCCGGGCCGAGATGGACGAACTTACCACCAAGAAGGCCGCCCTCCAAGCGGCACTTCAAAAGATAGATCGGGCGGAAAAGGAATACGACAATTTTCTAAACAATGTAAATGCAATTTTAGAAACACGTCTAGAAAGCAAAAAAACAAAGCAACAAGAATTAGAGTAGACCAGTTAAATATAAGGATTATTTCTTGACTTTTAATATGTATTAACCGATTGACTCCTGCTACAAAGACCAATATACTGAATAATATAAAATATTGATTCTAGAACCAGGAGGAGTCAAGATGGCCGATGTTTTCAACTCTGAAAAACGCTCTGATATTATGCGTCGCGTCAAATCTAAAATGAATAAGTCCACAGAACTTCGCCTAATCGAGATTTTCAAGAAGAATGGAATTACTGGATGGCGGCGCAATTATCCCGTAAAAGGCCATCCTGATTTCGTGTTTTTAGAGAAAAAAGTTGCTGTTTTTGTAGACGGCTGCTTTTGGCATGGACATGACTGTCGGAATACTCGTCCCTCTGATCATCAAGAATACTGGCAGCAGAAACGAGATCGAAACATCAAACACGATCAATCAATAACTGCAATGTTTGAAGCTAGAGGATGGAAAGTATTGCGCATTTGGGAGTGTGAACTAAAAAAGAAGAATATCGCATCACTTAATAAAAAATTAGAAGACATACTGAAATCTAAATAGCATAAAACGTTACAGCACACTGGGAGTGCGTTGATGGGAAATATCCAACGGCGAAGCTACTGTTTATTGGATTTTGGACATAAATCCTCAACTTTTTCTTAAATATTGTATTTTAGTGTTCTCATAAAAACATTGTTGAAAGAGCACGATGCATGTCGTATAATTAAAAGTAAATATGGGCGCTTTGCCGGGAGGTGGAGACATGCATTCTTATAAAATCAATATTGATAAAAAAGTCTTACGATTACTTGGAGCCCAACTATATGGAGATACTCCAAGCATTATTTCAGAACTTGTTCAAAATGCATACGATGCAGATGCTAGTGCCGTATGGATTACAATAAATACCACTTCCCCGAACACAATAATAGTCCAAGATAATGGCATTGGAATGATGCCAGAAGAAATCAATACACGCTTTCTTAATATTGGGCAAGATCGGCGCACAGCTTTTCCGACCTCTCCTAGTGGAAGAAAAGTACTAGGAAGAAAGGGCATTGGAAAATTAGCTGTTTTTTCCCTTGCTAAAATAATCGATATTTACTCTGTAAAAGAAAATCAAGTAGCAGCCTGTAGGCTTGATTTCGATGATATAACTTTAAACAACGGTGATCCTAAAACTTTAGATGAATCTAGTGTGCCGATTGAAGCTGAATATCTATCATCAACTGGCTCTGGAACCAAAATAATTCTTCAAGAAATTCAAAAGGATATTTCTCGTAGCCTTAATTATATAATTAATCGACTAATGAGAACTTTTGATGTTAACTCAGAAGAGTTTAAAATCTATGTGCGCAAAAACAAAGATGTCTTCAAAGAATTGTCACGCAAAGATTTAGATTTCTTTGATAGCATGGATACAATAATTACATTTGGAGAGAATTACGCATCTTGTATCAATCAGGTGTTGCAAAATAATATTCCATCTAAATATAAGTATACGAAAAAATATGAAGATTTATGTGCGGAGAAAAAATTCCAAATAATGCCATATCAGATAACCGTCCTTGACAAGGCAGGGCGCCCAGTAGTAAGAAATTTTTCTTTTTCTGGTTGGATTGGCACGATGCACGAACGGCCATCCTTCAAGAAGTTTATTGCTGAAAGTTATGAAGTTGAAGGGCAAACAAAATTCGAAGTTTCCTTAACTGATAATCGAATTACCGTATTTTCAAGAGGCAAGATTGGTGAATTTGATATTCTTCCCAAAACACAAACAAATCGTATTGCGGACGCTTACGTTATTGGTGAAATATACGCAGAGATATTTGAAGATGATGATCTTGCGGATATGGCAATTAGTAATCGCCGTGGATATGATGAAACGGATCAGCGGTATGTACAACTTATCCGAATAGTTACTGATGTTGTCACTTTTATCACCAGAAGAAAAGAACAGATAAATAAGCAAAAGAAAAAAGACGGTGAAATAAAGGGCGCAGATAATATTAAAGCTCGTTTTACAAGGCAGTCGCCAAAAACGCAGAAGGCGGTTAAAGAAAAGTTTACGCCAAAAGAGCAGGAAGATTTTCAAGAAGAGCTCTTTCAGTTCGGTAGAGCAATTAATCTGTCAAATGATACAAAGAAAATCTTTATTAGCCATAAGACCGAATGCGCCATATTCGGGAAATTTTTAGTTCGGTGTTTTGAATTAATTGGAATGGATACTGCTAGCAGTATTATATTTACATCTATGCCAGAGCTTGGCGTTCCATATGATCAAGATATATATGACTACCTGAAGAATTGCTTTAGAGATGATCTTTATATTATTTTCTTGTTTAGTCGGTCGTTTTACAACTCAAATGTTTGTATTGCCGAAACCGGAGCTGCATGGGCCACAAATAAGAAGTATAGCAACGTTGTAATCGACATGGGATTTGAAGGTATTGATAAACCTATCAATAATTGTCAAATTGGCGTATCATTAGTGGATTTAACTGCTGAGGACCTCCAATATAAATTGAAATGTCTAATCAAAAATGCTCTGGAAGCTACTGGATATGATCCTTTACCCAATGACAGCATAATAGAAAGTGCAATACAAAGATCGTTTACGGAATTTAAAGACCATTTAGTCGCCCCGGTATATTATCCTAAACGTCGTTTTTTAGCAACTCCAGTTTGCCCCCAATGCGGTAGTCAGATGGAATTGCGCACAGAGGGAAATGAACTTTTCTACGTTTGTATTGCACGCAACTGTCAGTACAGGCTTTCCGCAGAAATTACTGTATAACAAAAGGCCTCGCCTTTATTGGCGAGGCCTCAGTCTGTCGAAAAAGACAGTTTCAGCAAAAGCTGAAGCTGTCTTTTCCTATCTTTATCGTAAATTTTTCTGCTGAAGTTCTTAAAATAAGCCAAAAATAAAAGTTGTTTTTTCCTCCTTTGCCATTATCCCATTTCCACATTGCCATCTTCTTTAAATTCATTGCAGCAAATTTACGCTTAACCCATTTTGTTACTTGTGTTAAGCCTCTATACTGCGTATACCATATTTTTCTTTTGCATCTGCAAAGATGCGTTCTATCGTTTCTTTCCGCTTGTTATACAAATCTTTGTATTTAGGTATATATCTGGCTTCTTCCGCTTTTTCTACCCATCCGCTCCAGATATGCCTTAATACCCTCTTTTCTAAACTTTTGCCTGCCGTACACTTTTCCCTTACAGGGCAGTTACGGCATTCTGCTTTACTGTTCTTATATTCTCTGTATCCGTCCCTGTTCGTTGTCCTGTATTCTAATATTCCCCCTTCAGGACATATTACGCAGTCATAGTATTCGTCATATACATATTCGTGGGGCTTGAAATACCCTTTCTTTCCCATCGGCCTTTTATATGCCGTTGACAGTACTTTCCCGTTTTCAAATATCCTTTTGCAGATAGCCGGTGTTTTGTAGGCGCTGTCTGCTACTATTGTTTCGTGTTCAGGGTATTTTCTGTTTATTTCATCGTACAATCCGTCAAATGCTATGCTGTCGTGGATATTACCGGGTGTTACTTCTACTGCTATTATAAAGTTCTTCTCTGTGCAGGCTGTATGGGCTTCATAGGCAAAACATTTTTTATGTTCTCCCTTATGGAAGATTCCGCTTTCCGGGTCTGTTGTTGACGTAAGTATTTCTTTGGTCTTTCCGCTGCCGTTATTTCCACCAAAGGGCTTTTTCTTCTCTTCTTCCCTTATTTCGTTAATTTCTTTCAGTAATTCTTTGGTATATCTTTTGGCTGTTATTTCTACTGTTTTCTTTGCTGTCTTTTTTATATTAGCATTGGCTTTGATATGCGTGCCGTCGATAAAAATTGCTTTTGTGTCAATGAAACCTGCTGTTGCGGCTTCCTGTAATATCCAGTTAAATACCTGTTCTACTACTTCTGTTGTAAACCTGTGTTTAAAGTTGAAACTTACGGTAGAGAAGTGCGGTACCTGTTTATTAAGGCTGTAGCCGATGAACCAGCGGTAAGCTATGTTGAGGTTTACTTCTTCTAATGTACGGCGCAGGGATGGGATACCGAAAATGTGTTGAATTAAAACTATTTTAAAGAGGATGACAGGGTCGATGCCGGGTCTGCCGTTATCCTGACAGTACAGATTGCCGACAATTTCATATATTTTACTGAAATCTATGGCTGTGTCTATTTTTCTCAAGATATGGTTTTTAGGTACTAAACTTTCTATATCTACAAATTCAAAGATGTTTCTTTCCATGGTTTCTTTTACTAACATTTTCTTCACCCTTATCTATGATAACAAAAAAGCCGCCTTTCGGCGACCTTTTTCGACAGACTGAGGTCTCGCCTTTATTGGCGAGGCCTTTTGTTATATTCATCATATAGATTAAGAGCTCGTTTTAGTTGTGACCTGATAGATTTGGACAGTTTTTTGAAATTCTCGTTATCTTCAAGTACAGTTAGATACTCATTGAAAGAGTATCTATTAATCTGTACAATTTTGTTACATCTATTTAAGCGAGATACTACGTCTTTTGCTGCCCGAACGCTATACTGATGGGTAGATTGTAGCCACCCTGAAAAACTCATCGAACACTCTATTTCAATTTTGTGATCAAAGCATAAAAGTGCCCTAGCTACATGAGCAGCCAAATTAACCGGCACTGCGTTTCCAATCAATTGATCGGAAATCATTTGACTTTCATTAAATTTAAAATTTAAAGGAAAAGTTTGTAATAGAGCTCGTTGCCTAGAAGTAAGCGAATCGATTCCATTTGGTGGAGCAGCGTCGTTTGAATGTGGCTTATACTCAGGTGGTTTCGGTCGATTTACGCCTCTAATTGTTGGCGCAGGTTCATCTACGGAGAAAATAGCTCGTCTTGAATAAGTACGCGGATGCCTATAATAATAATCAAATGTTAGTTCGTATTGGTTATCCGTAAAATATTTCCGCATCGTAAGAGGAAATACACTTTGATTAGTCCCTAAATAAGAATCGAGGAAGTTATCCTGCGCTTTTAATGCTCCAACACAAAAAAATCTTTTACGTTTTTGCGGGACACCACATCTGCTTGCATCAAGGACTTGTTCTGTTAATCCATATCCTGCAGCCTTAAACAAGGCGCGTGCTTCTTTGTAAGCGGTACTTGAACGAACTTGAGAAACATTCTCCATCACAAAGTATTGGGGCTTTAGGCTTTTAACAATTTTAGCGAATGATACAGTAAGATTAGCGCGTGCCCCTTCTTTACGTTCACCGGCGCTAGAAAAATCTTGACATGGAGGCCCGCCAATTATAATTTCTGGATTTAATTGGCGAATAGTTTTTAAAGATGTATTTTTTTTGGATAAATCCAAAATATGAGCGCGATGATTAAAATTAGCATTGTAACAATCTATTGCTGGTTGCCAGAAGTCAAACGCACCTATAATTTTGTAACCACAGTTTTGAAATCCTAGAGATAATCCTCCACAACCGCAAAACAAATCAACTGTTCGAACTGTAATGCACCCCCTAACTACAGTCTTATTATACTCCGTAGACGTCAACTTTGTCAAAATTAATAAAATACAAAAAGAGCGCCACCATTGAATCATTTTAATTCAATGATGGCGCTCTAATTATGCGCTTTAGCGAAGGTTCTGAGCGACGAAGGAGCGAAAGA
>UMGZ01000158.1_pt1 | contig 61216 bp, 28 predicted proteins | sample 1965421 | NCBI WGS metagenome assembly UMGZ01 (sample SAMEA4836087, study PRJEB28245) | human gut metagenome | biome: gut microbiome; material: fecal sample | place: Denmark | collected 2008
CCCCCCCATCCGTGGATTGAATGGACATTTCCCATAGTGTGAGATGTGGGACACCCTTTGTGGCGTATTTTCATTCACGAAAAAAACACGATGGTTCACGAAAAGAACCATTGCGGTTTCGCATGACTCCATGGATTATGTATAATTTTGTACACGATTGCACTGACAAAAAGTGGTCTATCAACGTCTCTTTACCTTATTATATATTAGGGAAGAACAGCTGAAAAGAAAATAATTAATTTGTACAATTAAATAAGATTATGAGAAAAGATGTACTGATTTCTCTCCTCGCCATTACAGGCGCCCCCGTTGCAGCATTGGCCGACGCCGATGTTGTGATCGACAAGACCGCATGGACAGGAGATGATTTGACCGTATCGGAAGACGGTTCCGTGACCGTCTCCACAGGAAAGGAAGTTTCCATCGAGAAAGAACTGGCTCCTGGCAAGTACATGCTGCAGCGTGCCACGTTTACCGACAATGCCAAGATTGTCGCTGTCTATAAGGGCAAGGAGTATGCCCCCGGCGTCGCTTTTACTATCGATAGTGACGCGCCAGCGAAAGTAAAAGTCAAGGTTCGTGCCGTGACCCCGGGCGAATTCAAGTTCTCCGGTGTCAAGTTTACCTTGCTCTTCGACTTCGCTGCTCCGGTGAAGGAGTTCAGTGCGCAGCTCGGCGAGATCGTCAGCGGCACCAGCGACTACTTCCGCACCACTGATGCCTGGAAAATGGGCAAGGACGGAAAGCCCAGCCTGGAGATGCAGGTGGCCGACTATGCCAGCCAGCTCGACATCATTGAGAAGGGGGATTATGATGTCTATGTGAAGAACCACCTTTGGCAGGGAAAGAACAGCCCCGAGCTTCTTGCTCTGACCAATGGCATTGGTGCCCTGGCCAAGGTCGTAGAGGATGCCAACAACAACGAGAACTCCTACAAGAGTGCATGGGATGCCTATACGGATGCTCAATCTCAGTTTAATAGTTTCTCTTGGACATGGCGTTATGGCGATATAGCCGAAGAAATCAAAGCTACCTATCAGGCAGACTACGACAAGATACAGCCATACATTAACGACTTTAAAGCGCTGGCAGAGCAGAAGTACAACGCTGGCACGGCCAAGGAACTGAAAACGGCTGAGTTTACGGAAAACTTCAACCGCATGTTGAATGAGTTGAAGACCAACATTGGTGTTTCTGGTGACGCTTGGACCAATATCAATGCCGTCTATCAGGACGGTCTGCGCGTCTTCAATGCAGCTCAGGAGGAGATACACACCCAGATGCCGGACGACGGCAACTATGCCGACTGGAACGCAGAGGCCCTCAACGCCATGCGCTCAGCGTGGAAGAAGGTGAGCGACCTGTACAAGACTATCGATGCCGACAAGACGAAGGCTTCTAAGCTGGAGGAGAACTTCCGCACGCTGAAGGAAGCACAGGTGGTGGTCATCAATGCCACGAAGGACGAGTATCTCGCCAAGCATGTCGATGCCGAGGCCAAGAAGGCTGCTGCCGACCAGCTCCTTGCCGATCTGGAGGACGACTTCCAGTATCTGGAGAAGAGCGAGGATGTGAACCAGAAGTATGCCAACCGCGTCAAGGAGATCCGTACCGCTATCAATGCCCTCAAGGACAAGGTGGACAAGGACTACAAGGCACCCCACAATATCCGCACGGCCAGCTATGATGCCGACCGCGATGCCATCCTGGCCAAGATCAGCAGCTTGCGTAGCGATGCTGGTGCCATTATTCAGAACTACGAGAACTATCAGAAGTTGCTCAAGGCGCTGGGCACTGAGACGGGCTTGCAGAAGAAGCTCGACGACGCCAAGGCTGCTGTGGCCAAGATGAAGCCAGCCGTTGAGGGCGATACGTATGATGTGGCTGCCCACTTCCAGAAGACGGCTTCCGGCCTGCAGAAGACCATCGACGAGATTAAGGCCGCCGTTGAGAAGGGCTATCAGGAGAAGACACTGACCGAGACGGTGCGCGGGGGCTTCCAGAGTCAGATAGACGCTGCTGCTATGGCCGTCGTCAAATATCAGGAGGACGCCACGGCTGCTATGGCCCGCTACGATGTGGTGAACACCGCCATCAAGGACTACAAGGACGCACTGGCCACGCTGCGTGCGACCGTCGGTACGAAGACGCTCGTCGTTGCCACTCCGGCCACGGAAGTGACAGGCAAGACCTACGGAGAGCGCATCACTCAGCTCCAGACAGAGATCGACCGTGTGGCAGGCAACTTTAGTGCCGCCAAGGAGAAGCTCGATGCCGACCTTCTTGCCGCTTTGCTGGACGTGAAACTCAAGGAGACCATCCTTACCGATGCCCAGGCCCTCAATGCTGCCTTCGCCAATGACAAGGTCAATTCCGACAAGACTGCCAAGATAGAGGCTGCAAAGGCGATGTATGATGCCGCCAGCAATGTCGTCAATGCCATCAAGGCCGACATCGACAAGTACAAGGGCGTGCCCTATACATATTATGGTGTGACGTGGACGGAGGACAACCTCGGACTGAAGTATGACGAGTTGCTCCAGGAGCTCAACGAGATCGAGGCCAAAACCAACACGCAGAAGGCCAAGATCCAGGCTGTAGCAGCCACCAAGGACGATATCACCGAGGACAACGCAGTAGAGGCTATGTCCTTGTTGAGCGTCATTAAGGGTGACGTTGATGCTATCAACGACGCACTGAGCGACTTGCTGACGCGCGTGGACGCCCAGAAAGATCATGTCAATGCGGAGAAGCAAGCTTATACCGACTTCATCGGAAATCAGTATTATTATTACCCGAAGGGTGCTGAGCTGGTCAGCCGTACGCTGAAGGAGGCAAAGGACGCATTTGTTATTCCCGGCGAGAGCATCGACCCACAGATCCAGGCTACGACCACCAAGCTCGACGCACTCAAGGCGGAGGCTGCTACGGCGCGCGCCAAGGAGATCCTCCAGGAATCATGCAAGGATAGCTATGATGCCGAGGGCCATGTCGTCAAGGGCATCACCAGTCGTCTCAACGACTTGCAGCTGGAGGCCAATGCGCTCAAGGAGATGGCCACCGACTCCACGGCCAACTATAATGCCTACCAGAAGCTGAAGGAAAACTTTGACGGACAGAAGATAGATATTTGGAACTATACCTATGGCTCTGGCTATTACGCGAAAAATTACTATTCCACGCACTATGGCTTCGTCAGTGCTTTCGATGCGGTGAGGACGCGTATCAACCAAAAGACGGATGGTACGAACGCCGCCTATTACCGCGGACTGCTCGCCTATCCCGACGGCGTGCACTTCAAGGAGCGCGAGGCTATAAAGCAGGCCATCGAGGATGCCTACAAGGCTGGTAAAGCCTGGACGGGTTATACGGAGTACAGTTACAGTAGCTATAAGTATGAGCCGGTGCTCAATAAGGAGATAGTCAGACGCATGACGGATCTTTCCAACGTGCTCAAGATGCTTCCCAAGCAGGCTTATGATGACTGCACCAACTATAAAACCCAGGTGTACGAACTCAACCTGAAACAGGAACTTTGGGATGAGGTGAACGGTTTGTTCAACGCTTCCGATCTTCGTCCTGAGACGCTGAAGCCCTATCTCAGTCAGCTCGGCGATCTCCTGAAGCGCATCAAGGAGCAGAAGGCGCTGGTGGAGAAGTACTATGCCGAGGGTCTGACCACCACCAACAACGTGACGGTCAGCGAGGCTTACCGTCGCATCAAGATCGAACTCGACGGTTTGAAGGCCTTCATCGAGGGCAATAGCGAATACAACGCTGTCATTGCTGGAGACAACCTCACCCGTTACAATACCTTCTGTGCCAAGGTGCAGGAGACGGAGAACAAGTATGGTGAGGGTACGGCCCAGATTGCTGGCTACCAGAATATTTCTACGGAGGAGCTCAAGGAGCTGGTCAATGTGGAGAGCATCATCGCTGCCCAGGAGAACATCTATAAGTATGCCGCCCTCATCAAGAACTTGAAGGACAAGGCCGCTGCCTCCTACGCGGAGACCACGTCGCCCGCTCTTTGGGATATCGGCGAGACCAATGCCGCGAAGGCCATGGAGTACACGGCTCAGATCGAGGCTTACAAGAAGGATCTCGACTTGGCAGTTAATACGGCCGTGAGAGTCAAGTTGGAGGAGATGCTTGCCAACCTCAACGACAACCAGCTCGCTCCTGCCAAGGAAAAGGTGGCTGGCTTCGACAAGAACGTGCGCGACAACGCTTTTGCGAACGTACAGGAGTTCTACGACAGAGTCAGTGCCGACGATTACAAGAAGTCGCAGTTGCTCGTGAGCAACCTCGATAACGACTGGAACTTCTTTGGCATGGTGCCCAACCTGCTCGTCGCCGACCTGGAGCAGGCTGCACAGAACGAGTGGAAGGCCCTCTACGAGGGTGTCTATGTCGGTGTGGACGGCACGCTGACAGAGGGCGACGACCGCTACGCTGGTGCCAAGGCCGACAACGAGAAGTGGCTTGCCGCCCTGGAAGGCTTCGCCTATGAGGGCAAGGATGACGATCTCAAGTCTTACAAGGACTGCGTCGCCAAATACCTCACTCCGGCCACGGAATTGGCTGCCAAGGCTGCCGATGGCACGTTCACGGGCAAGATCGCTGATCTGCAGCGCTATATCAATGCGTTCTACGCAGAGGCTGGTGCTGTCTATACCAGCGCCAAGGCCAAGGCCGACGCATACGATGCCAATATCAAGAACTTCGACCAGCTGACCATCGACTACAATACCGTCACGGAGCGCATCAAGACTGCGCAGGAGTATTATGGTGCATTCAATGTGGCAAGCAGCCGTATAGAGGCCAACATCGCTTCAGCATTTAATCAGGTGAAGCGTTGGCAGGCTGACCTCACACGCCAGAACGCCTCGCAGGAGATGAGCAAGCGTGTCTATGGACTGATCATCGGTGAGGACAAGCAGTGGTACGACTGCCATAGCATCAAGATTCTCAGCATCGACGGCATCTATAATGCAGCCAACCAGGCCGAGGTCGATGCAATCAAGGCCGACATTGTTGCCATCGAGACCCAGAAGCGCGAGGCTTTGGACAACCTCACGGGAACAGCGGCTGACGAGGTCAAGGCATACTATGACGAGCACTGCAAGAACCTCGCCAAGGAACTTGACGATCTGCTCAAGGAGTTTGACGAAAACGCTACCCCGGCAGAGGCGAAGAAAGACGCTGGCTTGCTGGCTCTGGAGAAGAAGGTGGCGCAGGCTCGCATGGGTCTTATCAAGCTCGTGAATGCCGAGTTGATCGAGGGCGTAGCCAACAGTTTGGAGATGCTGGTATCGCAGGCCGAGTCGTCCTACAGTAATGTCAACATTACCTACGACGGAGTATATACGCCCGTGAAGGTGGAGTACAAGTCTGCACTGGACGCTTGCCGCAACGAACTCGATGGTGTGAAGAACCTCATCACCTCTTATGGCGACGAGATCGTGACCTACAAGACGAAGGTCATCCACCTCCTCAATGTGTTGATAGACCGCATGGGTGCTACCCGCATGGATATCATCGAGGCCAACAAACCCTATGTTGCCCACGCCAAGGCAATGAAGGACCTTCAGGACGCCTATGACGCTCTGGTGGCTGAGCAGAGCAGGGTGAAGGAACTGATAGCGTCTTACCAGCATAGCTCCAATGTGCTTGAAATGTCATCAGGGGTAGAGATTGAGGGTGACTTCTTCGTGTTTGAGAGCGGCAAGTCCTACATGGAGAACTACGAGAAGCTGTTCTTCAATGTGGCCAGTGAGAAGGCCGAGGAGGTCAGCGGCGTCCTTGAGCAGGCTGCCAAGACGCTGGAGGAAGGCCCTGTGTCGGCCATTCTGACCGACAGTCAGGTGGAGTCGTACAAGGATGGTTGCCTTTACGATGCCTATGCGAAGCTTGCAATGGCAGAGGTGTTTGGAGCTTATAATGAGACATATCAAGTGTATAGGAACAATGTGTGGGGCGCTTACAGCGCCATGCAGAATTCGTTCTATAAGTCTGGAACGAAGATCTATGACGAGGACGGTGCGTTGCGCGAACAGTTTGATAACTTGAAGCTCGCTAAGCAAAACTTCGACAATTATCTCGATTTCCACGGCTGTGACCGTATTCTTCCCACGAAGGACATCAACGGAAATGCATGGCTGAATCCTGATGGTAGCGAGGCTGGGCAAAAGGAGATCAACTATTCGAAGGACGAGGAGTATGGCGTGAAGTTGGTCGCTGCTACGTCTGAGTCTTTGGTCGAGTCGATGAATGCTCTCAGAACTTCCATCGAGGAGAACACGTATGTGCTCGGCGACGTCACCGAGGACGGCGTTGTCCTGACCGACGACTACCTCACCGTGCTCAACGCTGTGCTCGATCCGGAGACCCTGGAGGGTGGCAAGGTATTTGCCGCTGCCGACGTCAACCGCGACGGCAAGATCTCCATCGCTGATGTGACCCTCATTGCAGCCAAGGTGACCAATGGTCTCTGGCCGTCGCTGGGTGGCACTCTGAACGCTCCGATGGTGGGATCCGAAAACCTCACCGTCTCGGCAGAAGACAACAACGGCGTACAGCGCATCGCTATCAATCTCGAAAACCGCAAGGACTATGTGGCTTGCCAGATGGACATCGTTCTGCCCGCAGGCATGACGGTGGTGGGTGAGAGCGTGGGCAACCGTGCCAACGGTCACGCACTCTACTCCAAGGACATCGACGGCGTGCACCGCGTGGTCATCTCTACGATAGAGAACAACTGCTTCACCAATGGTTCCGCCATCCTCTACCTCGACGTGCAGGGCGGCAGCATCGACAAGGTGGCGCTCGACAAGGTTATCTTTGCCGAGGCCAACGGCCGTGAGACGTACATCACGGGCAGCGATGCGACCGGCATCAACGGCATGGAGGCCGAGGGCAGCCTGAAGCAGAAGATCTATACTGTGGGCGGTCAGTTGCTGGATAAGGTGAAGCAGGGCATCAACATTGTCCGCAACGCCAACGGCAAGACCCAGAAGGTTACTGGTAAATAATCATATACATCGGTAATTTTTTCTCAATTACGAGGGCGTGGTTGCCACGTATGTGACAGCCGCGCCTATTTTTGACAATAACAACGACAACATACATCTTCTAAACGTAAATGGTTATGTTTAAGATTACAACAAGTTTCAAAAGAATGGCCTTGATGATGGTCTTGGCCATAAGCGGGACGATCTCTGTCCTTGCTGGCAACCGACTTGTGCTCAACGACGGTGGTCCCATTGCCATCAAGCCGGGCGAGACGAAAGAGATCACTGTGAACCTCGTCAATGACGAGGTGATCTATGCAATGCAGTTTGATATGGACTTCACTTCCCCGCAGGTCGAGATTGTCCCGGGTAGCTTCAAAATCAACGAGGAGCGCATAGACCGTGAATGCTTCATTGCTACGATGATCCAGCAGCCTGATGCGAAGTGGCGTATCGCCCTCCTTACCAAGGACTTCACCCCCATCGCGGGCACTGAGGGCGCACTGGGTACGTTCCAGATTCGAGCAAAGTCCACCTTCTCTGCTGCCGATAATGCACAGATCTTGTTCTCCACTTGCAGTGGAGGCAACCGTCAGGGCAAAAAGGTGCTTATCGATAGCCCCACCTATCAGGCTATCACGCCGATGGTGGGAAGTCTTTGCACGGGCGAGCAGGCGTTCTCTATCAAGCCTGGCGGTACCCACAAGGTGGACGTCGTGCTGAAGAACGATATTTATTTCTGCGGTCTTCAGGCCGACATCACGCTGCCTGAGGGATTGCATATTGAGAAGAAGAGCAACGGGAAAATGAATTTCCAGTATAGTGAGCGCTTGTCAAGCAATTTCGCCATCTCTTCCATTGAGAAGAATGGCATCGTGCGTGTCGTGCTCTCCTCTCTGCCCATTGACAAGATTCAGCCTTACAAGGATGGCGACGGTGTGATCTTCTCGTTCAATGTCGTGGCCGACCCGGACTTTGCGACGGACGAGAACTCTGCCATCGTATTCTCCAATGTACTTGCTGCCAACGAGACGACGGAGTACTCACTCGACATCACGGACGCCCATGTCTCTGTGACGAGTCTCAAGCCCATCAACGATGCTGCCTATGCGCGCCTCGCTGAGGAGGTGGCTGCCCTGCAAAAAGCTCTTGACGACGCCAAGGCGAAGGTGGCCGAGGAGTGCCCGGATGTGGCCGAGAACTACGCTGAGACTGTGGAGACCATTCAGAGCTTGATCAATGCCATCCAGTCAGACCTTGACGCCAAGAACGCCGACTGTGCGCTCACGGAGACTTCTACGCTGGACGCCGAGGCTGTGAAGGGTGTCAATGATGCTATAGCCAAATATATTAATGAAGCTGCTGCCGCACAGGCAGAGCATCTGAAGAAGCTGGCCAACGAGGCTGCTTATGTTCGCTTGACCGAGGAGGTCGCTACCGTGCAGGCTCGCTTTGACGAGGTGAAGGCTACCATCGAGAAGGACTATGTCAATGTAGCCGCACAGTTTGCTGATGCCGAGGCCGCTATCCAGGGTGATATCGACCAGAAGAAGGCAGAGCTGCAGGGTCAGTATGAGGCCGTGAAACTCAACGAGAATAGCACCATCGACTTGGAGGCCATCAAGGCTGCTGTCGAGCAGCTTCTCGCCGATGCGAAGGATGCCAATGCGAAGCTCGTAGCCAATGAGGCCGCCTATGTGCGTTTGACAGAGGATATTGCCGCCGTGCAGGCTCGTTTTGACGAGGTGAAGGCCATCATCGAGACGGACTATGCCAATGTAGCCGCACAGTTTGTTGATACTGAGGCCGCTATCCAGGGCGATATCGACCAGAAGAAGGCAGAGTTGCAGGCTCAGTATGAGGCCGTGGAGCTCGACGAGAACAGCACCATCGACTTGGAGGCCATCAAGGCTGCTGTCGAGCAGCTTCTCGCCAATGCGAAGCTCGGCAATGCGAAGCTCGTAGCCAATGAGCTTGCCTATGTGCGTCTGAGCGACGATATTGCTGCCGTGCAGGCTCGCCTTGACGAGGTGAAGGCCACCATCGAGAAGGACTATGTCAATGTAGCCGCACAGTTTGCTGATGCCGAGGCCGCTATCCAGGGTGATATCGACCAGAAGAAGGCAGAGCTGCAGGCTCAGTATGAGGCCGTGGAGCTCGACGAGAATAGCACCATCGACCTGGAGGCCATCAAGGCCGCTATCGAGCAGCTCCTCGCTGATGCAAAGGTCGCCGATGCGAAGCTCGTAGCCAATGAGGCTGCCTATGTGCGCCTGAGCGACGAGATTGCCGCCGTGCAGGCTCGCCTTGACGAGGTGAAGGCCACCATCGAGAAGGACTACGCCATCGTGGCCGCACAGTTTGTCGGTGTGGAGTCCAGCATCCAGTATGACATCAACAAGAAGAAGGATGAGCTGAAGGCTCTCTATGAGGCCGTGGAACTCGACGAAAATAGCACCATCGACCTGGAGACCATCAAGACTGCCATCGAGCAGCTGCTCGCTGATGCCAAGGCTGCGGCAGAGGCTAATAGCATCGGTTCCATCCAGAGGATGATGAGCGAGGGTGCAACGTTCTATACGCTCGGCGGCCAGAAGGTCGAGGCTCCTTGCAAGGGCAACATATATATGATCCGTCATGCTGACGGAAGTGTCAAGAAAGTATATATCAAGTAATCAATGCTTGTTAAGGCTGGTTCTAACAATTAGTTCGGGGACTTCCTAAACCATTGAGGGTGAAAGGTCTATCGGTCTGATTTTAGAGCCAGCCTTATGGTAAAAGAGTTTACCATACTATCAATTCCAGTTGAACCGGAGAAGTCAGTTCTCGATGTTTTGGAAGGTCTTTGGAAATCAAAGCGCAGTCGGCGAAGTGGGTGAAATGGACAGCGCATGCGTCGTTGCCTGTCGTTTGGATTCCTGTATTATCAAAAGACTTGCCCTGTCCCCAACAGGGCTACGATCGGTTTCTCATCATTCTGACTTCAAGGAAACAACCTTGGAAGTATAACTTCGTTTGGGGTTTTTACGCTTACTGGGGTTTGTGAAAATCTCGTAAGCTGTTTCCCTTTATGAATTCATTCCATCGGTGGGATGACGAATGTCGGCTGTGAAGTCGGGTTCGTCTCCCACCGTTTTGCATCCCCTCCCCTTGTTCACGACCCAAACTGATAGCTTTCACGAACAAAAGCGCAGAAAAAAGCATCTACGAAATAAAAAAGAGAACTTACGAAAAAGACCCGTTAAACTGCTGGTATTCAAGATAAAACCGTAGAAAACAAAATCGCATAACCAAATCTCAACAAACTTTTTTTTGATTTTTTTCTCAAAACAGGGGTTACTTTTCCCATTTTCTCCTCATTAATATATGAAACACGATTAGTTGCCGTAGCGGAACGGCACACCCGCAGCGACTGCGGGCTCTACTTACTGGACACAATATATATATATGTATCAAATTTATCGGGGCACCCATCGTGGTGCCCCTCTTTGCGTTTTTACCATCCAATCTACCCTTTTCCATTCGATTTTTGAATCAAGAATTTGCACGTAAAGAAAGTAAATCCGTATGCGACTATCAGTCTTTTAGAATGCGATGGCTGATGTATGGATGAAAGTCTGCAGGAATATGGGGTGGTAAAAATTAGAGTAAGACGGCGTATAATCAGCGTGTAACCTATTGATATATAATGGTAAAAAGGAAAGGAAACAAGCAGAAATCGCTTTATCGAAAATGCTTATAGCTGCATTTGTGCTTTTTAAATGCCGATGGTCTGCGGCTTTCGCCATTGTCTATACCTTTGCAATCGAAAATCGCGGATGCCACTTTAGACAGGTGTGGCGCTGCGGCAAGGCAGAGGAAATTAATCAAAATAATAAAGTACAAATGGAAATACTTGAAAAGTTGTTTTACGGATTCCCCGAGTTGTGGGGAGGAGGCGTGGCCCACTCAGTGATGATTTTGGCCCTGGTGATCACGCTCGGCCTGTGTTTGGGCAAGGTTCGGGTGCGCGGAGTTTCGCTCGGGCTGGCCTGGGTGTTGTTTATCGGTCTGCTGATGGGCAACCTTCCCATCACCATCGACGAGCATCTGCTCCACTTCCTCAAGGAGTTTGGCTTGATACTCTTCGTCTATTCCATCGGCCTTGAGGTGGGCCCGGGCTTCTTCTCCTCCTTCCGTGGAGGTGGCAAGAGTCTCAATATCCTCAGTATTGTAGTTGTGGCATTGAGTATTGTGACAACCCTCGTGGTCTATTCCTTCTCTGGCACGTCTGCCACGACCCTCGTCGGCATCCTCTCGGGTGCCGTGACCAATACCCCGGGACTGGGTGCGGCACAGCAGGCTTTCAGCGACCTGCGCCACATTGACGCCCCATCCATCGCCACAGGCTATGCCATCGCCTACCCTGTGGGTGTGCTGGGTGTAATCCTCTCATTCGTCATCCTCCGCTATGCCCTGCGCATCGACAGACACCATGAGGAGGACGCTGCCAAAATGGGCGCAGGCCACTTGAAGGAGATGACGCTCCATACGTTCTCCGTGCGCCTGACCAACAAAATGGTGGCTGGCGACACGGTGCGCCAGATCCACGAAGTACTGAAACGCGACTTCATGATCTCGCGTATCATCCATAGCGACGGCAGTGGCAAGAGTGAAGTAGTCAACGGGGCGACGGTAGTCAACGAGGGCGACCTGCTCCAGGTGGTGGCCCATCCTACGGCCGTGGAGGCCATCGTGGCCCTTGTCGGCGAAAAGGTAGAGGTGGCACCCGAGACCTTTGGCAAGGATCTGATCACGCGTCGCATCCTTGTGACGAAGCCGGGTGTCAATGGCAAGAGCATCGGCCAGATGGGTATCCGCACGAGCCTTGGCACGAACATCACGCGAGTGAACCGCAACGGTGTGGACCTCATCGCTACCCCGCATCTGAAACTGCAGCTTGGTGATCGTGTGACGGTGGTGGGTACGGAGCTCGCTATTGCCCATACGGAGAAACTCCTTGGCAACCAGATGAAGCGGCTCAACGCGCCCAACCTCATCCCTATTTTCCTTGGTATCATGCTCGGTTGTATCGTGGCCAACATCCCCTTCTTCCTTCCCGGTATCAATGAGAGTCTGCGACTGGGACTCACCGGCGGCCCGCTGGTGGTGGCCATCCTCATCGGTTTCTTCGGCCCGAAATATAACCTCGTGACCTATAATACGATCTCGGCCAACTTGATGTTGCGTGAGGTGGGTATCTGCATCTTCCTGGCTTGTGTCGGACTGGGCACGGGATCGCCCTTTGTACAAACCCTTGCCACGGGTGAGGGCGCGCAGTGGATTGCCTATGGTGCCGCCATCACGATGGTGCCCATCCTGGTTGGTGGTTTGATAGGCCGCTACGTCTTCCACATCAACTACTACACGATGCTCGGTGTGCTCGCTGGTGCCCATACCAATCCGGCAGCCTTGGCCTACGTCCGCGAGCAGACTTCTGCTGACGCGCCCGCCGTGGGCTACGCCACGGTCTATCCTTTCGCCATGTTCCTGCGCATCGTCACGATTCAGATACTGATCTTTGTATTCGGATAAACGAATGAGAAACGTCAAAACAGAGACCCCTTCAGTGCGCCCCTCGGCAGTAGAAGAGCCGAGGCGGCGGCGCGGAGTGGCCGAAACGGAACTCTGCCACAAGCTCGACCTGCTACTTCGCACGGGAAGCCTGCTCATGGAGAGTGCCGCCGACACCTCGCGCATCCTGCGGACGATGAAGCGTGCGATGGCCTTCCTGGGACTGGACGAGCGCTACATACACCTCTATGTCAACTGGAACGTGCTCATGGTCAACTACAGCGATGAGCTCCACTCGTTTACGAAGTTTCAGCGCTGCGAGCGTCACGGCATCAGTCTGGCCACCATCGCCAAGGTGAGCCGCCTCACCTGGACGGCCATCCGCGAGGACTTCTCGCTCGTGCAGTATGAGAAGGCCCTCGACGACATCCACGATGCGCCACGTGGCTTCACCCCCTGGCAGGTGGCGATAGGTGGCGGCTTTGCCTGCGGTGGCTTCTGCATCCAGTTTGGCTGCGACTGGACCGCATTCTTTTATTGCTCCCTGGCGGCCATCCTGGGTTTCCGCCTGCGGATGTTTCTCCCCACGGTGGGTTGCAACAACTACGTCGCCATCGGCATCTCGGCCTTCGTGGCCACGCTGCTGGCTTGGGCGACAGCACTCCTTTCTACTGATCCAGCGATGATGGCGGGCATGCCGTCGTGGATGATCTCCACTACGCCATGGCACCCACTGATGGCGTGCGCGCTATTCATCGTACCAGGTGTGCCGCTCATCAACTTCGTGAGCGACATGCTCGACGGCTATATCGAGACCGGATTCATCCGTGCCGTCAATACGCTGCTCATGGTGCTGGCCATGGCTTTCGGCATCGCCTTTGCCATCAAGGTCTGCGGCATCGACAATTTTGCCAAGACGCTCACCATGACACCCCATCATGAGTATTGGGAGTATGCCATTGCCGCCGCCGTGTCGGCCATGGGATTCTCCACCATCTTCAACATCCCGCGACGCCTGCTGCCCGTCGTGGCCGTGGGTGGTATCATCGCCGTGTGTGTGCGCAACTTTATCAACCTCGGTCCGAGCAATGGCAACCTCGGCCTGGACATGGGACTGACCATCGGGTCGCTGGCGGGAGCCACGGCGGTGAGTATCGCTGTCATCAAGGCGCGCCATTGGTTTCATGTGCCCCATCAGTGTATCACCATCCCGAGTGTCATCCCGATGATTCCGGGTGTGCTGATGTATCGCGCCCTCTTCGCTTTCATCGAGATGCACGGTGTCGTCGGCGAGGTCACGGTGGGCATGAACAATGCCATCAAAGCTTCGCTGGCCATCATCTGCATCGCCCTCGGCGTGGCTGTGCCCAATCTCTTTTTCCGCCGTTTCATCGAGGATACACGCAAGCGGAAGTTGCTCGCCATGCTCGTGGAACGGAAAAAGCGCAACGGAGAGTTTGTCACGCCCCATGCCGTAGGAGCGAGAGTGGGTGCACACAGAAGGACAAGAAAGGAGAAAAATCATGCCCGCGATACGCACGAATAGAAACTCTTGTAGTATCTTTGCAAACGGATTCAGACCGATAAGAATGGAAATCAGACAATTGAAATATTTCCTCCAGGTGGCCGAAACGCTCAATTTCTCCAAGGCGTCGCGGAAGCTCTACGTCACGCAGAGTACCCTGTCGCAGCAGATTTCCCACCTGGAGCAGGAGATAGGAATGCCGCTCTTTGAGCGCAATTCCCACGAGGTGTATCTCACGGAGGCGGGGAAAGAACTGTTGCCCTACGCCCAAAAGGCGGTCAATGCGGCCGGGGCCTGTGCTGACCACATGAATGACCTGCGTGAGATGTTGGCTGGAGAACTCAACATCGGAGTGACGTTCTCCTTTAGCAACATCATGGCCGAGACGCTCATCGCGTTCATCCATGCCTACCCCCACGTCAAGCTCAATATCGTCTATCGATCTATGCAGGAACTGATGGACGGACTGAAGAAGCGCGAACTGGATCTTGTGCTGGCCTTCAAGCCGCTCAAGCGGGACAAGGCGATAGACAGCAGGGCGATCTTCAGCAATCGTCTGGCAGCCATCGTCAATGATCACCACCCGCTGGCAAGGCAGCAGAGCGTCACCCTCGCTGACCTTGAACGCTATGATCTCATTCTGCCCTACAAGGGCTTGCAGGCGCGCAACGCCTTCGAGCACCTGCTGGAGGGGCGTGACAACAACTTCAAAATCATGGTGGAGGTCAACAATGTCAATATCATCTTTGACTTGCTGAGCCGCAGCTCGCTCGTCTCCATTCTCTCGGAATCCACCACGCTCACCCAGCCAGGTATGAAGGCTATCCCTATCGATGCGGAGGGCAACGAGATGGACGGCTGTGTGCACTTGCTGCGCGACTCCTATATGAAGTCGTCGGCCCAGGAGTTTATCCGCATGCTCAGTCAATCGACAGCCCTGCTGGCCAACCTCGCCTTCAAAGATATACTGAGGTAGGCTACCGCAGAAGATGGAGATGCTGTCCATAGCTTCTGCCTTCACGGTTGCCAGCCATTCCTCACACAAGCTTTTTTGTGTTTGATTAGTGTTTTGCAGCATCCCGATGGGGATGCAAAAAGCCACATTCCAACGGGTTTCTCCCTTGCGAATGTGGCTTTGTCTATCGTATAAAGTCTCCACTACCCTGCTACGTGCAACGGTGTGTGGTCTCTTTGCGGACGTTGAAGCGCTTGGTCTTAAAACGTAGCGTGGCGCAGCGGCGTGGTGTATTGGTACGGAAGCCATGCCAACGAGGGAACGTCGCGCAGGAAGAGGAGGGAGGCGTGCTTGCCACGCTCCACACTGCCATACTCCGTGGACAAGCCCATGGCGGCGGCGGAGTTGAGGGTGATGGCATTGAATGCCTCTTCGGGCGTGAGACGCATCTTCGTGCAGGCCAGGGACCAGACAAACTTCATGTCGCCCGACGGCGTGGAGCCTGGGTTGTAGTCGGAGGCGAGAGCGATGGGCAGGCCAGCGTCGATGAAGCCACGGGCCGGGGCAAACCGCATATTAAGGAAGAAGGACGTACCCGGCAGACCAGTGGGCATGGTGACGGCACCACGGAACTGCTCTATGCCTTCCTCGGGGAGTGCCTCCAAGTGGTCGGCAGAGAGTGCACCATGAGCGATGGCAACACGGGATCCACCCGAGAAGGCCAGCTCGTCGGCATGAATCTTACCCTTCATGCCATATTTCTCGCCAGCCTCGAGGATGCGGTCGGTCTCCTCTGGCGTGAAGAAACCCTCGTCGCAGAACACGTCCACAAAGTCGGCCAGTCCCTCGGCAGCCACACGGGGCATCATCTCGTTGATGACGAGATCGACATATTCTGACTGGCGTCCCTTGTAAGCTCTGCCGACGGCATGGGCACCGAGGAAGGTGGTCACGATGCGGAGTGGCGAATGGGCCTTTACGCGCTGGGCGACACGCAGAATTTTCAACTCATCCTCGGTCGTCAGTCCGTAGCCAGACTTGATCTCCACACATCCTGTGCCTTTCTGCCAGATTTCCTCGGCACGGCGCATGGTCTGCTCGAAAAGGTCCTCCTCGCTCGTCTCGTGGAGACGGTCGGCAGAATTGAGGATGCCACCGCCGCGGGCGGCAATCTCGGCGTAGGACAATCCCTGGAGTTTGTCCTCAAACTCCTGCTCACGGCTGCCTGCCCAGACCAGGTGGGTGTGGCTGTCGCAGAAGCGCGGCATGACGAAGGCGCCCTTAGTGTCGATGACCTTTGCGCCCTGCGTCAGCTCCGCAGGCACGCTTCCCGTGCCGAAATCCAAGATTTTGTCGTCCTCGACGGCGAGCCATGCGTCCGTCATCGTCTCTACGCGGGCCATCTCCTGTCCCGCCTTGCGCAGCTCTCCGTGGGTGATGCCACAGAGTTGGGCGATGTTGGTGTATATCGTTCTCATTGTCTTCGTATAATATAAATAATGATGATACCAATAAAAAAAGTGCGGGGGAGAGCAAGCGCGCCCGTCATGGACACCCTTGCCGTCCCCCGAACGGATCTTACTTTTTTATCGTTTTAGTTTCCCTATCGATCATGAGGCCGCGCCTAACGATCGATGGGGATAAAACGTTTAGAATTGATTCTTGGCGATGAAGTCGATGCTCTTGGCGATGAGCGGGTACATCACGCAGTCGATCTCGATGAACGGGACAATCTTGCGGTACTCTGCGTGCAACTTCTCTACCGCGGGCGAGGACTTCAGCGGACGGCGGAAGTCGAGGGCCTGTGCGGCGTTGAAGAGCTCCAAGGCAAGGACGCGCTCCGTGTTCTCGGCCACACGATAGAGTTTCGTGGCGGCGTTGGCACCCATGGAGACGTGGTCCTCCTGACCCTGGCAGGTGGGGATGCTATCGGCAGAGTTGGGCATGCAGAGCATCTTGCTCTGGCTGACGATCGAGGCGGCAGCATACTGGGTGATCATGAATCCGCTGTTCACACCCGGCTTGGCCACAAGCATGGAGGGAAGACCGCGCTGCTCGTCGCCCAACTTGTAGATACGGCGCTCGGAGATGCTGCCCAACTCGTTAAGGGCGATGGCCAGGAAATCCATCGGAAGGGCGATGGGCTCGCCGTGGAAGTTGCCGGCAGAGATGATCATATCCTCCTCGGGCACCACGGTGGGGTTGTCGGTGGCGGAGTTCATCTCGGTCGTGCAGACCTCCTCTACATAGTGGAGTGTATCCTTGAACGCACCATGCACCTGCGGGATGCAGCGGAAGGAGTAGGGATCCTGCACATGGGTCTTGTGCTGTTTGATCAGCTCAGAACCCTGGAGCAACTCGTAGATATGGTCTGCCGTCTCCATCTGGCCACGATGGGGGCGCACGGCGTGGACAGGATGCAGGAACGGCTCGATTCTGCCGTCGAAGGCATCGAGGGACATCGTGGCGATGAGGTCGGCCCACTTCGACAGATCCTGTGCCTTCAGGACGCTCCAGGCGAAGAAGGCGAGCATGTTCTGCGTACCGTTGAGCAGGGCGAGACCCTCCTTGGAGGCGAGGTGGATGGGCTTCCATCCCATCTTCTCGTTGAGCTCCTCACCCGTGATGATCTTGCCCTCATACTCTACATGGCCGAGGCCGACGAGCGGCAGGCAGAGGTGAGCCAGCGGCACGAGGTCGCCAGAGGCACCCACGCTACCCTGCTGATAGACAACGGGGCACACGCCGTGGTTGAAGAACTCGATGAGACGCTCTACGGTGTCGAGCTTGATGCCGCTGTAGCCGTAGGAGAGCGACTGGATCTTGAAGAAGATCATCAGACGGACCACATCCGTCGGCACGCGGTCGCCCTCGCCACAGGCGTGGCTCATCATGAGGTTGATCTGCAACTGGGACAGCTTGTCCTCGTCGATGCTCACCTTGCAGAGGGAGCCGAAACCTGTCGTCACACCGTAGATGGGTGCCTCGGCGGTGGCAATCTTCTTGTCCAAATACTCACGGCAGCGGATGATGCGTGCCTTGGCGTCGTCGGAGAGACGCAGCTCATAGCCCTCGCGGATGATGGCGCGGACGGTATCGAGCGTCAGATGTTCTGCGCTGATATAATGGATTTTACGTTCCATTGCTTCTTTTCTTTCTTAAAGTGTTGTCAGGCCCGTGAAGGCCCAATGAGTTGATGTTTTGATTTTATCGTTGCTTGAAAACATATCGCGCAACAGGTTGTCTGGGAGCCTGTTGCGGCCCCCAGACAATATGTTAGAACGCAGCGTCGATGATGTTGTCGTCGACGAGGTTCGGCATGGTCATGCGGAAGTCGGGCGTGCGGTCCATCTCGCGCTGGATGGCATCCATGGAGCCCTTGTTGCGGGCCCATGCACGGCGGGAGATACCGTTGTTGACATCCCAGAAGAGCATCTCGCGGATGTTGCGGCTGCTCTCCTCGGAGCCATCGACTACCATACCGAAGCCACCGTTGATGACCTCGCCCCAGCCTACACCACCGCCGTTGTGGATGCTCACCCACGTGGCGCCACGGAAGGAGTCGCCGATGACGTTCTGTACGGCCATGTCGGCGCAGAACTGAGAACCATCGTAGATATTGGAGGTCTCGCGGAAGGGAGAGTCGGTACCGGAGACGTCGTGGTGGTCACGACCCAGGACGACGGGAGCCTTGAGGCGGCCATCCTTGACGGCCTCGTTGAAGGCCAGCGCGATGCGGGTACGGCCCTCACAGTCGGCATAGAGGATGCGGGCCTGTGAACCGACGACGAGGTGGTTGGGACCTGCCTCGCGGATCCAGTGGATGTTGTCGTCGAGCTGATGCTGGATGTCGGGGGTGGCATGGCTGCGCTCGTCCATCATAATCTCCTCGGCAATCTTATCGGTCAGTGCCAGGTCGGCGGGATCGCAAGAGGTGCAGACCCAGCGGAACGGACCGAAGCCGTAGTCGAAGAACATCGGACCCATGATATCCTGGACGTAGGACGGATAGCGGAAGCCGTGACCGTCGGCAGCCATGATGTCGGCACCGGCGCGTGAGCTCTGCAGGAGGAAGGCGTTGCCATAGTCGAAGAAGTACATGCCACGGGCGGTCAGCTTGTTGATGGCAGCCACCTGGCGGCGCAGAGACTCCTCGACACGGGCCTTGAACTCCTTCGGATCCTCGGCCATCATGCGCTTGCTCTCCTCCAGGGTGAGACCCACGGGATAGTAGCCACCGGCCCACGGATTGTGGAGAGAGGTCTGGTCGGAACCGAGATTGACCTCGATATCCTCCTCAGCCAAGCGCTCCCAGAGATCGACGACATTGCCGACGTAGGCCATTGACTTCACCGTTTTGGTGCTCACGGCCTCGCGGATGGCGGGAATCAACTCGTCGAGCGAGGTGTGGAGCTCATCGACCCAACCCTGCTCGTGACGCTTCTCAGCAGCGAGCGGATTGATGTCGGCTACGACGCTGACCACCTTGGCGATGTTGCCAGCCTTGGGCTGAGCACCGCTCATGCCACCGAGGCCAGAGGAGACGAAGAGGGGGATGGGGTTCTTGGCACCACGGGCGGGATCGTGCATCACACGACGGGCGGCATTGAGGACCGTGATCGTCGTGCCGTGGACGATGCCCTGCGGGCCGATATACATATAGGAACCAGCCGTCATCTGTCCGTACTGGCTCACGCCGAGGGCGTTCATGCGCTCCCAGTCGTCGGGCTTGGAGTAGTTGGGGATGACCATACCGTTGGTGACGACCACTCTCGGTGCGCGCTTGTGTGACGGGAAGAGGCCGAAGGGATGGCCAGAGTACATCACGAGGGTCTGCTCGTCGGTCATCTCGGAGAGGTACTTCATCGTCAGACGATACTGTGCCCAGTTCTGGAAGATGGCGCCATTGCCTCCATAGATGATCAACTCGTGCGGGTGCTGTGCCACGCGCGGGTCGAGGTTGTTCTGGATCATCAGCATGATGGCTGCGGCCTGCTCCGAACGATGGGGATAGTCGGAGATGTTGCGGGCCTTCATCTCATAGGTGGGACGGTAGCGGTACATATAGATACGACCGTACTGGCGCAGCTCCTCGGCGAACTCGGGAGCGAGCTGTGCGTGAAGCTCCTTCGGAAAATAGCGGAGCGCGTTGCGCAGAGCGAGCTTCTTCTCCTCCGGGGTGAGGATATCCTTGCGCTTGGGCGCATGGTTGATGGTAGTGTCGTAGGGCTGCAATGCCGGCAGCTCAGCGGGAATGCCGGCACGGATGTCGGCCTGAAATTCTGCTAAGGTCATTATTTTGTTATTTTTTGTTCAATGGTGAAAGCCCTTTGGCGTCTTTCGGCCAAAGGGCTTCGGTATGGTGTCTTATCCCTCGATCTTCGTATCGACGATGGCGAGGATCTCCTTCTCCTGCTGCTGTGCGTTCTCGGCCATCTCCTTGGCCTCGGCCAGGATGGCGTCGGCAGTGGCACGGTCCTTGAGAGAAGCAGCGTTGATGCGGACGTTGAGCCATGCGCCGAGCACTGCTGAGCGGGCGGCGAGTGCGCCTACTCCTGCGTCGCTGACAGAGGCGGGGTTGCCCTCCTGTGCCATGGCGCGGCAGATGTCGAAGGCGGCATAGGCGGTCTTCATCGTCTCCAGGGGCACCTTCGTGGCATAGAGCGTGGCGTCCTGGATGGCCTGGCTGCGGGCAGCCTTCTCCTCTTCGGTGCCCTTGGGCAGGCCGAAGGCATCCATGATGCGGTTGAAGGCCTCGGTGTCCTCATCGACGAGGTGCAGGGCGCGGCGGACGATATCCTGACCACGGTCTGCCCACTGAGAGAACTCCTCCCAGCGCTCGTCCCATCCACGCTTGTGGGCGGAGAGGTTAGCCACCATCGTGCCCAGGGCAGCTCCGAGCGCACCCATGTAGGCGGCGATCGTGCCACCACCCGGTGCTGGACTCTCGCGGGAAGTCTCGTTGGCAAACTCGCTCACCGTGAGATCGACGAGCTTCGCCGTCTTGTTCTCGTCCTCCAGGAGATACTCGATGACCTTCTCTCTCGGGTTGAAGGGCTTGAGGTCCTCCAGACCCATGGAGTGGATGGCGATCTTGATGATGTCCTCCTCGGGGATGCCGGTGGAACGCTGCTGCTTGCGCAGGAAATACTCACCAGCCTCGATGAGCACGCGCTTCGGGATGAGACCGACAATCTCCGTACCCGTCACGCGGACGCCACGCTCGGCGGCGGCACGGCAGACCTCGTCGAAGGCCTTGTGGAGCGGGGTGACATTGATGTTGGTCATATTCATCGAGACCTGTGCGATGCCATACTCGTCGATGAACCATCCGATGGCTTTTGTGGCCTTCAGCGTGCCCGGCTGCATGATGGGTGATCCATTCTCGTAGCGGAGGATCTTGCCCGTGAGACTACCACCCTCGCGCATGGGGCGTCCCTTCTCGCGCACGTCGAACGCGATGGCGTTGGCGCGGCGGGTGGAGGTGGTGTTGAGGTTATAGTTGACGGCAATCAAGAAGTCGCGTGCGCCGACAGCGGTGCAGCCCGTGCGTGCCACCTTCTCGTCAAAGGGACGGTTGCCCAGATCGGGACCATCCTCCGTGCCGAGACGCTCGGCGAGCTTCTCATACTCACCACGGCGGCAGACGGCGAGGTTCTTGCGCTCCTCGGTCTGTGCGGCGGCCTCGTAGAGGTAGCAAGGAATCTCCAACTCGTTGGCGAAACGCTCACCCAACTTGCGGGCCAACTCGGCACACTCCTCCAGCGTGATGCCGGCTACAGGTACGAGCGGGCACACGTCGGTGGCACCGAAGCGGGGGTGTGCGCCATGGTGCTGGCGCATATCGATGAGCTGGCCAGCCTTCTTGACTGCACGGAAAGCAGCCTCACAGACGTCCTCGGGCGAGCCGACAAACGTCACCACGGTGCGGTTGGTGGCCTCACCCGGATCGACATCGAGGAGCTTGACGCCCTTGACAGACTCGACCTCGCGGGTAATCTGGTTAATCACGTCCATGTTGCGGCCCTCGGAAAAGTTGGGGACACACTCTACAATTCTTACATCTTTCATGTTCGTCTTGTTTCAGGAGATTGTTTAAAATATGCGACAAAATTACAGTTTTCTTCCGAAACGACCAAATAAATGAGGGAGAAATGTTGGGGACAAGGCAGCAGGGTGCCGTGACGGGGCGGCAAAGGGACTAAAATGGCGATGGAAATGATGGAAAACGGGAGGAAGATCGCGACGGAAAAGACGGGACAAAAGGATGGAGTCGCTGACGAAAGGCTGCGCCCGCCAACGGCCTGTGAGGGCTGATGGCGGGCGCAGCTATGGGAAATCATGCCAGGTCGCCGTCTGGGCGAACCGTAGCTGACTATCAGAAGGTGACGTTCATACCGAGGTTCAGACTGGCATTGGAACTGAGGGGGATAAACTCCTTGCTCGTCTTGCCGAGGATGTGGTCCATGCCGATGAAGAAGTTGAAGCCCTTCGGATGGGCGTTGATGACCCATCCCATGCTGGCCGTGAAGCTATTGACCGAGAAGCTCATGCCGCCATCGAGCCATGACAGCGGGGCTACATTGGCACTCAGGCGTGCGTCGGTCCAGCTATACTTACCATTGATGCGGGTGGAACTGAGGAAGCCGAACTTCAGCTGGCGGTAGGCCGGGAGCGTGTATTCGCATCCGAAATTCATCGTCGCACCGATACCCGTGCTGCGGCTACCCTTGTCGCCATCGCTGGAGAGGTTGGCAAAGTCGGCAATCTGGTCGGCATAGCGGTCGCCCTGCGACTCCAGGCTGTTGTCCTTCGGGTTGCCCATGGCGTCCTCTTTCTTGACAGCCACGTCGTGGAAGCCGTTGAACTCGAAACTCGTCTGGCGATTGACGGCCTGCATGTTGTTGCTCCATCCGATGAAGCCAAGGTCGAGCAGCGCGGCGCTCACCGTCCAGTCGTCGTCGATCTTGTAGGTAGCACCGAAGTCGAAGGCCATACCAAAGCCACCCAGGCCGGCACCATCGACATCCACGTCGTTCACGCGACGGTAGGTGCCCTGTCCATCGACCTTGTATTCTTTCTGCTCCTCTTTATAAGTAAAGCCCTTCATCGACACATTGGCCATCGCTTGTCCCGTCATGGTCCATTTGTCCGGACCGCTGAGGTCGGCACGCAGGTCTTTGATCTCTGCATCGGCACGGGCCACACCGAAAAGCAACTTCATCTTGGCACCGACACGCAGGCGGTCGTCGATCTGGCGCGAATGGCCCAAAGCGAGTTGCACAAACGACTGGGCATGGGCGTGGATGTCGCCGATGTCATAGCTTTGGTTGCCCGTGTTCTTGGCAAAAGCAAAGAGCTCGTAGGGCAGCGACAGACCGACGTTGGTGCGGGCATCGAGCGAGATGGTGTTGTAGCCGCCCCAGGCCTTGAAGCCCGCAGAGAGCAGCGTGATATCCACGTCGGCATTGATGCGATTGTTGCCCGAGGCAAAGCCCTTCAGTGCCTCGCCGTCAGCGATATAAGGATTCATGAAGGTGGTCTTCTTCTTGTCGCTGTCGATGCCATAGCGCGGGTTGTCGAAGAGTACGTCGCCGAGTCCGAAATTGCCCTGCGTGCGCACCTGAATGTTGCCGAGAGCGGGTATCGAGACGTAGTTCTGGTCGTTGCCATACGCCGGGTTGAGATTGTGGCGGAAGGCATATCCGTCGATGAAGTAGCCCGTATTGAGTCCCTGGGCCATCGCGCCGCAGGACAGTGTGACCAGTGCGGCGGCCATCATATATTTCTTGCTTCTATTCATGATGTAGTGTTAGGTCTAAAAGTGGTTATCAGTCCTTGTTTACGATGATCTTTCCGACGAGTCGCACCTTGATGTCGCGCGCCTTCAGCGTGTGGTTGTAGGCGTTGATGGTCTGGCCTACGATACTCTTGGCACCCTCCTCGCCCGAGGCTGCCTCGATGCGGAATGTGAGTCCATCAACGAGAGCCACGCTGCCCGGCTCGCCCTCGGTCAGTCGTATCTTGAGTGGTGTGACGACAGGGGTTTTGCCGTCCTCGGAGGCATTGATGACGCTGGACACCTCTACCTTGATGCGGTTCTCGGGGATCGGCTTGCCCTGGACGTCGATGGCGGTGGCTGATACGGTCAGGTAGGCGGGAATCTTGTTCTCCACGTTGGCCGTCAGTTCGATGGCGCTGCCCGCCATGAGGTCGATGTCCTCCAGGTCGTCAGTCCATCCGTCGATGGTGTCGTTATAGACGATGCGTGCGCCCTCGTCGAAGGCCAGCGGTGCCATGATGGAATAGGCGGGCTGGATGGTGTAGCTCTTGCCAAGCTCCATCGTGCCCTCGCGGGAGGCATCGGCACGGGCCTCGGCGGCAAAGCGTACCGTCTTCGGAATGCGACGCATGATGTCGGAGAGTTGGGGAACGGCCACCACCTGGTCGTAGGCGGAGGCATCCACACCCTCAGCATACTTGCAGATGCAGACATGGGTGGAGCCATCCGGACGGATGTAGAACTCGGGGATGCGTACCCTGGCCATTTCCTGGCCGTTTGCATCCTCGGCATAGAGTGTGCCGGAGACAAATCCAGCCACGTCGATGTCGCTTTGGATATTGATGTCGATGAGGGGGTTGTAGAGGTTGACCGACACCTCGCCGTCGGTCAGGAAGTCGGGCACGGAGCCGATGGTGGTGCGTCCCAGGTCGCGGAGTGAGATCTCGGGATCAAACTTACCCGTGGCCTCAAGCACCGTGATGGATCCCATCGACATATTAGCTGAGAGGTAGAGGTCGCCACCGCTCTGGGCATAATCGATCTCGTCGAAAGAGATACCCACATTCAGCACGCCATTGAGGTCCACTTGACCATCCTTGCCATTCTGTCCTGGCGTGAAGCGCAGCTTGTTGTCCGTCGTGGCGGGCTTCTGGAAGTCCAAGGTCTTGACCGCGGCACGGAGCTTGATGTTGGCCGTGCTGCTCACGTTGTGAAATGTCACTACACCCGTGGCCGCATCGTAGTCGGGCTGGGAGGGTGAGCACTGGCGCAGGTCGAGGCGCATATAGGAGGGTACGGTGAGCGTGAGGGTCTTGAAGGTCTTCACCGCACGCTTCAAATCGGCACTGACGGCCACGCTGATCTCCACGTCGGACGACACACTGGCCTCTTTTAATTCGCGGATATCGTTGGAGGCGGCACCGGTGTAGTGGAACTCGGCCAGCTTGCCCTCTGCCGTGACGGGGTTGCTCAGCTTCGTCCTGCGTGCTCCTGCACTCTGGCTCGGCAGCGTGATGTGCAAGCGGAAGTTGTTGTTGACGTTGGCCTTCTCCACCCAGATCTTGTTGATGTAGGGATGGGAGGGCGTGGCCTCGTCGCCGTCTTTGTTGAACATGTAGTCGCCATTGGCCGCTATCTTCACAAAGTCGCTGTTGTTTAGTTTCAGCACGTCGTCGAGAATGATGTTCTCCGTGCTGCTCGTTGGCAGCTCCAGGCCCTCGCCGCCCACGCCGATTGTGGAATCGACGCTGGACAAATCGTAGTCGCTGTCGGTACATCCTGTGCCCAACACCACGATACTGAGGCCCATCAGGCACCCGATCAGTTTTGAGTTGGTGGTGAGTTTCTTCATAAAATTCGTCGTTATTGGTTCTTATTGTTTTAGTATGGTGTTTCGTGGGGGATCAAGAGGTCGAACGTGTCGTCCTTGCCGTTTAGTGGCTTCGAAACTGGCATACAGCTACAAAGTTAAGATTTTTTTGTATAAGGGACAAATTTTTTCAACTCTTTTTGCGTCCCATGCCGAAAGTTTCTTCGCGCGCCCCTATTGGGGTATAGGTATGAAAGGAAGTGCAAGCACTCCACCACTCCACCGCTTTCGTTGCGCAATGTTGACTTCGGGGCTACGATCATGCAAAATGCCCTATCGTACAGCAAAGGGGGATCCATTGCTGCGCGACAGGGCACGAACTGTAGGAATCTACGGGGTGGCTCGTTTTACTTTTCTCCTACACGGCACGATTCAATTTAAAACTGCCAGTGGTCGTTCCATTCTTCCATATTTTCGAGGTCAACCACAAGTTTACAGGTGTTAGGGTCTTTAAACTTTATCGCTTTTATATCCAACTCGTGTTGCTCGCGCTTGGAATAGTCGATATAGCTGAGTTCAAAGGTGGCTTCAACGGGGCGAGAGTCCTTCGTGTGAGCAAATATGAAGAGCAATTTACGTCTAGTTTCCTCTGCAAAACCAGGATTCCCCACAGTGTATTGATCCGTGGTTATATTGCCATTCTCGTCCTCCACATGAACCTTTATTTGCGCGTTTTTGCAATCTTCCATAATCTTTCCATTAATATCCATTCTTACGGCGACAGCTTCCTCATCATCTCTGAGCCAATCGGCTCGGCCTTCTACCCGCACCTGTTCTAAATTATAAATGCTAAGCGTCGTGCCCGAATACGTAAATCTAAAGGGGTCATGATACTTGCCTTCGAGAACGGGAACTGCATAATAAGCGCTTTCATCAACACCTTTAGGCAGGAAGAAGTCATAACAATACGCAGTAGGCTTAAACGCCTCGTTAGTGTTACCACGGGGTTTGACACATATGCCAGTTTCTTCGCCCTCCTTATAGATATACAACATGGGGACCTCGTTGGGAGTATGCAAGTATTGTGCTTCATCCGTCTTTACTATAGCACTGAATTGGGTGGAGTCTGCATTCGACATGTTAGGATTCGGATAAAGCTGATACACATACAATTTCGGATTCCACCGCCTATGGTAATCACCGGGCAATTTCCATTCCTTCTCTGGCTCAACGTGTACCAGTGGAATTTCCCAAATCTTTGCATCCAATGTCGCGTCGAATGAAACAGTCACTGACGGCTCAATAGAAAGGCCAGAATTGCCTGCATAGCCCAGTGTTTTACCTTTATTGTCTTTTATACGGCCAATATATAATTCTTTAGGCGCGGAGAGGTCTATTCCATATTCGACAGGGCATTTAACAGTAGGCCCTATAGACAACTTTAATATTTCACCAGCCCAAAAAGCCAATCCAAGATTAACACTTGCTCGAAAGCCCAACCCCAACGACTTAAGTTCGCTATCGCATTGACTGATAGCATAAGGTTCAAAGTGTGATGTAGAAGGAGATCCAGGAAAAGGATAGATAGACCATCCATTTTTAGGGTCGGTGTGGAAACCCTGCTTTAAAAGAGTCCCCTTAAGGCCTGCCTCCATAATATATGGGTTGTCCATCTGTAAATATCCATAAATATCCACCATGAAGGCACCGTCCAATCCTACGGAGCAAGGGATACCGCCCAGGAGGAATGGTTGCTTTGGAAATTTGAAGGGAATCCAAAAATCTTCCGAATTGACTTGATTTATTTTTGCAAATGGATTAGGCGCTTTGCTTTTTAAATAATTCAGTTTCCACATGCTTGTTGCCCATGACTTATTGCCCATAATAGGTAATGTCACCCCAAGTTCTGCACGCTCTCCGCCAAAACCCGCTTTTAACTCATACTCTAAAGAGTTCCATACGTCCGCATATTTTTCTTCCTTGCGAACATCTGCGTGAAAATGCATAAACAGTTCGAGACCAGCATACGCATCCATGTCTCCCCCCAAAAGGAGATTGTAAGATGTCTTTCCGCCAAACGGGTCAAAGTTCCAATATGGATCTTTTTCTTTGTATTTTGAATACATTTTGCTATATTGCCCCCGAGTAAGTTTCACTCCAACAAACGCCAACGAAAATCTTTCATCAATCGGCTCATCTGCACAGTAAGGACCAGCCTTTGCCAAAGGATTGAGATAAGTGCCTCGCAGTTTGTACTCATACTCGGGCTCGTCGCCTGCCACTTTCCAAAAGCCGTAGGCGTTGGATTTCTCCACGGGCACTCGAACGATGTCAAAGTCGGTTACGATATCGAGCGTTTTGTACACATCATCATAGGACGCGGGAGATACCTCGACCGTATAGCCGTTGTCGGTAGTGCGGACAAGGTTCACTTGGTGGGCCAGTCCGTTGGGAATCGCATCGGTTTGGTCCGTGGCAAGAAACTCTCCACGCTGCGGCAGCAACTCCAGGGGGATCGACTTGTTGAAGTAGATCTCCGTCACCCGGTCAAGCGTGTCGGTCTTGTAGGTCAGAAGGTAGGGCAGATAGTCCTTGTCTATCATCCTCGTTTCCGGCCCAATTTGGTACCTCACCTCTCCCATATCGCTCACGATGCGGCGTGGCGAGGTGATGCCGTCGCCGTTCTCGGTCTCCTGAGGAGTGGTGGCGGTCTCCGGCTCGTCTATCATCAGCGTGCATCCCGTAAAGAGCGCGAGAAGCAGCAGGGGCAGCAGGCAGCGTATCTTCTTCATAGTCGTACTATTTGTCTAAAAGTTTATATCATAAAGTTTTGACAGCGTTCCGAGGGTCTTACCCGTGTCGAACTCGAAGTCTTGCGGCGCGGAGTAGAGTCGGAAGCGGCGGCGGTCATAGCACCGCAGGAGAATGCGTCCCACATGGGTGTCATGCTTCGCCCAGATGCGGAGCAGCGCATAGTTGATGTCGTGGGCCGTCTTTGGCACGGCCATTCCCACGAGCTGCCCGCCAATGAAGGCACCGACCATCATCGAGTCGGGGTTCCATTCCTCTCCTCTCACGGTGATATGGGCATAGATGACCATGTCGTGGGGATGGAGACGATTGAAGTCGGGCTGCTCCCACCGCCCTATGACCCGCACAGAGCAGGAGGCGGAGGCCATGGCGTTGGAAAGAACGGCCATGACGCGAGCCGTGCCCGGACTGACACCTATGAAGCGGTCGCCAAGGACGTAGGCCGGCGGGATGGAGTCGTCGCTGGTCACACTCCAGAAGACAGAGAGGCTGTCGGGACGGGGTGGCGAGAAGTCCACGGAAAGGGTCATCGTGTCACCCACCATGACCACGGAGCTGTCGTTCTGGCAGATTATCTTGCCGTCCCACGTCGCGCGCTCCTCGCCAAACTCGAAGAAGTCGCCGCAGGAAGTGAGCACAAGGACGGCGAGGGCACAGAGCCACGGCGCGGCGCGGTGCCTCAATAGGGAGGCCGTAAGTCGGCGGATAGGTTTCATGTCCATGATCATTGTTCTGTGGTTGACGGCGGATTGGCCGGAGCGGCCACCGTCACCCGGTTAGACACTTGTCCCTGGCGGCCATCGCGGAAGCGCACCGTCAGGTAGTATTCGGCCCACTCGCCAGGTTGCAGCAGGTCGCCCGTATAAGTATGGACGCCTTGTGGCACGTCGGTGATGAACCGGAACGTCTCCTGCCCCTTGCGGCGGCGATAGACGCAGTAGTAGTATTCCGCTCCCCCCGCGTCCTTGTCGTCCATCTCCCAGGCCAGCTTGACCTCGCCCGAAGGTACGTCATAGTCGGCGAAGAGGGTCGGCGTGAGAGGTAGCACCTTGTCGTAGTTGACACGGCCGGAGAAGGCGGGCGAGAGACCTGAGCTGATATCCCAAAGGCTGATGGTCTCGACAGCATACTCGTAGCGCGCACCCAGCGGGGCGGGCGGGGCATCGTCGATCTGCAGGGCATAGCCATGGGCACGCACGGAGTCGCCATCGGCCACACGGAGCAGCGTCCATGCTGCACCGGGGCGGCGACGATAGACGTTGTAGTGAGAGATCATCTCGTCGCTTCCACCGATCCAGCGGGTGTGGATCATGCGGTTGTCAACCCATGCGGAGTCGAGGTGGGGTCGCGAGGGCGGCACCGTACTGGGACGGAGGACGGCAATGGTGTCGGAAGGCGCACCGATATTGGTGGCGTAATCGACCGCACGCACATAGTAGTAGATGTACCGCTGGTTGATGTCCACCGCCACCGTGTCAGTATAGGACCGCGGGATGACATGGCGGCGATTGAGGATCGTAAACTCATCGTCGGGGGAGTTGGCCCAGAAAACATCGTAGTGGTGCACGTCGAGCGTGTCACTCATCTCCCAAAGGATGGCGATGGTGCCATCCAGACTGGGGAGACCCCGCACTTGGGTGGGTGCCTCGGGTGGGCGGGCGTCCCTCACACGCAGGAGCTTCGGATAGGCGTAGCCCATGTTCTCGGCAGTATCGACGGCGGCAATGGTGATCATACCCGTCGAAATGTTGGTCACGTCAATGCGGACCATCGTATCTCCGGGCGCAATATACTGGTTGGTGAGGAGTTTCCACTGCTTCGAGGAGTCGCGCTCATTGAAGTAGAGGGGGACGTAGCGGACGAAGTCGTCCTCCAGGCTATCCTTGTGGAAATAGATGGTGGCATAGACCTCGTCGTAGAGTGTCTTGCCCGGACGGTCGATGACGATGGAGGTGATCTCAGGCCCAAGCGGCGGCATCAGGTCGGGGAAGAACACCTTGTGGGGCGGAGAATAAGGCGTGAGGTCGCCAAAGGCATCGTAGGCACGCACAGCATACTCATAGAGGCCAACCACGCCCGGCGAGTGCTCATAGAAAATAGAGGGGTCGTCCTGACCGAAACGGAACGGCGGTGCATAGGGCAACTCGTTGACTTTGCGCCAATCGGCCTCGCCCACCTTGCGCCAAAACACGTCGAAAGTACCGTTGATCGCATCATTCCAACTCAGACCGACCGATCCATGCTCCAAAATGGTGTCGGTGAGGGCTACGTCGTAGGGAGCGGGGACATACTTCTCATTGCGGAGGTTCTCCACCTGGGCTGGCATGATGAAGAAGCGACCCGTCGTGTCGGGAACAGACGGCATAATAAAATAGGAGTAAGTCTTTCCCTTCTTCGCCGTCTTATCGACAAAGCGCAGCCCCATCGCCTGGGCGAGGTCGGGTCTCCATTCTGCAGCGAGGAAAGCGCCGATGAGTCGCGTCTTCTGGTCTTGCTCCAGCTCGACGAAAGACCCGATACTTCCGGGCTCGTAGTTGGTCATCTCCGGAGTCATATCGCCCTCGCCATAAATTGCTCCCATGGCCATATAGGCCAGCGAATCGATCGTGTCGGGGTAGCAACGACGGAAGTCGGCGAGACTCATTGGGCGGATACCCGTCGCGAGGGTGTCGAGGAGGAACTCGCCCTCTCCCTCGGTGTGGCGCAGCACGTCGTAGCCCGTGCGGTTAAGTCGGTCCCATTCGGGATAGGACTCCACCGCCCAGCGCAGGACAATGCTGTCGCCATAGGTGCGGCCCACGGCTTTGATATAGACGTAGAGATCCTCTATGGAGTCTTCGACGCTGTCCCGGGAGAGAGTGCCCACGGGATAGGTGCCCGGCAGCAGGTCGTCGTCATCGGCTTCCTGCACGATGGTGTCGCCGACAGCCACGCCCAAGGGGGCGCGCCATGGGATAGTCGCTGCCCAAGAGAGCATACACGGCACGCACACGGCGGCAGCCAAAAGCCAAACAAGGGCCTTCATATTATTATATTGCTGTTTCATCATCGCTTTACGTCTATTTAGATATTCTTACTCTTTACCTCCGTTTTCCACCCTTATTCGAACCTTTTCCAACAGTACTACCTCTGCCTGTAACGCCACCCGTTCCTTTGTGAGAATTGGTATTCGAACTCTTGCCACGCAATGGGATATTATATTTCACTACCAGATTCTTGAGGAGGTCATTGTAAGTGGTGGTGAAGCGCTTGTCCGAATACTGTAGCGGGTACACAGTCCACTGCCTGTTCTTGTAGTCCCAAGCATTGACACGGTAGCGCTTGAAGTAGAGGCGCATATTATTGTTGCGCAACGCCTTCCACGCATTGAATTGAAGGACTTGAGACTGTGACTTATAGTCATCATCGACATACTTCTTGTGGTCCTTGTCCGCATAGGCGAAGTAGAGCGTCCTTCCAAGGAAGTCTCCCTTATCACCCTTGATACGGACATGGCGATACCTGTTGGCTTCCTTGTCCATCTCAATGGTCTTGCTGATATTCAGGCCACAACGGCTGGCCGCATTCCATACAACACCATATTGATACCTCGGAACAAATGCGTAAACACCCGACTCAGCATCGTCATAGGTTTGCTCTTTCGAACCTGCATAGCTCGCCAGCCAATCTCGCATACTCGATTTGGAGTAATAAATCTGAGAACCAACACGACGGATGATATTGTTGTGCATGTCCTCAGCTATGTTGTACACCTCGGCGAACACCCGTGCGTAGGCTTCCTCCGTCAGCTTGTGGCCATCAAACAGGCTGCTGCTATTGCCCAGCCACTGGGTATAACCAACACTACTATGATCGCTATAAAGCGGATATGCGGTGCCCAGCTCGTCTTGGAAACGATAGGTGCCCATCGTAAGCGCAAACTCTATGCTCTTGCGACCTTCACGAATCTGTCCGATGTACCTGTTCTTGAGTATTCCGTCTCTCCAACTGCCATAGGGCGTCTCAAGCCAAAGCGACTGCGTACTCTGCACCGTCAGGTTGAGGTTATTCTTGGCAGAGACAAACTTATGACCACCGATGAAGAACATCCGACTCATATAGGAGAGATAGATAAATGGGTTCTCCGTGTTATAATACGGCACAAATCCTCCTCTTTGATTAGCACTTGTGATGAGTAGCTGGTCGTCGTTCATTTCTAGGTTCTGACCGTCATAGGTGATCTTGTCGAGACGGGTGGCCATAAACTTACTGCAGTAGTAGAGCGGATCGTTGTACAACGCGTTTCCATTGACACCCTGCTTGGTCACAGTGACGTTAAGGGCCAAGAGGTCCTTGACGAACTCTTTGGTGACCTTACCAGCCTTCCGTTCATAGACGGTGACGATAAACTTGCGTCTTCCAGCTCCCACAGTATCGTTGTCATTGACATTCATTAGGCCTGCCTCAGAGACCTCCACCTTCTTGTTGAGGACCCTACCATAGGCATTGATACCATTGTCCTTCATCGCCTTTGTGCGTACCTGCTTTGCCGAAGTGCCCCATACGTTGTAGGTCCTGGCCACAACCCATGTGGCAGGCGAGGTCTTGGTCTCCGTCCACTCGTAGCGCAGGCGGATGATGTAGTCGGCATTGTTGGTCTCTGGTACGTTGGCAAATCCAAACTGCGGAGTGAGGATAGAGTAGTTGTTGGTTTCTATCCATTGGTTCTCCCGGGTGGAGAGCAGCTTTCCATTGGAGTAGAGATACCACTTCAGTCTGCCTTTCTGGTAGGCTTTGCCCTTCATCGGCCGAGCCAGCGAGATGATCGGCTGCTTCACGTCCTCCCAATATGCGGGAGTATAAGCGTAACTGTAGCTTTTGCCATTGGCAAAATAGTTGAACATCACGTCTTCTCTATTGCCCAGCTTACCCTGGTTGGGATACATCAACTTCACATGCGGATACAGGTCCTCGTCATCCTTGAAGCTCATCTCCGCATTGTTGGTGGCGAAATAGAACTCCTTGGTCTGTTTCCATGCCTGGGCAACGTACTTGTTCTTGATGGTGTCATACGTCTCTGGATCGCGCCATGAGCCGTTGTAGAACTCCTGTGCGTAGCCAGAAATGGTGACCTTATAGTACTTGTTGCGATGCAGCTGGTCCACAGAGAGCGTCACCTTCTCCTTATAAATACGGTGCGTCATCTCATACACCACGCCATTGCGATTGGCCTTGGCATCAGAGAGCGAACTATACTCCGTCAGCGTAGGCGGCAAAGAGGCGTCCATCTTGAACCGGAACTGGCGGCTTGCCAGGTCCTTGAGCGTCTCCTCGCTCTTGCCATCGCCACTGGAATGGTTCTGCAAGCGATTCAGCTGTGTGGGATCCACGACGCGGATGGGTACATTCAGGTCGGCCTGCGTCATCACAATGGGATTGCTTTGGATATCCCAACTGATCTTCGCCTTCTCGGCCTCGTCCCAACTCTTCAAGCCGATGTTGCAGCTCTCGAAGAGGACATAGTCGTCGAGGGCGTTGCCGTAGAACATCTCGCACACATCGCCACACTCGAAACTGAACTTCTTGTTGAGTTTCACGAGGCCACCGAGGAGCTCTACCTTCACGCGGGCTTTACCCGTGAAATAGTTCGGATTGGGCATACCACATTTCAGCACGCCACCAATGCCCGCATTGAAGAGATCCAACTTCTTCTTGAAGAAGCCGAGGTTGATTTTCAGGCCAAACTTGGCATAGAGGTAGGCATAGAGCTGTCCCTCGCCATACCAACCGTTGATACCCGGAGCCTTGCCAAGGTTCATACACGTATTGTTGCCCTTGAGGTGACGGATAGAGACGTCGAAGCCCGCCGTCGCACCCATGTCGCCATAAAAGAGGCCGAGGTTCACATCTACATAACCCCATACCGAGGCACCGAGCATCACGCCACCACTGGTCTTCGCATTGGCCAGGAAGTCGTTCCGCGCCTTGGCGCGGGCGTCGTTGGCCTCCGAGATGTTGTCGCTCTTCACACCACCCTTCTCTCCACCGTCGAGGAACCTTCTTACCTTTTCGGGTATCGGGGGCAGTTGCCCGTTATTGGGCAGCTCATTGCCCAGACAGAAGTAGGCGTTGGCACCGATGGCCACCGAAACGATTTTCGATTTGAAGTTGACGAGCGTAAACTCACAACGCTTGTCGTGGTCGGGCTCACCAAGGTAGAGGTGCCACTTGGTCGCACCACCGGGCTTCTTGTGGCCGATATAAAGATCAAGGCTCACCTTGAGCGAAGGACCGCTAAACGATGTGCCATCGTCGCTCTTGTCCTTGTCTTCGGCCTTCTTTTTCTCATAGGAGGCCATGTCTTTTTCGTAATCCTCATTCTTCTTCTTGCTCTGGTCGCCCATTCCGCTCTTGAAGCTCTCCTCAGCTGTCTCCTTGATTTCTTTGAACTCTCCTGCGACAGCATCCACCTGGCTCTTCACTTCGGAGAGCGCACCATTGAGCTCATTCATAATCTCCTTGAGCTCGCCACCGTCGAAAGCAGCATCCATGGTGAGGTTGAGCTGGAAGTAGCGTTCCTGTTCGTTGTCCTCATAGACGAGCTTGACCTTACTCTTGACGATGCCACCGACCGCCGTCACCGAACCATTGAACAGGAACGTGGTGAGCGTCTTCTTCTTGGTGTCGAAGGCAACGGTCAGGTCGAGGCGGCCCTTGATGGCCTCACCATCGCTCGTCGTGATGCCCATACCGAAGACAAGACCAATCGCACCCTTGCGCGGACGAGGATTGAGCTTGTCGCTCGTGTTATAGACGCAGTTGATGTAGAGACCTCCACGAATGTTGTTGAGGGCCACTGGCGGCATGGGAATACCCATCTTGCCACCCACCATCACGTCGAAGAAGCCCCAGGAGAAGTTGTTGCCCTCCTCCTTGTGGTTGAAGTAACCGCCCTGGACGTCCATCTCGAAGATGCCGCCCTTGACCTTGCAGGACAGTTTGCCCTTGTAGCCCTTGTCCGTTCCACCGATGCCTCCCGCGTCGCCATCGACCGCCAGCACACCCTGGAAGGAGAGCACGGCTGTCTCGATGTCGAGTCGGGCCTCGCGGAACTTCAGGTCCTTATACTCTAAGGAGATCTCGCTGGGCTTACTGATGTTCTTGACGTAGGACTGGATCTCCAGCGTCGTGCCTGCCGTCACATCCAGATCGTCGCTGAACGTGATATCACCACCAATCTTGATGGCCAGATAGGGTTCACCGTCGGTGACGACATAGTCAAATCCCCAGTCGGTCAGTGCAAAGCGGAACGGTCCTACCTTGCAACTCAACGACTTGTTGGATCCTGCAGCAGCCGGAGCTACCGCCTCATAGGGCACCTCGGCCACACTGGGTCCGTAGCCCGGACTGTTCTCGTCGTAGTCAAGGAACTTCTTTGTATTTCCGCCACCACTGCCTCCAGTGGCCTTGTCCAATGCCGAGTCTATGGCCTTACCTGCCGATTCGGCAGCCTTACCAGCTGCATCAACGGCCTTGCCGGCAGCGTCGATAGCATTATCCACAGCCTTGCCTGCTGCATCGACGGCCTTACCTGCTGCGTCAATAGCAGAATCCACGGCCTTGCCCGCAGCATCAATCGCATTATCGACCGCATTCTTTCCCTTTTCGATGGCATCATCGACGGCCTTGTTGACCTCGTCGGGGAGTCCTTCGAACCATTCGCCTGCCGAAGGCTTAGACGGGTCAGAGTTCATAGCGATGGCACCCCACTGGCCAAAGTTGAGGACCAGCTTGCCACCACACAATTCAATATCCTTGGCCTCGTTCCACCAACCATAGCTACCCTCCGCGACGGCATCGACGATAACCTCAGTAGCCGCCCGGTCGCGCTTCTGCAAACTGTCGGCATAGACCGACTCAAAACGCTTGCCGTTGGCCAGACGCATATTACAGAACTTCAACTGGGGTAGCGAGAGGTCAAACGGGAGCTTCGCGAGCTTCTTGTTGACAGTCTTCGCTCCTGCTACGGTGACACCGCCACCGACACAAAGTTCCACGTTGGTCTTCAGCTCACCCGACGCATCGGGCAGTGCCTCGATGAGGAAGTAGGTCAACCTGTGATCGAGTTTCAGCTCACCGAGCATGAAATCGAAGTCGAGGTCCTCGATCTGAGTGGTCTTGAAGACATAGGCATAGCCCTTGCCCGTTCCCTTCTGGGTGTAGGACTGGTTATAGATATTACAAGTGTAATAGACCGTTCCCTTGAAGAGCGGTATGTTGAGTTGTCCATCAAAGTAGAACTTGTTGAAATTGTTCTGGATGATGGAGATATAGAGGTGGTCGAGTGTATATTTGAAACCATCAATCTCACCCTCCTTACCCGTAGAGTAGTCGATGATATTCTTCAGACCCGCGTCGAGCGTGATGCCGGAGCGGTCGATGAACATGTTCTCCATCGTGAAGGACATCGGGTCGTCGCCGTTGCCAATCTTGATGGACTCGGGGAAGCGCATGTTGATCTTCTTGATGAAGAGTCCCTCCCAGAGCTCGTCCTGGCCCGTGGAGATACCAGCCTTGGCACGGTCAAAGTCCTCCTTGGGGAAGACCATGCCGTCGCCATTGCGCGTGGCAGAGAGATCGACGACGACCGTCGAGGCGCCAAAGGTGAAGCCCGGCAGATCGACGTGCTCAAACTCATCGAGGTTGGCCTCGACGAGGAAGTCGTCCCAGCTCGACAGTGTAGTCTTGATATGGAGCATGGGACTCTCCTCCGTCGGTTTGCCAGAGGAATCGACCTTCTTGAGATCTTCGGGCATCTTCATATCGACGTCGAGGGTCAGACCGACAAACTTGTTGTCGCTCCAGGCCACGAAGCAACCGTCTGCAGGCTCTATGACATCGGTCGGCGCCTTGAAAGTACACTCAAATCCCGTCTTCTTCTCCTCGATGACAAAGTCCTTGAGCAGGGCCACCATGCCACCCTCGGGGATGAGACTGGACGGACTGATACAGAGGCGCGGCGCACCAAAGACGAGGATCTGCTTCTGTGTGACCTCGCTCTCAGGAACTACACAGGTGCCAAAGATATCCATCGTGGCAAACGTCGGAGCAAATTTCATCTTGTTGATGGTCAGTCCGACGGGTGTCGTATTATACTCTTCGGGGATCTCCAGCGGGAAGGTCACGTCCTCCAGATTACCCTTCAGAAGGTTGGAGACAAACGCCTTGCCCTTTTGGAAGTCCTGGTAGTACTCTGCGATTTCGGGCAGGTCATCGGCCAGACCACGTATCTTGCCATTGGCCTCCTCCTGCAGACGGTCGGCATAGGGCAGTCCTGTATCACCGATAAGGTTGTCGATACCCCAGTCGGAGAAGAGTTTGTCAACGACCTCCGAGGAGCGCATCTTCACACCTTCCTTGCCGCCCCATGTCTCGACCACACCCTCATAGACCTGGTCTTCGGTGTTGATGGCTATGTCGGAGAACTCCACAGCAAGCTTCCATGTGAGCAGCAGAGGAGACCACACCACGTGGCCGTTGCCCGAGAAGTGACCGGGCTTACCCTCCACAGCCTTCAGGTCGCCATCGAGGATGAGCTTGTATTCACCTACCATCACCTCGCTGCCACGCAAGTCGTCGGCAGACCGGGCGGTGGGGTTTGTGTTCTCGATGTCTATCTGGTTGCGACACTTGAAGAAATTGTGGCTGATACGTTCCGCCATGGCCGCGTCGAAGGTGTTGAGCGAGTCGTTGAGGAAGTGGATCGACTCCTCGTTGAGCGACTTCGGAACGACGCGCAGGAAGAGATAGTCGCCCTTGGCAACCTTCTCACCGAGCACCGACCAGCCGATGGAGTCGCTGCGCTGGGTGAGATTCCGGTTGGTGTAGATAGGCTTCTCCTTGAGCATCTCCTCCCGATCCTTGTACTCGCGGGCCGCATAGAGCTCCACGTCGTAGCTGAAGCGGATCGTGTCCTGTCGCACACCGTCACCGGAATAGTAGCGCGGCCGCTCCCAATTGAGATTGAGGGCGTCGCCCACGAAGAGCTTTCTTGCTCCTCCGTCAGGGGCGAAATAGGGTGACGTGATGCGCGGGTTATTAAAGACGTATAGCGAGTCGGGAGCGTCGCCGTCGGCTACCAGTCCGACGATGCGGATGCCACCCTTGCCCACGGTGAAGCGCACGGGTGCGGAGCGACCCTCGTCAGTGAATATATACTTACGGTGCGAGCCCGCTATGGTGTCGGGACGTGCCGTGACCTGCACGAGGACATCCATGCTGCCCTTGGCCTTGGCAAAGGTCTCGGCGGGCAGGTCATGGCTGAGCGTCCGTAGGTTCTTGGCCTCGTAGAGGGCTGGCTGGCTCTCCATCAAGCTGCGGCGGGCCGCTTCGCTGGAGAGATCCATATCCTTGACCGCCTCGACGGCTTTCAGTTCATAGGAGAAGGTGACGGGAAGCACCGACGGATTGTCCGAGACGGGTGCCTTCCAGTCGATAGTGACAGATCGCTGGGCGCTGAGCGTGTCGCCACCCGCTGCCATCATCGGATCGCTGACCACGGGCGGCGCAAAGGTCACACGCCCGTCGGGTGAGCTGGAGGAATAGTCCTTGATGCGGAAGAGGCGCAACTGGCTGCGTCCGTCGTTCTGGATATTGATATAGTCGAGCGCACCGATCTGTGTGGCATTGGATCGTGCCGTGACCTGTGCGACATAGGTTTCAAAGGGAGATAATCCGTTGACAATGCTCGCAGGCAGCATACACTGCGCCACGGTGAGGCCCGTGACCTGATAGACCACGGGGTTGCGCTCGATGGCCTCCAGGGGATCCTGGAGTGGCATCTGCTGTACGATTTTCAGGTCGTAGGTATAGTTGCGCGGCTTCGGATCGCAGTTGACCTGCGGCGCAGTCCATGTGAGGATGGGGGTCTGCTTGACGAGAGTGGCGATGTCGCGGTTCTCAAAGTCGCCCGTGGAGACGGGCATGAGCCACTCGGGAGCTTTTGCCTGGTAGCAGACACGAAACATCGTACGGCTGAGAGCAGGGTTGCTGATCAGTACAGGCGTGGGGGTGTTCGGATTCCACTGATAGGCATTGATGATGATCTCGTAGGTACCCTCAGGCAGGTTGCCGAAGGAGCCAGAGGTGACATCGGAGAACAGATTGGACGGCATCGAGACGTCCGAGGATCGGACGTGGTTGAACATCGTCCGCATCTCCGCTGCGGTGAGAACGCGCGTGGCACCCGCACCAACCTCGATAGGCTGGCGCGGCATGGTCTTGGCCGGCACGACGACCTCAAGCCCCGAGGCTGGCGTGACCTGCCGCAGCTCCGCGCCGAAGAAGATCTGCTGGGCCTCGGTGGAGGGATTCTGTACGGTGATGTTGAAGTACTGCCCGGGGTTGGACAGATAGTACATCACTTGCGGCGGCAGCACGTCGCGCAAGGGCATGACATTGACGTTGACGCTTTGGGCCAGCGCGGCGGCGAGGCTCAACAGGGCCAGCATCAGTGTGGCGGTGTATCTTCGCAGTCTCATGTTCTCTATGTATTGGTTTTGTTTCCCCCCGCCTACCACGTCGGGGCGTGGTATTTGGAGGATGATGGTCTCTTGGCATTCCTTCCTGCCTTCCCGCCGGAACGGGGTCGGCGGAGAGGGTGGTCTTGGTGACGCCAGCTGCCAACGGAGGTCGGCTTAGGCGTGGGATCACGATCCTGTACGGTATCGTGTGGCGGTCGAGGCATTGGGGCGGGAGATGGGATCACCGGCCCTTACTGCCTTTCTCCTTCTGTTCCTTCTTATCCTTCTTCTTCGCACTCACTTGGAGGAGCGTGAAGGTGTAGAGGTAGTTGAACGTCAGCCTCACGTCGCGGTTGTCGAGCGTGCTCCTCGTCTTCTCCAGATTGACGTCGCCATACTGGCTGAAGGAGGCTCCAAGGCTGAACGAGTGGTATTTCTTGAGGGTGTAGCTCGCCGACAGGTCCACGCCCATGGAGAGGCTCTTGGAGTGGTGGCGCACCTCGTTGTAGTTGAGCGACACCGTGGCCGACGTGCTGAGGTTCTTCTCCTTGAGGAAGGAGCGTCCCGTGGAGATCGAAGCCACGTCGGAGGAGTACTCCGAATTGAAGCCCTTGGTGTTTTGGTGGCTCAGTGAGAAGGTGAAATTGGTCTCCCAAGGCTTCACATTGAGGTTGTAGGACGCACCCAGGGCGAGCGTCTTCACGTCGGTCTGTCCCACGGAGAACTTGTTGAGGTCGCGGTTTTCCGTGTAGTTGGCCGAGAGCGAGATGGTGTGGTCGAACAGTTCGCCGGGCAGATTGTAGGTCGGCACGAGGCTGAAGGAGTGGAGCACACGGTGTATCTCGGTGGTGTCGTTGACCTGTGCCGTACCATCGCCCTGCGACTGCAGGTAGCCATTGTACATCGCCGTGACGTTCATCCGGTCGCTGACGCGGAGCGAAGCCATCGCGTTATAGACATAACCACGGGTGGTATAGAGCTGCTGCTTGGCGAGGTTGTCCTCCTGTCCAGAGAAGGACGCGCTGAGCGTGAGGCGACGGAAGAGGGTCGTCCCGGCACTGAGGCCGAGCGTATGGTAGTTGTTGGATGTGTAGTACGTTCCAAGCGATACGTAGTCGGGCTGGATGTATTTATAGAAAATGCTCGCGTTGAAACCCTTCAGCGTCAGTCCGAGCGTGGCGTCGCCAGCAAAGCGGAGACGCGAGGTGTAGCGGGTCTCGAAGATCTTGTCAAACCGACGTGCCTCGTCGGTCATGACCTGCTGCGACTCGCGGTCGGCGGTGAAAGCCGACGTGGCCACATTAGCGGACAGCGAGAGGAAGTTTTTGTAGCTCAACTGTCCTTTCAGTCCGAGGACGAGGTTCTCCTGCGGCCGCACACGGGTACGCCACCGCTCATCGATGGAGCTCTCCGAGTCGTAGGCACGAAGGAAGTAGAGGTCGATACTATTGCCGCCCTTACTGTAGCCTGCCGAGATTCCCCAACCGTAACGTCGGTACTGTGGAATGCGGGCAGTGGGATCATCGGGGTTGTCATTGACGGCGCGGCGCAACACACCATAGAAGGCGGAGGCACGGAACTGCTTGTCGCGCCACTCCAGTCCCACACCATTGAACGACATGTTGAGCACATACTGGGAGAAGGGCATCGACGACTGGCCGATGTGGGCGGTGAAGTTCTTGTACGACGGACTGAGGTTGAACGAGAACTGGGGATAGCTGAAGTTCAGGTTGTCGTTCGAGAAGTAGATCGAGAACGGCATCGAGAACCCGTAGATGTTGAAGTTGAGATTGGCGAAGAAGCTATTGCTCAGCGGCGACATATATCCCAGCCCGGCGGAGCTGTGGAAGTAGGTGTTGTTGGTACCTATGGAGCCGGTGATGATGAGCGGGTCGCTCTTGGCTATCTGCGAAATGTCCTGCGCGCAGACGGGCGCAATGGCCCAAGAGCAGGCCATCAGAATGGCTGCTGAAAGTCTTGCCGCGAGTCGGTGTCTGTGCCCTGGCGTGCTCTGTCTCATTGCGTGGTCGGTTTTTGGTTATTCTTGGAATTCGGTGGTCACATATCTTATGAGGGCCTCCCGCCGCGCTTCCGCTCCTTGGCGGTGGCGTGGGAGGAGGCCCATAGAGAGACTAACGTCTGAAGAGGGTGCGGGTGATGGTGCCCGAGGCGGTCTTGACGCGGACGACATAGACGCCCGTGCCCAGGCCCTCGGCAGCGACACGCATACCCGAGGCATTATAGACCTCAACGCTTTCCGCGGCGAGACCCGCCACGACCACGCGGCCACCATCGAGATAGACGGCTACGCCCTGGTCGCCCGTGACGCTGTCAATGCCCGTGAGCGTCGGGGTGTTGAGTGCCATCGGACGCTGGTAGGTGCCTACGGTGGAGGCAAAGTCCACAGCGTCGTCGAGGACGAAGTATTCGCCCGTCAATGCGTCATAGAGGCGGAAGCTGACCTTCTCGCCCATCTCGCCATGGACGGTGACGAAGAAGCGGCCATTGATCATCCGGCCTTCTCCGCGACACTCGTCGCCGACAAAGGCACCGATGGTGTAGCGGTCGGCCTCAAGTTCCGTCGTGGGCTGGCAGATGACACTCATGTTATCGGCAAAGCGACTACCGTCATAGCGCCACACGCTCTGCTCGGCGGCACGGCGGGCGGAAGCCACGCTGCGCGGCTCGGCTCTCGGGATCACTCCCTCGGCGGCAAACGACACAAAGGCATTCTCTGCAGCAGCGTTATAGACCAGGTAGCCCTCTCCTGCGTTGAAGCGCGTGAGCGTTCCTACCCACTGGCCGTCCTGGAAGGTGGCGAAGCCATCATTCTTGGAGACGATGCGCGAATCGTTGGCAAAGGTTGCCTTGCCGAGGGCCACCTGCAAATCGTGGTCGAAGCAGTAGGGATTGCTCATCCACGTCCAGCCAGGCATAAGGTTGATATCACGGCCTGTATTGTAGTTGTACACACCACCATCATAGAGGAACATATCGAAGTGAGCACCATCCTTGACGCAAACCTTATAGGCTTCCGCCGTGGTCAACTCCTTGAGGTCGCCAAAGAATCCATATTCGGGATCGTTATAGACGAGCATATATTGCGATCGAACCTCCTGTGCGTCATAGAAATACTTGTAGAAGATATCTTGGCCGACCTTGTTGGCAAAGAGCGAGATCCAACTCCATCCCTCACCAAGCAAGAGACGTTGGCCGATTTCCACACTGCCTTCCTGGACAATCTGGCCATAAGAGATACCCACGTTGTAATTTCCAAGGCGGTTGGCCGTGACCTTCCACTCGTTCTTTCCCTCAATGCGATCGCCGATTTCCAAAACGGGGGTATCGTCCGTATCACTATAAGGAGGAATTCTCCATGTGAGCTGCTTCTCATCAAGCAAGAAATTCTCGGGTCTGGTCTTAATTACCATCACAGCCTCGGTGTCATTGACGTCCATCTGCAACCGATCTAACCAAACGTCTGCAAGACCCACCACGATGTTCAGCTTGAAACCAACGGAGAAGTTATATTCTTTGTCTGCATTGAAAGAGCCATCTTCGTTGAAGCCCATGGCGGTTCGGTTGTAAGTCCACTTCACGGCAGTAGAGCCATATTGCTCGGCCGAAACCTCATTTACCTTGTCGTCGCCGTCGGTGTACAACATCAGAATACCTTCACCCGCGGTATCCTCAGCAAAATCGAACTCATAGGGGAAGTTGATCGTTCCCGTGTTTTCGATGTTGTCCACAAGGCGCTGATAGATATCAACCTTCTGGGACAATTCATAATCTGCAAGCGTCACGGAGAACGGGTCGTTCTTGACCGCCAAGGACTCCTTCGACGGGAAGTCAATGACATAGACCGAAAGGCTAATGGGACCGTTAGGAATATCCTTGTGGTAAACCCACACCGTGGTGCTTCCTGAATTCACCGCCTTGATGGTACCATCATCATTGCGCTGCAAGATACCATCCTCGCTGCTGATGCCATAGGAGATGCCAGCCTCCTTGTCGGTGGCATTCTCGGGATAAATAGTATAGGTATGAGGGAGATACTGTGTCAGCTCATCACCCACACGAAGACGGATCTCATCGTAATTAGGAGTCATCCTTTCGACAGGCTGGATGATCTTGACCGTCACCGTCACGGGATCTACACCCGGTGCAGTGGCCGTCATGGTATAGGTTCCCGGCTTGACAGGATTCCACCATCCTCCCTGCGTATCGACAATGGCCGTGGAGTCTGACGGGGTCCACTTCACCTTCTCTGTAGCGTTGGTCGGACGGACAATCAAAATGTTTTTCAACGCCCTATTGAGCATACCATCTCCATTCACAGGGACAGTGATCACGCCGCCAGGATAATCCGTGTCGTTGATAGCGAGACCCGTGATCGGCTGGTGAATGAAAAGTTCCGTACGATGCCAACAGCCACTAATAGACAGGTCGAAGTAAGCCCAGCTGCCTGTTCGTACAGGTGTCAGGACGTCGTTCACGATAGTAAAGCTGCTACAGGTATCTTTAACCCACGGAAGGACTTCTGGGAGCGACGCACCTTCTGGCTCGAAACTAAATTTCTCGCGCAGATTGACAGTCTCACCCATGTTGACATGAAGCTCTGATGGTCCATTGATCGCCGTTATGGGAGTAAACGTCAGATGGAAGGGATTTGAAGGAACGCCCCCAACCGTCTCGTCACCACCCGTCACGGTAATGGTTTCAGGAAGTACATACTCATTTTCCGAAGGGTCGTGAAGCACAAATTGTACCTTCTTGCCTTTGTCGGCATCGTTCACCCCGATGCGGAGCGTGTAGATATACCGCCCCCCGTCAGGGGTTTCGCGAAATACTGGGTTTGCGGCTGCACGGCACTCACCATCGATGAACGCACCAACACGCATATCGGCGACATTGTCAACCTCCTGCCCCGACGCATCAAAAAGCGTCGCATAAACTACGGCATGGGACGGATATTGATTCCCCGACGGGGGATTCCAGTCCCTCGCTGCCTGCGCCCATAGAGTGGACAACAGGAGCGTCATCATGAATAGAATGTTTTTTTTCATAGACTAATGGGTAAAATTGATTGGAAAATAGTGATTCTTCAGTCGCGTCCTTCCGCCGTCCCGACCTCCTGACGGGCGGCGGATGGCCTGTCTCCCCCATCGCCTGACGGCACTACCGTCCCCTTAATAAATAAGGTATTGCAGCCAGCGGGACTGTCGGTCTCGACACGAACGCGCTCCCGGAAGGGCCCTTCCTGTCCATGCGGGTCATAGCTGACCTCTACCCACGCCGTGTCACCGGGCTGCACGCTGCGGGTGTCATAGACCGCCGACGTGCAGTCGCAGCCAGGACGGGCAGAGAGGATATGGAATGTGGCTTCGCCAGCATTGCGAAGCAGAAAGCGGTGGCGAACGGTCCCACCCGCCTCGAAAACATCGCCGAAGACGAACACGGTGCCGCCCACCCAAGAGAGCTCCTTCTGCGCGGTGCAGTGGAGACTCCAACCGGTGAGTGTCAGCGGGAGGAGGAAGGCGGTACAAATGGTCTTTCTCTTCGGCATACTCTATTTAGTTTTTTATGTTCAGTGATTGTCTAAGTCTGCAATACGTGGTATCACGCTGCAAAGTTAAGTAAAAGGCCTAAATTAACAGTTGCAAATATCTTACAAAAACCGCAAACATTCGCTTCGATAACGCAATTTGCTAACTTTTGAGAGAAAAACACAACTATTTGTACATTTTACACCCCCTATTTCGCTTCCGTTCTTTTATTATTCTGCTTCATCGTTGTGTAGGTTGCGAAATTGTCTCGGCCCCATGCCATAACATTTCTTAAAGGCGTTGGTGAATGCGCTCGCGTCGTCGAAGCCACAGCGGCAACCCACATCCCGGATCCGAACATCCTGACAATCGATGAGCAACCTTGCGGCCTCGCGCATCTGCACACTCGTGATGAAATCTTTCGGCGAAAGTCCTGTGGCGGCAAAGATATGGCGGCGGAAAGTCTGCTCGCCGAGCGACAGGCTCGATGCGATCTCAGCCACACCATGCCTGCGGGCAGGCATCGAGGCAATAATCAGGCGTACCACATTGTGCACAAACTCATCGTGGGATGGACGACGTGGATGATGCGCATGGGCTTCATGGGGAAGCCTCTGGTGGCGGATGTCGTGGTCTTCTTTCTTCACTGGACAGATATTTTACTTCAGTTTCTGGCGGCAAAGGTATAACTTGTTGGAAATTATGTTGTTGTAAAAATCATACAAAGTGTTGTAAAAAAGTATCAAGACCTTAAAAAAGCCTTTTTTACACGTATTTTGTAGCCTTTTTCCAAGTCTGCAGCTACCATTTTAGCCGTCGTGATAGATTTTTCACACGACTTTATACCATTTTTTATCCAGTTAGGATGGTTTCACCCACCTCTTCCCCTACTCCACAACGACCTTGTCACGCCATTTTCCTGATAAGCCTTATTGTTTTTTATTATTTTTTTCTTGCCAGACTTTAGCATATCCCTTACTTTTGCATCTACAAATAAGCAAGAGACCTGAAGATATGGCAAAGATACTGATTGTGGAGGATGACCTGTCGTTTGGCACCCTGATTCAGACATGGTTGAGAAAAAAGGGATTCGAAGTGGAGAAAGCCACCTCGGTCAAGGGCGCGTTGCTCCTGCTGGAGAAGGACGGAGATCGCGACTTGATCCTCTCCGACTTCCGCCTGCCCGACCACGATGGCCTCGCCGTGCTCAAATGGGTACAGGACCACGACCTACGAATTCCCTTCATCGTGATGACCAGCTATGCCGAGGTACAGAACGCCGTCCTCGCCATGAAGGCGGGTGCCACCGACTATATCGCCAAACCGTTTCAGCCCGACATTCTGCTGGAGAAGATCCAGGAGGCGCTGAGGGCTCATGCGTCCTCACAGCCCCCCACCCCTCTGTCCGATGCCAGCGCACCAGCTGCCCAGCCAACAAATGGCACAACGGAGGGAGGAGACGCCGTGCCCCGCTACATCGAAGGCAAGAGCGAGGCCTCCCGCCGACTCTATGACTTCGTGTCGCTGGTGGCCCCCACGCCGATGTCGGTACTCATCCTCGGTGCGAGCGGCACGGGAAAGGAGTATGTCGCCCGTCGCATCCATGCGCTGAGCCCGCGCGCCAACAAACCGTTCTTTGCCCTTGACTGCGGCGCCATCCCACGCGAAGTGGCAGCCTCGGAGTTTTTCGGCTATGTTAAGGGAGCCTTTACGGGTGCCGACCAAGACAAGAAGGGCGCCTTCGAGACGGCCAACGGCGGCACGCTGTTTCTCGACGAGATGGGGAACCTCAACTACGAAGTACAAGTGCAACTGCTCCGCGCGCTTCAGGAGCGCAAGATACGTCCAGTCGGCAGCACCCACGAGATCGACATCGATCTGCGTCTGGTCTGCGCGACCAACGAGAACCTGGAGCAGCGAGTGGCCGAGGGGAAGTTTCGCGAGGATCTCTACCATCGCATCAACGAGTTCACGATCCACATGCCCGCGCTGCGCGACCGCGGAACGGACCTGTTCCTCTTTGCCGACCTTTTCGTCCGACAGGCCAACCAAGAACTGGGACGCCACGTCGTCGGCTTCGACCGAAAGGCTACCGAACGGATAGCTTCCTACGGGTGGCCTGGCAACCTCCGCGAACTGAACAATGTGATGAAGCGAGCCGTCCTCTTGACCAAAGGCGACTACATCGGTGTGAAGGAACTGGATCAGTGTATGAACCACGCCCAGCCTACAGACCCCATCACCCTCCATGACGAGCAGACGGAGCGGCAGCGGATCGTCCATGCACTCCAAGCCGCGGACGGCAACAAAAGCAAGGCGGCCCTGCTCCTCGCCATCGATCGCAAGACCTTATATAATAAGATGAAGAAATACGGGATATAAGACAGCATGAACCCGCGTGCCGGGATGGGGCCTCGTCCCCACCTATGGGGAAGTGTGGAGATGCCACGGTGGCATCTCCACACTTTTTTGTAGAAAAATTCCACACTATTTCCACACTTTCCACACCACCGTTTTTCGTGCCAAAACCATTTTCTTGCTATGTATCAACGACTTACGAAATCATACCAAAAGTTGGCACGCAGATTGTGATATAATTAGTGAGCCCGCCAAGGAATGGAGACACAACGAGGCGGCTCAACAAAACAATTAATATTCACGATTTAAAAGATAAACATTATGAAGAAGTTAGTTTTTGCAGCAGTCGCAGCGTTGGTTATGGTTTCAGTAGGTAACGTTTTCGCTCAGAATGAGCCAGTAAGTACGATGCAGTCCGACTCTATCAGCTTCGTCGCTCCTGCAGACACCGTCGTCACAACGGACTCCGACGACACGGTAAATCAGCCCGCAGAGCCGGCAGATCAACCTGTCGAAACAGAGCAGACGGCAGAGTAAGGACACCTCTTGGGAAAGTGTGTTACAGATTGCCTTCCAAGGTATAGGCAGTCAAGGGGAGCAAGTCATTGTGGAATGGCCTGCTCCTTTTGCTATCCACCTCCATCTTGATAATAGTACCGACAAAGTTTTGTCACGTCGCAGATTTGTATTATCTTAGCATCCTGAAACGACAGAACACCCATCATGCACCGCAATACAATCCCCTTCAAGGTCGCTGCCGGTTATTGCGCCGTGGCCGTCGTGCTGCTCCTGGCCATCGCTTTGGTCTATAGCAACACGAAATCTATCTTTGCCATCAATCACGCCTCGCGGGAATATATCCGCAAGCGAGAGGCCGCTGACAGCGTGATGTCCTCGCTGCTCAAAGCAGAACAGGCCAATCTGCAACAACTCTCGGAGGCCATGAAGGAAAGGACAGGCAAAAACTACCTGCACGAGAAGGTGGAGAGCCTCGACAAAGGAGAAGACTCCGTCGTCGTTCACCCCAAGACCCCACAGAAGGTGCAGGAGAAAAGTACGGTCGTAGAAGTGGTCAAGACGCGCAAGGGCTTCTTCCGCAGGGTGGCGGATGTGTTCCGTAAGGAGCGCGCCGATACGGTGAGCATCAAGGTGGACAACGACACGGCCGTGATAGACACGGTCGTCACCCCGGTAAACGTAGCGAGCAACGTGGTCACCATCCTCAAGCAGGTGGACCGCAAGGAACGGGTGACGACAGGCCACCAGGCAAAGGCGGTACACAAGGAAATGGCCGATCTGAAAGTGATCAACGCCCAACTCGCCCTGAAATCGACCCAGCAGCTCCGTGAGGTGCATCGCCGGGAGCGCAAGTCGATACAGCAAAGTATCAACCAGGCCATGGCGGCACAGCGTCACCTGTTGTGGCAGATGGGGATGCTGGCTATCGTCGCCGTCGTCGCCGCCGTCATCCTAATAGGTTATGTCTGGCGCGACAACCGCAGAGAGCGTATCTATCGGGAGAATCTGGAGCACGCCAACGAGGAGATCCAGCGCATCATGCAACAGCGAGAGCGACTCCTCCTCACCATCACCCACGACATCAAGGCACCCGCCGCCTCTATATCAGGTTTCATCGACATAATGAGAGACTATGTCGATCAACCCCGTGGCAGGGAATGTCTGGACCACATCCAGGGTTCGGCGCGACACCTCTCCCACCTTGTAGCCTCACTCCTCGACTACCATCAGCTGGAGAACGGACTGATGGAGGTACACCCCGTCAATTTCTCGCCCTCGCAACTACTTCGGGAGTGTGTGGAAGGCCATCGGCTGAAGGCCGAGGAAAAGGGTCTGCAAATGATACTGGCATGGCAGGACAAGACAGACGGAAAGACGGAGCAGGGCGGAAAGGGTACCATCTGCCGCGCCGATGCCTTCCGCCTCCGCCAGATATTGGACAACCTTGTTGGCAATGCGGTAAAATATACAACGCAGGGCAGCGTCAGCGTCGTGGCGACCCTATCTGCCAACGACAACGAAGAAGAGAAGGCATTCCGCCTCACGGTGGCGGTAAAGGACACGGGGAAAGGTATGACGACGCAGGAGAAGCACGACGTCTTCCAAGCCTTCACCCGACTAAAGAACGCACAAGGCATCGAGGGGGCTGGACTCGGTTTGTCCATCACCCATGAGCTGGCCTCGCTCCTGGACGGTGAGATCCAGGTGGAGTCGGTAGTGGGCCACGGATCGACCTTCACCGTGACCATTCCGCTAGAAGAGAAAACAGAGGATGCGGAGATGGAGGAGACCGCCAAGACTACTCCCAGCCTGCCCGCTGCGGAATGGGAAGACTCCAAAATCCTCCTGCTCGATGACGACCCCTTGCAGCTGCAACTGCTGCAAGAGATGCTGCGCCGTCTGCCGATCGCCCCAGAGAAGGTCATCGTCTGCCATCATGTCACCGACGCACTCACCGCCCTCCACAACGAGAAACCCTCCCTCATGCTCATGGACATTGAGATGCCAGAGATGAACGGAATGGAGATCATCCAGCACCTGAACCACACCCACATGCGGGTAGTGGCAATGACGGCACACGACAGCAGCATCCTCAGCCAGCTGAAGGAGGTAGGCTTCGACGACTGCCTGTTCAAACCGTTTCGTGTCGATGCACTCGCCAAGGTTCTCGGTGTCTCGCAGGATCACGTTTCCGATACAGTTCCATCACCCTCACAGTCAACCTCCATACCTCCTCGCTTTGCACCGCTCGTTGCCTTTGCAGACGATGACCCCGAGGCGGCCGAGGAGATTGTCCGAACGGTCCGTCAGGAGTTGGCGCAGTATCTCGTCTTGTTACAACAGATACAAAACCCATCCACAAGCTCTACCGACGCAGCAAACCCCACCGAGACGCCCTCTTCCACCACCGATATCAGCAAGATCGCCCATAAGCTCCTACCCATTGCCACGATGATGCAAATGGGTTGTCTCGACGCCCTCACCTCCTTGTCGCCCGAGCATATCAACGATTTGGAGCAACCACAAATACAACAATGCCTGCAAACCGTCATCCACGACTTGCAGGACATTCTTGAGGAAAACTAACCAGCTTCCTTGGGAAGCGTTATACCTTATTATATATATGTGTGTTTATGCCGGCGAAGCACTCTGGCGATACTGCGTCGGAGAACAGGCGTAAGCCTTCTTGAAAGCGTGGGAGAAAGCACTGGCCTCGTCAAAACCACATTCGCGTGCCACTTCGCCCACGGGGCGCGAGCTATCCTGAAGCAACAGACGGGCGGCAAGGTCCATCTGGATGGCAGTGATGAACATCTTGGGCTGCTGTCCCGTTTCGCAGACAAAGCGGCGGCGGAAGGTCTGCTCGCCCATATTGAGTTTGGAAGCCACGGCGCTAACACTCACCTCGCCCTTGGCCATTCCCGACCGCACCACCTCGATGACCTGGCGACAGAGCGTATCGGCCATATCGGCAGGCGACGACTCCACGGAAGGTTGCACACTATCGGGCGATGGTGTCGTTTGGGAGGAAGGAATGGGCGTGGCAGAGTCTTCCTCTGTATCAGCAGCGGAAGAATGCGCTGTTAACTCAGGATTCACAACGGTCTCGGCTGCCGCAGGGGCAGAAAGACTTTCGAGACGGTGCAACTCCCGGAAGAGTTGGCGCAACTGTGCCCGATGGGCCCGCGTGCGACGGCGCTGCACCCAAAGGAAAAGGCCGATGAGCAGCAACAAGACGGCTGCAGAGATGAGCAGGTCACGTAAGTGGGCGTTCTTACCCGCCGAGACCTCCTCGCGCAGCTGATCGTTGCCAAACTCTGCCTCGTAGCGAGCCAACGCCTTGGCCGTCGATGTGGAGTAGAGCGAGTCGCGGAGAGCGTTGAACCGCTCCAACTCATGGCGCGCACTATCGGGGTTGAGGTTCCAATAAGCCTCATAGAGGCCCTTGCGGGCGGTGCACCCATTATAGAGGTCACCCATCTTCGAGAAGATGCCGGATGCTTCGCGAAAAGCCTCCACGGCCGCCTGCTCCTGCTTTTGTCTCAAAAGGATAAAACCCATTTGGTTGAGAGCGATGCCGAGGGAGTGGATATTGCCCACGCTTCGAAGCGTGGGAATAGCTTTTTGATAGACGGCGACGGCCTCGTCGTCACGCTTCATTCCGCCCAGTGCCGCCCCCTGCATGGTGAGCCGGACGGCCATCTTTCCCTCATTACCAAGCAGGGAGTCGATTACGTATGCCTTTTGCGCATATTGAAGCGAACGCTGGTAATTGCCGAGCTTATAGTAGATTTCCGACGCCATGCCATTGATGACGGCCTGTCGCTGTCGGTGTTTGCGCGGGAGGCATAGCGCAGCGCCTGCAGGATGTGCTTTTCAGCTTGTCTCGGGTGGTTGGCAGCCAGGTTGATGCCCGCCAAGGTATTGAGGGCGGAGGAAGTCTGGTCGGGATCGCGCAGCTTCTTGTAGATGCGGACGCAACGCGTGGCATACTGTGCGGCTGCAGGGAAGTCGGCCAGCCGCACACCGATAATGGCCAGCAGATTGAGGCAGTCGCCCTTGGCGGCATTGTCATGACGGTAGAGGGGCAGTGCGCGGAGCGCATATTGGCGGGCGAGCCCATACTCCTGGGTATCGTTGAACCACTCTCCAGCCCAATACCACACCTCCTTGCGCAGAGAGTCTGTGGGTGTGTTGGTGGCAAACTGTATTCTTTCGTCGGTGAATTGCTCCTGATCAAGGTAGTCGAAGAAGCGGTTGGCGGCCTTCACGCTGCCCTTCTTATCGAAGTCGGCAACGAGTTTTCGCGCGTCCTGTGCCCATAGCGAAGAGCTAAGAAGCAGACACATAATCAGGGTCAATAGGTAGTTCTGTTTCATTGGTGGGGCAAAGTTAGCTATTAATTCCTTAAAAGTGTTCAAAAAGGGATGATTTTTTAAATAAAACTTTATATTCATCCTTAGTTTAATCTCTATCGGTTGTTTGGGGTTGCGCATACATGTATAAAGAGTGAACATTCTGTAGTATCTCATGACTGACAACGGGAGATTTCTGGTGAAAAAACAGAGCGTTCATGGGAATGTGCATCGATATTTGTCCCAAAAAGTGCGGAATGAGAAAAAAACAGGAGAAATCGTTGGTCATATCAAAATATTGTCTTAATTTTGCGGACAGACTATCGACGTGAGACGATTATCAAATGAAATCATACACTTAATGTTCTAATTATATTAAAGATGACGAAATTATCACTATTCAGACTGGCTTTCGTGCCGCTGTCGCTGGCCTCACTATCAGCGTTGGCGCAGACGGACGACGCACCAGCAATCCAGAAGACACCCACACCCGTGATCTTCCCTGACGCATCGCGCTTCACCCGAGTGGACGCGCCGGTGGTAAAACAGAAGCAAGTGCCCGCCAAGCAGGTGCAAGCCCCGCTTCGTGGTTCCGACCAGCCCATCGAGCCGGACTGGGAGACTTCGTTCGCCACGACCGATGATGCCGATGTCTTCACGATCATCGACGCCAACAACGACGGACTGACATGGGGATGGAATGATTCCTACGATGGAAGTATGCGCAGCGAGTACAGCGCAAACAACGGCAACGACGACTGGCTCGTCACGCCCCCCATCCATTTCCTGCCCGGAAGACAGTATATCATCAAGTTTAATATCCGCAACGCAGCCACCAACTGGGTCAACTCCTTCGAGGTGAAATACGGCGAGGGCGACAACCCCGCCCAGTTTACGAAGACCCTCCAGCCGACCTTTGAGCCGAAGGGAGACGACTTCGAGACCCGTACCTATTATCTGACGTTCGACGAAGAGGTGACCTACCGCTTCGGATTCCACGACAATACTGCCGAGGCCAACCGCTACTGGCTGTTCCTGGACGACCTCAGCATCGAGAAGGGTCCGCTCTCCACGTCGCCCGCAGCCGTGGAAGACCTGGAGGTGACTCCTGCCGAGCAGGGCAAGCTGAAGGCCACGGTGAGCTTCATGCTGCCGACGAAGACCGTCGATGGCAAGCCGCTCTCCAAGGTGGACGGCGTCATCATCAAGCGCAATGGCGTGAAGGTGGCCACCCTCGGTGCAGGCAAACCTGGCCAGACGATCACCTACGAAGACAACGACGTGCCCTCCAACGGCTACCATAGCTACCGTGTGACGGCATTGCTCGACGGCGAGGAAGGATCGAAGGCATCACGCTCCGCCTATATCGGACTCGACGTCCCCTTGAGCCCGGAGGGCGTGAAACTCCTCGACAACGGCAACAACGTGCTCGCACAGTGGCCCGAGGCACGCAACTACGGTGCCAACAAGGGCTATGTCGATCCCTCACAGGTCACGGTGTCGCTCTTCGAGATGATCAAGACGACCTACGGTATGAGCATCGGCGACCTCGTAGCCACGAGCGACCCGGGCGTGACCGAGATGACCCTGCCTATTGATCCCGACGAGTCGCAAGCTGGAGACGGTGTGACGCAGTCTATCTTCCAGCTCGGCGCACGTGCCGACAACCCCGCGGGCAACAGCGGCTACTACGGCACCCACCCGCTCATCGTTGGCCCGGCCATCACGCTCCCATTCAAGGAGAGCCTGAGCAACGGCCACCTGGAGAACGGTTTCGTATGGACCGAGGGCAATGACATCCACAACAGCCGCATGAATCCTGCCGGCTGGATGCTCGTCAACGACAATCCTTCCGACGGCGACGCTGGTTCCCTGCGCTGGAGACAGTATAGCGTAGATACCGGTTTCGGCGACAGAGTATATGACATCCAGGTCGGCGACGAGGTTTCGATGAATATGCCGAAGATCGCACTCAACGGCGCGGAGAATCCGAAACTCTTCTTCAGCCTCTACGCCAAGAAGGGTGAGCGCGCCCGCCTGCGCATCCTCATCGAGACACCCGACGCCGAGGAGCACGAGCTCCACACCTATGACCTCTCGACGGTGACCGCCGATGGATGGGAGCGCAAGGAACTGAGCCTCGCCCCCTGGGCCGACGAGAAGTTCGTCCTCATCAAGTTCCGCGCCATCTGCGACGGTGATCCCGAGAAGACCTACGTCGGCATCGACGACATCAACGTCTTCGACCAGAAGCAGCACAACCTCGCCGCCATCAAGCTCGCTACTCCGAAGAGCGTGACGGGTGGCAAGACGCTCGAGGCCAACGTGACCGTGAAGAACTACGGCGCGGAGAAGGCCAGCGGATACAGCGTCGTGCTCTACTGCAACAATATCCCCGTAGATACCGTTACGGCATCCCGCGCCCTCGGCGTGCTGGAGTCTGACACCCTGACGCTGAGTTTCCATGCTGGCGTCAACCTCGGCGAGAACGCCACCCTCAAGGCCCAAGTGGTCTTTGACGGCGACATGCTCGACACGGACAATACCACCGACGAGGCCACCGTACGCATCCGCCGCTCTTCCTACTCTGCCGTCAGCGACCTGAAGGCCACGGCTCCTGGCGACGACGGCACGGTGAAGCTCTCCTGGAGCAGACCGTCCATGCCGCAGCCCGAGGTTGTCACCGAGGACTTCGAGGACTATGCAGCCTTCGACCCCGAACTGGGTGAGTGGACGCTCATCGACGGCGACAAGGGTCTGGCAGGCGGCTTCTTCCAAAACTACAGTTATCCCGGACAGAACCTGCCGCTCGCCTTCTTCGCCTTCAACCCCGACATGATCACCGACGCATTCCCCGTCGTGATAAGCAACCCGGGTCTTACGCCGAAGAGCGGAGCCCAGTTTGCTGGTGCTCCCTATGCCAACAGCGTGGCAGGCATGCCGATTGCTGCCGACAACTGGCTCATCACCCCCGAGCTCTCGGGCAAGGCACAGACCATCAAGTTCTATGCCTTCAACGTGACGGTAGTCGATGAGTGGGGCAACGTGCTGCCTTACAACGAGGCCTTCGACGTGCTCTCCTCCAAGACGGGCACGAAGACAAGCGACTTCAAATTCATCAACTCTTACAAGGCCGACGGCACCAACGCCATCTCTGAGGAGGCCAACTGGAAGGAGATCACCGTTGATGTGGAGGAGGGAACGAAATTCCTCGCTATCCACCACAAGAGCGACGCCAACAATAGCTTCCTCTTCGGTATCGACGACGTGACCTTCGAGAAGGGTGTCGTGGGCGCCAAGGACCAGATCACGAAGTACTACATCTACCGCGACGCCAAGCGCGTGGGAGAGGTCAGCGGAACGCAGACCACCTTCGACGACCATGGTGTGAACACGGGAGACCATGTCTATAACGTGACGGCCCTCTACAAGAGCGACACCAACGAGGAGAACGAGTCTTCCTTCTCCAACGACGCCACGCTCTACGTCAACGGCATCGCCGAGATCACAGCCAACGGACAGCAGGGTGATCAGCCTCGCTACAACCTCGCCGGACAGCGCGTCGGCAAGGACTACCGCGGCGTGGTCGTGGAGCAGGGTCGCAAGATCATCATCAAGTAAAACATCATCTTAATTTTCATTTGATAACAGCAGGGGCCGCCCAAAGCAAGCGTGCTGCAAGCGGCCCCACTTTTACCAAAAATCAAAACAATTATGAAGAAAATACTGACCTTATTTTTCGCCTGTGCACTCTCGATGGCTATGCAGGCACAGACAAAGCACAATGTGTATGTATGGGTGGACGGTGAGAAGACCCTCATCGAGAACGCCGACAGCATCACCTTCTCAGAGCCCACCACGCCGCCGACAGGCGACGAGGAGGCCGTAGATCTCGGTCTGAGCGTGAAATGGGCGCAGCGCAACCTCGGCGCAGAGAACCCGTGGGACTTCGGCACCTACTTCGCATGGGGCGAAATAGAAGGCAAGGACAACTATGAATGGGCTACTTACAAGCACGGCACAAGCTACAACCAGCTCACTAAGTATGTCTCGTCGGTGGGCTACGGCCTCGACGGCTTCATCGACAATAAGGAAGTACTTGACGAGAGCGACGATGCTGCCGCACAGTTGCTCGGCAATGGATGGCGCATGCCGACCCCAGAGGAGATGCAGGAGCTCATCGAAGACTGCACCTGGGAGGAGGACTACGACATGGGCGTGGGCGGTCTGAGAGTGACCGGCCCCAATGGCAACAGCATCTTCATGCCGTTCGCTGGCCGTATGTATGGCAGCATCCTCTTCCAGAGCAACGCTTCCGGCTACTACTGGACTTCCTCCCTCAACGAGAAGGCCAATGTGCAGGCCAAGTATCTCTGCATAGCACCCAACGGACAGGAAGTGACCTGCTACAACCGCTACTTCGGCTTCTCTATCCGTCCGGTGAAGAAGTAAGCCCACACCTACAGTTTTACGATTCCTGTGCTATCGCCAATCGGTGATAGACTTCTAACAACGGGAGGGAGACAAGGTTGCTTGTCTCCCTCCCGTTGTTTCTTATGCTTTACAAAACAAGGATGCAGTGTCCTTGCGAAGCATGGTTCGTGTCGTGCGCTGTTTTCGTTGTCCTCCTACAGGGAAGCAGCCTCAAAAAAGGTCCTCGGGATGCGGTATTGTCACCACCTCGCCACGGCACAGCGAGGCGGGTACGTCGATGACACGCTGGTTCGCGCTGCCTCTGAAGACCAGGTCTGGATCACGCTGTGCAAGGATGAAGGGTCCATCGACCAGCACATCGACCCTTTCGAGGAGGGCACGCTGGCTGGGATGGGTGAGGATCTGCTCAAAGGTGAGACCCGTATAGCACCAGATGGTCTTGCGGCTGCGCTCGCGCAAGCCATCGGCCAGGCGTGCGAAGGCTTCGGCCTGAAACATCGGATCACCGCCAGAGAAGGTGACGTCGGCGAATGGATCGGCCAGGAGCTCGTCAAGGAGCGTGGCGACAGAGACGGGAGTGCCATGCTGGATGTCCCACGACTCGGGGTTGTGACAACCCGGACAATGGTTGGGGCAGCCGGCACAATAGACCGTGGTGCGCATGCCCGGTCCATCGACCATCGTGTCGTGGACTACCTGAAGGACGGAGATGGTGTCCTGTAGTTTGGTGGAAGATTCGTTCATGGAATTATATGCTTAAGAAAGAGGGTGCGCCAAAAGCCGATTTTGACACACCCCCACCCTATATGTTTCTATCAATTAGTAGATCGCACGCTACTATAGCGTATGGGTGACACGATCCTTGAGTTCGGCGAGTTTGGCAGAGTTCCAGCGCTCCGTGGTACCGACAAGGTAGCCGGTGATGCGCTGGAGGCGGTCAATGTCCGTACTGCCACACTTCGGACAGACTTCCATGTTAGGATCCGCATTCTCATAGCCACACTTCATGCAGCGGTTGCGATTGTGGTTCACCGAACCGTAGCCCATATTGAAGCGGTCCATCATATCGACCACGCGCATGATGGCAGAAGGATTGTGGGTGGCATCGCCATCGACCTCGACGTAGAAGATATGACCACCACGCGTGAGGTCGTGGTACGGAGCCTCCACCTCGGCCTTGTGAAGCGCTGAGCACTTGTAATAGACGGGGACATGGTTGGAGTTGGTGTAATACTCGCGGTCGGTGATACCGGGCAGGATGCCAAACTCCTTGCGGTCGCGCTTGGTGAACTTGCCACTCAGACCCTCGGCAGGCGTAGCAAGGATGGAGTAGTTGTGGTGATACTTCTCAGAGAACTCGTTGGCACGGTCGCGCATGTGGGTCACGATCCGCAGTCCCAACTTCTGTGCCTCCTCGCTCTCGCCATGATGATGCCCGGTGAGGGCCACAAGACATTCGGCCAGTCCGATGAAGCCGATACCAAGCGTGCCCTGGTTGATAACCCGCTCAATGGTGTCCTCCGGCTTGAGCTGCTCTGCTCCGATCCAGAGATACTTCATGAGCATGGGGAACTGCTTGGCCAAGGCAGTGGCCTGGAACTGGAGGCGATCGTCGAGCTGATGGGCCGCCACATCGAGCATTTCGTCGAGCTTCTCAAAGAACTTATCCACACGCTCCTGCTGGTCCTCAATACCCATACACTCGATGGCGAGCTTCACGATATTGATAGTGGAGAAACTGAGGTTGCCACGGCCTACGCTCGTCTTCGGTCCGAATCGGTTCTCGAAGACACGGGTGCGGCATCCCATCGTGGCGATCTCCCAACGCGCACGGTCGGGATCGTCAGCACGCCAGTTCTCATTCTGGTTGAAGGTGGCATCGAGGTTGAGGAAATTGGGGAAGAAGCGGCGCGCCGTCACCTTGCAAGCGAGCTTGTAGAGGTCATAATTAGGATCCTCCGGCAGATAGTTGACGCCTCTCTTCTTCTTCCAGATCTGGATGGGGAAGATAGCCGTCTCGCCATCGCCCACACCCTGATAGGTCGATTTGAGTATCTCGCGCATCACACAACGGCCTTCGGCAGAAGTGTCGGTGCCATAATTGATGGAGGAGAAGACGACCTGGTTGCCACCACGGGAGTGGATCGTATTCATATTGTGGATGAACGCCTCCATGGCCTGGTGGACGCGGCCCACAGTCTTGTTGATGGCAAACTGGCGCAAGCGCTCGTCGCCATCGAGACCATCGAGCGGAGCCTCCAGATAGTCCTTGATCTCTGCCGTGCGGAGATCATCGAGACTGCGACCCTCAAACTGCTCCAGCGACCTCACTTCCTCCTCGTAGGTATAGCGCACATAGGGAGCGAGGTAGAAGTCGAAAGCCGGAATGGCCTGACCTCCGTGCATCTCGTTCTGACAAGTCTCCAGGGAGATGCAAGCCAGTACGGCTGCCGTCTCGATGCGCTTGGCCGGACGGGAAGATCCGTGACCTGCCGTGAATCCGTTGCGCAGGATGACGTCGAGCGGATGCTGCACACAGGTGAGCGACTTGGTGGGATAATAGTCCTTGTCGTGGATGTGGAGATAGTTGTGCTCCACAGCCAGACGCGCATCCTCAGAGAGCAGGTAGTCGTCCACGAACGGCTTGGTGGTCTCGGAGGCAAACTTCATCATCATGCCGGCAGGCGTGTCGGCATTCATGTTGGCATTCTCGCGAGTGATGTCGTTCTTCTTTGCATTGACAATGCTCATGAAAATATCGCGGGTCTTGGCCTTACGGGCTACCGAGCGCTTGTTGCGATAGGAGATATACTCACGGGCCACGTCCTTGCGCGAACTCTTCATCAGCTCACGCTCTACCTGGTCCTGGATCTCCTCCACGCCCATCTGCTCCTTGCCGCGTGCAGCGACACGGGTGCTGATACGTGCCACCAACTGCTCGTCCTCACCCTTTTCGGTATGGATCATCGCTTTGCGGATAGCGGCCTGTATCTTTTCCTCGTTGAATCCCACGACACGACCGTCGCGTTTCACCACTGTTAGTATCATTCTTTTAAAGTCATTTATAAACGGCAATGCGTAAAACGCTATGCCTTAGTGGGTTGTTATTATAGGGGGTATTTACCCTTCATTTCTTGCTCGGCAAAGGTATAAAAATATATTGGAGAGTTAACCATTTCGGACAACTTTTTGACTGTTAAAGTATGTTTCATCGCTGGTTTACAGGTGGTTATCAAAGACAAACGGAAAACTTTACACTTTAATGAAGAATAGCGGTTATCTGTTTATAATTTTTACAACCGCATCTATGCGGCATCATTACATTTCTTACTTTCGACTATGAAACCAGACTGTCTTCTCTCATCAAAATTCACCATAGGACAGGACAAAGGAGAGCTAAGGAGAAAGCGTTTGATTACATTGTGTGCGAGCACATGTTGTTGACTTAAGTCAAAAATACGAGAAAAAAATCAATTTTCACCCTCATATATTTCTTCTGTTTCGAGAAACTGCGTACCTTTGCAACTGTAAAAACAAGAGCATTAGTTTAGGTTAGTCATTATATTTCGGTTTTAGTTATTTTGGTAGATTGATTGTTTCAGTTTTATAGGTTAGTTATTTGGTAGATTGATTGTATTCTAAGAAAGGAGGACATGGGCTTGCGAAAGTCCATTCATTCGACAAAAGGTAACAAAGCACGATAGCGCGTCATTCCAGTTTTGGGGTGGCGCGTTTTCTATGTTGTATCATACGTTGATCATAAATACAGACATGGCCACCACCTTATATACTTGAGTATATACCTAAATAGAGAGAGACTCCTGGTAAGTACTAAAGGAGGAAGAGATTCCGCAAGCATGTAGAAAAGTGCATGCCTTCATGCCCATCAGGGATGGCGTATATATATAATGAGAAGAGCCTCCAAGCATATTATAGTAATAGCGCCTATGAATCATGAAAGAGGGCCTCCATACGAATCTGCATATTACAAAGAATAGCATATATATAAAATGAGAAGAGCCTCCAAGCATATTGCTCGAAGGCTCTCCTGTTG
>UMGZ01075175.1_pt1 | contig 60801 bp, 53 predicted proteins | sample 1965421 | NCBI WGS metagenome assembly UMGZ01 (sample SAMEA4836087, study PRJEB28245) | human gut metagenome | biome: gut microbiome; material: fecal sample | place: Denmark | collected 2008
ACATAGCCAAGCGGTAAGGCAGAGGTCTGCAAAACCTTTATCCCCGGTTCGATTCCGGGTGTCGCCTCCATATTCATGCCGGAGTGGCGGAATTGGCAGACGCAAGGGACTTAAAATCCCTCGGGGAGTGATCCCCGTACCGGTTCAAGTCCGGTCTTCGGCACCAATGGTAAATACACAGCAGTACTCGAAAGAGTGCTGCTTTTTTGTATACAAAAAAACCCATGAAATTTGCTTCATGGCTTTTGCTAATGTTATGGGAACTTTTAGGTTGTAGAGTTAACAGGTTTTAACGGGACAACGGCAAGAGTTTTGCCGAGCGGGGCGAGCAGTTTTAAAACAGTTGCTATTTGCGGATTGGTAGTACCTTTTTCTATTCTGGCAATGACAGGCTGCTTTATACCCGTTATATTTTCTAATTCTTTTTGGGTAAGGCCTTTTTCACGGCGGGATTTGATAAGTTCACCGATAATGGCGACACGTAAGTCGCTGGCAGCAATTTCTTCGGGTGTAAAAAGTTCTTTTCGTGCTTCTTCCCAGCTTATGCCGACTGCTGGATTGTTTTTAAGTAAATCTTTTTCCATTATTCAAGCCCCCTTTGCCTGATTTCTGATAATTCCTTTTTAGTTTTTTGATATAATCAAAAACAGGCTGATTACCCTTGCGGTCTTTATAAAAATAGATTTTATATAAATTTGCAGCTCCTTTTGCAATTATTATAACTTAAAAGTTATAAACGGTCAATAACTTTTAAGTTATTAAATATAACAGAGCAAAAAATAAGGCTTTACCGCCGGTATCGACAGTAAAACCTTATAACTGAAAATATTTGAGATTATTGAAATTTGTAAAAATACATGAAATTAATAATGTTTATAACGCACTTATCTGTCATGCGGGTCAAAATCCAAAAAGCTGTCGCCGCCGCAAATGGGGCAGACGGGGCTTTTAAAGAAAAAATAATAAATGGCGTAAAACAGCAGCCAGCTGCCGCCTGTAAAAAATGTCAGCAAAAGCAAAATAAAGTAATTAACTTTCTTTTCTGGTTTTATCATGCGGTGGCAGTAGTTGCAGTATTTCAACGTAATCACCTCGTTTTATTTAGGGGTTATCCGGTTTATATTCTAACTTTATCTTACACTAAATTGATGTAAAAATAAATGACACAGCAAAATTTTTATAATTGTATTTGATTATTTAGAATAAAATTTTATTTTACTGTTTACTGCGCTTTTACAGCTTTTTTACGGCGTTTTGTTGACATTGCTTTTTAAAAATAATATAATAATTTAGTCGCATAGGAAGCTGCGGCGTTATTATTTTTTTAGCATTACCCTGCTGCCGTGAGCAGCCAGCAAGAGAGGAAGAAAGACTTTTATGATAAGAAACGATTTGCGTAATATTGCAATTATTGCCCACGTTGACCACGGCAAAACAACCCTTGTAGATGCTATGCTGAAACAGAGCGGCGTTTTCAGGGCCAATGAACATGTTGAAGAACGCGTTATGGACTCTAACGCACTGGAACGTGAACGCGGCATTACTATTTTGGCAAAGAACACGGCTGTAATGCACAACGGCACTAAAATTAATATTCTCGATACTCCGGGCCATGCCGATTTCGGCGGCGAAGTAGAACGCGTGCTCACCATGGTTGACGGCGTACTGCTGCTTGTAGATGCTTACGAAGGCCCTATGCCGCAGACCAAATATGTTCTGCGCAAAGCGCTTGAACGAAATTTGAAACCTATTGTTGTTATTAATAAAATCGACCGCCCCGACCAGCGCGTAAACGAAGTTATTGACGAAGTTCTTGATTTGTTCATTGAACTGAACGCCAACGACGACCAGCTGGAATTCCCGGTTGTTTTAACTTCTGCCCGCAACGGCATTGCCAAACTTTCCATGGAAGATGAAAGCGACAACCTGGAACCCTTGTTCCGCATAATTTTAGAGAACATTCCCGCACCGGACGTTGATACCGAAGCTCCGCTGCAAATGCTTGTTAATACGCTTGACTACGACGATTATGTAGGCCGCATTGTTGTAGGCCGTGTTGTACGCGGTACTATTCACAACGGCGAAAACATTATGCTGATGGACAATAGCAGCAACCGCAAGGCTAAAATCGGCCGCCTGTATACCTATCAGGGCTTAAAGCGTGTTGAAGTTGACGAAGTTGCTGCAGGCGATATCGTTGCTTTAATCGGCCTTGCCGACGCTAATATCGGCGATACCATTGCCGACGCCGAAAACCCCGAAAAACTGGAAGGCATCAGCATTGACGAGCCTACTCTTTCCATGGTATTTTCCGTTAATACCAGTCCGTTTGCAGGCCGCGAGGGCGAGTTTGTAACAAGCCGCCATCTGCGTGAGCGCCTGTTTAAAGAAGTTAAAACCAATGTAGCCATGAGGCTTGAAGAAACGGAAAGCCCAGATTCTTACATTGTTAAAGGCCGCGGCGAGCTGCACCTTTCCATTTTAATTGAAACCATGCGCCGCGAAGGATATGAACTGCAGGTTGGCAAACCGAAGGTTATTACCCACCGCGACGAAGAAGGCAATTTGCTTGAGCCTATGGAAGCGCTGACCATTGACGTACCGCAGGACTTTATGGGCGCCGTTATGGAAGGCCTTGGCCTGCGTAAGGCAGAGCTTCAGAACATGACCGAAATGGCTGGCTACCTGCGTATGGAATTTTTAATTCCGGCGCGCGGCCTTATCGGCTTCCGCAACCAGTTCTTAACCGATACCAAAGGCAACGGCATTATGAACCACGTATTTGCAGGCTATGCGCCTTATAAAGGCGATATTCCGGGCCGTACCCGCGGCAGCCTTGTTGCTTTTGAAGCCGGTGAAACCACTTCTTACGGCATCAGTAACGCACAGGAACGCGGCACCATGTTTATCGTGCCGGGCGAACAGGTTTACGAAGGACAGATTATCGGCGAAAACAGCCGTGAAGATGATATGGACGTTAACCCCTGCAAGAAAAAACACGTCAGCAACATGCGTGCTTCCGGCAGTGATGAAGCAATCCGCCTGATTCCGCCCAAAACCTTCTCTTTGGAACAGGCTCTGGAGCACATTAACGATGACGAACTTGTAGAAGTAACACCCAAAAGCATCCGTATGCGCAAGAAAATCCTCGACAGGGTTGAACGCGGCAGACTGCGTGCGCGCAATAAACAATAAATTTTTGCCAAAAGCAGGATTTAAAAATTTTTTGTAGAAGTATTAACAGTACATTAGCTGAAATATGAATTTGGATGGAGGCACAGGAGATGGATTTAAAAAACACTGCTTTAAAGTTTTGGCATACAGATACTGAAGAAGTTGGCTACGGCGGGCCTTGCCTTGTAAAATCCGGGCATATGGATATTCTGGTGCGTACCCCGCGCCAGTTCAGCGATGTGCGTGAATATGCAGATGCGCTGATGAGCGGCTCCACGCTGATGATTTCTTTTGAAGCCGTGGACTGCGTAATGCGCAACCGTATTTTTGATTACCTTAACGGTGTAAGCTATATTATCGGTGCGCGCGTATCCAAAGTGCAGGACGATATGCTTTTGTATGCTCCTTCTTCCGTAGAAATAAACAAAGAAGCAGGTAAAAAATCTTCCCGCTCCTGGCTTGGCAGATAATAAATAAAACTTTTAACGCCTGACGGTTAATGCCGCCAGGCGTTTTTATGTAGGCTTGTTTTTGTAAACTTTGTAACTGTATGCGGCAGCTTTTGGCAGCGATATGCAAAAAAATTGCCGCTGTTTATGGCTGCGGCAGGTATTTTGCATAGTTTAAGCGAATTAAATACTTTATAAGTTTATTTAAATTTTTGATGGGAGATGATGATATGCCGTATTTGCTTTTTACATTAATTATTAGTATTATTGTGGCGGTTTTTGCGGTGCAGAACGCTGCTGACGTAACCGTCGGCTTTTTGATGTGGACGGTACAGACAAGCCTTGTTGTGGTAATTTTGGGCGCAGCGCTTTTGGGCGCGCTGGCCATGGGCTTTTTTACGCTGATGCTGAAAGCCAAGCACTATTTGTATAACAAGAGCCTGAAATTTGAAATTGACCAGCTGAAAAAAGAAAATGCCAAATTAAAAGAAGAAAAAGAAATGCTTATGCACAGCCAGCGCAATAAAGAACTGGAAAAACCTGCGGAAGAAGCTGTTAGCAAAGCATGAAGAAACATAAAATATGGCAGTTTAACGAATTTAACAGGGAAGAAGCGGAAAGCCTGGCGCAGCAGGCAGGCGTTTCGCCGCTGGTGGCAGGCATTTTGCTGAACCGCGGCATAAAAGATGCCAAAAGCGTGCGTGAGTTTTTATATGGCAGCGCCGAGCCTTACCACGACCCGTTTTTAATGAAGGATATGCAAAAGGCGGCAGAACGTATCTGGCGCGGCATTGATGCCGGCGAGCGCATTACGGTTTACGGCGATTACGATGTGGACGGCATCAGCGCAAGCTCGCTTTTATATTTGTTTTTAAAAGACTGCGGAGCAGATGTTAACACTTACATACCGGAGCGCAAAAGCGAAGGCTACGGGCTGAATATTGACGCGCTGAACCATCTGGCGGAAGCCGGGACGACGCTTGTGGTAACGGTGGACTGCGGCATCAGCGCTGTAAAGGAAATTGCAGGCGCACCAAAAACGCTTGATATTGTGGTAACTGACCACCATACGCCGCCGGAGGTTTTGCCGGAGGCTTATGCGCTGGTAAATCCGCATCAGAAAGACTGCAGTTACCCGTTTGAGCATCTTTCCGGCGTGGGCGTGGCCTTTAAGCTGTGCCAGGCGCTTTACAAAATGCGCTTTCCGGATAAGCCGCTGTGGGACGGCAACACCGAGTTTGTGGCTTTGGGCACGGTGGCCGACATTGTGCCGCTGTGGGGCGAAAACCGCGCGCTGGTTAAGCACGGGCTTAAAAAGATGGAAACAACGGAAAACATTGGGCTGAAGGCGCTGATAGAAAAGAGCCGCTGCCCGGTTAAGGATATAACCTCCGAAAATATTGGCTTTATACTGGCGCCGAGGCTTAACGCCGTTGGCAGACTTGAGCACGCGCAGCTGGCGGTGGAGCTTTTAACGGCGCAGGATGAAGCGCGTGCGGCGGAAATTGCCGAAGCGCTGAACGAAGAAAACACGCTGAGGCAGAAAATAAGCCGTGAGATTTTTATGGATGCCGAAAAAATGCTGGCGCAGTATGAACACATTGATACGGCCATTGTGCTGGCGAAAGAAGGCTGGCACGCAGGCGTTATCGGCATTGTGGCATCGCGCCTGGTAGATAAGTACCATTTGCCGGTAATACTTATAAGCATCGACGGCGAGGTTGCCAAGGGCAGCTGCCGCAGCATACCGAGCCTTGATTTGTACCGTGCCATTGATGCGTGCAGCGGGCTTTTGGTGCAGTTCGGCGGGCATCATCAGGCGGCGGGGCTGACGGTAAAAACGGCAAATATTGAGGAGTTTAAGCGGCAGTTCCGCGCGGAGGTGGCGCGTACCTTAAAGCCGGAAGATTACCTGCCGGTGCTTAAAGTAGACCTTTTGGTAGATAAGGATTACGTGCTTGATGTGCCGCTTTTAAACGAACTTAAGCTGCTGGAGCCATACGGCAGCAGTAATCCGGCGCCGCTGTTTGCTTTTAAGGGCGCTGCGGTGCGTTATGCCAAAATTTTCGGCGCGGAAAATACGCATCTGCGTTTTTCTGCTTTGTACGGCGGGCAGCCTTACCAGTGCCTGATGTGGGGCGGAGCGGAAAATTACCCCTGCATGTATAACGGCGCGGAGGCAGACCTGGTGTTTATGCCGAAAATTAATGTATGGCAGGATAAGGAAAACGTTAATTTGCAGGTTGTTGATTTTGCCCAGAAGCTGGCAATTTACGATTACCGGCACGAAGAAATTAACAAGCAGGCCTTTGTAAAAAAACTTTTGCAAACCGAAAGTGATATACTTATTTATGTTAACGATAAAAAAGCCTTTTTGGAAAATACGGATATAGATGCAGCGTTTGTAAGGGAATACGGCAGCGGCGAAGCAGCGCGCACCGTGGTGCTGTATGATTTGCCGGAGTGCGAAGTTGCCGAATTTGCAGCCTTGTTAAAAAAAGGCAGCCTTGGTTGCAGTTTATTTCTGTTGTATAATAATGTTGATTACGATAATGCGGTTGAAGCGCTGTTCAGGCGCTGCCCCAACCGCCTGCATCTGGCGGAAGCCTATAAAAAAATGGCCTGCCGCCTGAAAAAAGAAGTAATTGCTGATGAAGCCGTGCTTATTGCCGAATGCGGCATGGAGGAAATTTATTTAACGGTGTTTGAAGAACTGAATTTCATCAACCGCAGCGGCGGCAAGGTGAGCATGGCCGCCGTCAGAAAAAATAATCTGGAAAATTCTCCTGCCTTCAGGCAGGCTGAAGAAACCGGCCGTAGGATTTACAGGCAGTACCGTGCCAATATGCTTGCCTCTCCGCAGGTAATAGCGGGCGGGCACGGAAATTGATTGGGTAAGGATGTGGTTATATGCCGGAAACACATGTAATTAGCGTCGAAGAATTCTTCGAAATGATAAAAAAATATCTTAATGATAACCAGGTGGCATTTGTACATAAGGCCTATGACGTAGCTGCCAAAGCCCATGCCAATCAGCGCCGTAAATCGGGCGAGCCTTATATTATTCATCCGCTGGGCGTGGCCACGATACTGGCAGAGCTGCAAATGGACGAAACCACGCTTGCCGCAGCTTTTTTGCATGACGTTGTTGAAGATACCGAAACCACGCTTGACCAGTTAAAGGAAATGTTCGGCGTGAAGGTGGCAGACCTTGTAGACGGCGTTACCAAGCTCGGCAAAATCGAATACATCAGCAAAGAGGACCAGCAGATTGAAAACTACCGCAAAATGTTTCTGGCCATGGCCAAGGACATACGCGTTATTATGATTAAGCTGGCCGACCGCCTGCACAATATGCGTACCATGAAGTATATGCCAGTGCATAAGCAGCAGTCCATCTCGCGCGAAACAATGGAGGTTTACGCGCCGCTTGCACACCGCCTCGGCATTTACACCATTAAGTGGGAGCTTGAGGATTTGGCCTTCCGTTATATGGAGCCGGAAATTTACTACGACCTTGTGGAACAGGTTAAAGTAAAGCGCCGCGAAAGGGAAGCCATGATTCACGAGGCAATGGCGGAAATTAAAGAGCATTTGGATGAGCAGCACATTAAGTGTGAAATTCAGGGCCGCCCGAAGAATTTTTACAGCATTTACAAAAAAATGCAGCGTGACCATAAAGAGCTCAGCGAAATTTACGATTTGCTTGCCATCCGCGTGCTGGTTGATACCGTTGCGGACTGCTACGGCACGCTGGGCGTTGTGCACAGCCTGTGGCGCCCGATTCCAGGGCGTGTAAAGGACTACATTGCCGTGCCGAAATCCAATATGTACCAGTCGCTGCACACTACCGTGCTGTACCATAACGGGCAGCCGCTGGAAATCCAAATCCGTACTTTTGAGATGCACCGCATTTCTGAGTTCGGTATTGCGGCGCACTGGCGTTATAAAGAAAGCGGCGGCAAGAGCAATATGCCGTCCGGCGGCGACAAGGACTTTGAAGCCAAACTTTCCTGGCTGCGCCAGCTTTTGGAATGGCACAAGGATATGAGCGATTCGCGCGACTTTGTAAACACGGTAAAAATGGACGTTTTTGCCGACGAAGTATTTGTGTTTACGCCGCGCGGCGACGTTATCGACCTGCCTGTCGGCAGCGTGCCGATTGACTTTGCTTACCGTATTCATACGGATGTAGGCAACCGCTGCGTTGGTGCGAAGGTTAACGGGCGCATTGTGCCGCTCGATTACAAATTGAGCAACGGCGATATCGTCGAAGTTATCACTTCCAAGCAGGCCACCGGCCCGAGCCGCGACTGGATGAACATTGTCGGTTCTTCCGATACGCGCAATAAAATCCGTTCGTGGTTCAAAAAAGAGCGCCGCGAAGAAAATATCGCCAAAGGGCGCGAGATGCTTGAAAAAGAAACCAAGCGCCTGGGTTATGATATTAAGGTGCTGCTTAAGGCAGACAAGCTTAAAACCGTGGCAGCTTCATTCCGCCTGGACAGCGAGGAAGCGCTGTATGCCAGCGTGGGCTACGGCGGCGTAACGCTTAACGGCGTTATGAGCAAGCTGGTTGAGCTTTATAAAAAAGAGCAGAAGCTTACAGTTACCAAGGACCTTTCGCAGCTTTTGGCAGAGCTTAAACCGCGCCGCAGCAAGGCCAAGGCCAGCCACGGCATTCTCGTTAAAGGCGAGGAAGGCATTATGGTTAAACTGGCGCGCTGCTGCAACCCGATTCCGGGCGACCCGGTAATAGGCTATATTACGCGCGGCAGCGGCATTTCCGTGCACCGTACAGACTGCCCCAATGTTTTAAGCAACAATCCGGACGAGCAGCGCCGTTTGATTGAGGTGTCGTGGGATATTACTACCGATGCCGTTTATAAAGTTAACATTGTTATCAACGCTTCCGACAGGCCCGGCATGATGGCAGACATTATGCAGGTTACAAGCGAAGCCAAGCTGAACATTAACGCGCTTAACTGCCGCACCGACAAGCATAAAAACGCTTACATCACCATGGGGCTGGATATCAGCAATCTGGAGCAGCTTGATAACATTATGAATAAAATAAAACGCATGAAGGGCGTTTACAGTGTTGAACGCCAGGTTTCTTCAAGCGTGCACCACCTTTAATAAACCGCTTTACAGGAGGATTTAGATGAAAATTATCGCAATGGAGGTTGGCTATATTGCCACCAACTGTTACATTGTAGTTAACGAAGAAACGCACCACGGCGTTATTATCGACCCGGGCGGAGATGCAGTCCGCATTATGGAAGCCGTGCAGAAAGAAAACCTTACCGTTGACGCCATATTTTTAACGCACGGCCACGGCGACCATATTATGGCGCTGGCAGAAGTTGCGGAAAAGACCGGCGCGCCGGTGTATATCAGTAAGGAAGATGCGCCGATGCTGACGGACCCTGTGGGCAGCCTTGCCGCTTATATCGGCGGGGGAGCGCTTAAAAAAGCAGCCGATAAGTTTTATGCCGACGGCGACGAAGTGGAAGCAGCCGGCATTAAGTTTAAAGTGCTGGCAACACCGGGGCATACTCCCGGCGGCGTATGCCTTTTAACCGGCGGCGTTGTGTTCTGCGGCGATACCGTTTTTGCCGAATCAATCGGCAGGACGGATTTCCCAGGCGGTTCATACAAACAGCTTTTACAGTCCATTAAAGAAAAAATTCTTCCGCTTGACGACGACGTTAAACTTTTGCCGGGCCACGGGCCTGCTACTACGGTAGGATGGGAGAGACGCAGAAATCCGTTTCTGCAGTAACAGATGATTAAAGATTTCAGCACATTACGCAACAGCACCGCTTTTAAAGTTGCTGTGGCGGCATTTATATCGTTTATATTTTACCTGTTGGGCAACTTTCTGCTGCCGATACTTTTAGCGGTGGGGCTGGCATTTTTGCTGCACCCCGTTACCAAGTTGTTCGGTAAAATTACGCTCGGGCGCGGCACAATCCATCTTTCGCGCGTGGTAACAATTTTAATGGCGTTTGTGGCCTTTGGGGTTATTGTTTTCTGCGCCGTAACCTTCATTATTTTGCCGCTGTTCGGGCAGATTAACGCCCTTGTAGGCAAAATACCTGACTATACCACCAAAATGGATGCCGCAACTTTTGACTGGCTTTTGGAAGACCCTGCCAATTACCCGCGCCTGCCGCATAATATAGAAAGCCTTTTCGATTATATTACCAGCTGGCTGATGGGCTTTGTGGCAGCGGTTTTGCGCAACCTGTTAAAATCGACGCTTGATATTATTGCCAACCTTGTCGGCCTGATTGTTGTGCCTTTCCTGGCATTTTACTTTTTAAAAGACTGGCGCGACCTGCGCGCAATGCTGATTAACTTTTTCAGCTACGAAGCGCAGCCGCGTGTGGCACATATTATTGATGAAATAGGCGTAACCTTAAGCTGCTACATTCAGGGGCTGGCGCGCCTGAGCCTTATTGCAGGCTTTTGCATAGCCGTCGGCACAACGATTTTGGGCATTCACTATCCGCTTGTTTTTGGCCTGCTTGCCATTCTTGCGGAAATGGTGCCGGTTGTTGGGCCTCTTATCGGCGCCGTGCCTGCGGTGTTTATAGCGTATTCGCAAAGCCCGCAGTCGGCCTTTTATGTGGCGCTGTTTTATCTGGTGTTCTACCAGTTTGACGCCAATGTTTTAATGCCGCGCATTATCGGCAAAAAGATTGATTTGCATCCGGTAATTTTAATTTTAAGCCTTTTAATCGGCGCCAAGCTGTACGGCATTTTGGGCATGCTGTTTGCAGTGCCGGTTGCCGCTGTGTACCGCGTTTTGTATAAAGAGCTGTGGCACAGCACTGACGAAGCACTGGAAGAAGCAACACCCGCGCAGTTTGACGAAAGCCGCAGAAAATAAAATTACGGTCTTAACGGGCCGTATTTTTATTTTTAACCTTATTTTTACACCGCAAGCCAAAGTTTTTGCTGTTGGTGTTGAATAATGCGCCTTAATTGTGGTACAATATTTAAGTATGTAAACTTATGGATTTGCCGCAGAAGGCAGTGAGGAGGAATCAGCTTGCTTACTACTGCGCCAAGAGGCACAAAAGATATACTGCCGCAGGAAATAGAAAACTGGCGGTATGTAGAAGCCGTTATGCGCCGTATTTGCGCGCAATATGGCTATAAAGAAATAAGAACGCCGGTATTTGAGCATACCGAGCTGTTTAAACGCGGCATTGGCGATACCACCGATGTTGTTGAAAAAGAAATGTATACTTTTACCGACCGCGGCAACCGCAGCATTACACTGCGCCCGGAAAATACGGCGTCTGCCGTGCGCGCTTTCTGCGAACACAAGCTTTATGCAGAGCCTGCGCCGACAAAGCTGTATTATATCGGGCCTATGTTCCGCTACGACCGTCCGCAGGCAGGGCGTTACCGCCAGTTCCACCAGTTTGGCATTGAAGCGCTGGGCGTGGATACACCTGCGATTGACGCCGAGGCAATTTTGCTTGCCGTTACCATTTTAAAGGAACTGGGCTTAAAGGATTTGCACTTGAAAATCAATTCCGTGGGCTGCCCCAAATGCCGCCCGCAGCACAGAGCCAAATTGCAGGATTATTTCCGCCCGCATCTGGAAGAATTGTGCGACGACTGCAAATCGCGCTTTGAGCGCAACCCGCTGCGCCTTTTGGACTGCAAAGTACCGCATGACCACGAACTTGCGGCCGGTGCGCCGAGCCTTGGTGACTGCCTGTGCGAAGAATGCCGCGCGCATTTTGAAGGCGTAAAAAAACTTTTAACTGCCGCAGGCATTGATTTTGAAGTGGACAACACACTGGTGCGCGGGCTTGATTATTACACCAAAACCGCGTTTGAAATTCAGTATGTGCCGCTTGGTGCGCAGAGCGCTGTATGCGGCGGCGGACGTTACGACGGCCTTGTTAAGGAAATCGGCGGCCAGGATGTTTCCGGCATCGGCTTTGCCATGGGCATGGAACGCATTCTTCTGGCGCTTGAAAGCCAGAACCTTTTGCCGGAGCATAAAGACGGCATCGACGCTTTTATCGTCTGCCCCAATCAGGATAATTTTGAACTGGCCTTTAAAACCGCTATCGCCTTAAGGCAGGCGGGGCTTAAAACCGAGTTTGACTTTATGGCGCGCAGCATGAAAGCGCAGATGAAGCAGGCCGGGCGCCTGAATGCCAAATTTGCCGTTATTTTTGGCGACGGCGAACTGGAACGCGGTGCCGTAACCTTAAAGGATATGGCAAACAGTACACAAACAGAAATTCCTGTTGATGAAATAGTAACAATTTTACAAACAGAGGTGCAAAAGTATGAGTAATTTGAAACGCAATCATTATTGCGGCACGCTTGCCAAAGCCGACAACGAAAAAGAAGTTGTGCTTTGCGGCTGGGTTGCCAAAAGACGCGACCACGGCGGACTGATTTTTATTGACCTGCGCGACCGCAGCGGCATTGTGCAGGTAGTGGTTGACCCCGACCACGCCGGTGAAGATTTTGCCAAGGCAGAAGCTATCCGCAGCGAATATGTTATTAAAGTGCACGGCGTTGTACGCCTGCGCAGCGAAGAAACCATCAACCCCAACCTTGCCACCGGCGAAGTTGAAGTTGTAGCCAAAGAGCTGGAAGTTTTAAACAGCGCCAAAACCCCTCCGTTCTACATTCAGGACGGCATTGATGTTGACGAAAACCTGCGCCTTAAATACCGTTACCTTGACCTGCGCCGCCCGGAAATGCAGCGCAATTTAATGCTGCGCCACAAAGTTACCAAACTGATGCGCGATTATATGGACAACCATGATTTCTGCGAAATTGAAACTCCGATGCTGACCAAGAGCACTCCGGAAGGCGCACGCGATTACCTTGTACCGAGCCGCGTAAACCCCGGCAAGTTCTATGCTCTGCCGCAGTCCCCGCAGATTTTCAAACAGCTTTTGATGGTAGCCGGTATGGAACGCTACTTCCAGATTGTACGCTGCTTCCGCGATGAAGACCTGCGTGCCGACCGCCAGCCGGAATTTACCCAGCTTGATATTGAAATGAGCTTTGTTGACGCCGACGATATTATGGATATGACCGAAGGTTTAATCCGCCATGTATTCAAAGGCGCGCTTGGTGTTGACCTGCCGGAAAAATTCCAGCGCATGACCTGGGACGAAGCTATGGACAAATACGGCAGCGATAAGCCTGACTTGCGTTTCGGCATGGAGCTTATCAATATGACCGAAGCCGTTAAAGGCAGCGAATTTAAAGTATTTAACGATATTATTGATAAAGGCGGCATTGTTAAAGCCATTAACGTTAAGGGCGATGCCGGTATTCCGCGCCGCGAACTGGATGGCCTGGTTAATTTTGTTGCCATTTACGGCGCCAAAGGCCTTGCCTGGATGCAGATTCAGCCGGACGGCAGCGTAAAATCCCCGATTGCCAAATTCTTCAGCGAAGAATACCTTGCAAACATTCTTAAAACCGCTGAAGCAGAACCGGGCGACCTGCTGCTCTTTGTTGCCGACAAGCCTTCCGTTGTTGCAGCCGCTCTCGGCGCACTGCGTATCGAAATGGCAAAACGCCGCGGCCTTATCGACGAAAACAAACTGGCCTTTACCTGGGTTGTTGACTTCCCGATGTTTGAATACAGCGAAGAAGAAAAACGCTATGTTGCAATGCACCATCCGTTCACCTCTCCGCGCGAAGAAGATATTCCTCTGCTTGCTACCGACCCCGGCAAAGTATATGCCAAAGCTTACGATATGGTACTTAACGGCACCGAAATCGGCGGCGGTTCCATCCGTATCCACAGACGCGATGTGCAGGACGCAGTATTCCATGCTATTGGCCTGAGCGAAGAACAAGCACAGGAAAAATTCGGCTTTATGATGGGCGCGTTTGAATACGGTGCTCCCCCGCACGGAGGACTTGCTTTCGGCCTTGACCGTTTGGTAATGATTATGGCAAAACGCGATTCCATCCGCGACGTAATTGCTTTCCCGAAAACTCAGAGCGCAAGCGATTTGATGTGCCAGGCTCCGAACGACGTAGAAGAAAAACAGCTGCGCGAACTGCACATCCGCACGGTGCTTGTAAAAAAATAAGTTGATTTGCTTTAAACGTGCTGTAATTTACGGCAGCGCGCAGGCAAATTAAAAAATTTAAATAACAAAACTAATAAATACCGGCTGCTTAACGGCGGCCGGTATTTTGCGTTGTGAGCATTTTTAAGTTATAATGAAGTTAATTATTGAAAATAAAAAGGAGAACACTATGGTAAGCTGCGCATTGCTTTATAATTTTACCGGCAAAAAAGCCGAAATGACAAAAATGGTCTGCATGATGATGAACATCCGCTTTAAAAGCGTAGGGCAGGAGGACTACCATCAGCCGCTGGGCGCATTGTTAGGCATGGAAGATGTGCCGCTGAAGGAAGCGAAAGCTGATAACGCGCCGATGGCGGAAGAAATGCTTTTGCTGCACGGCTTTGGCGCGGACAAGCTGCAAAAGTTTTTAACGGCTTTGCAGCGCGTTGGCGTGGGGCGCATTGATTTAAAAGCCATGCTTACGGAAAATAACCGTACCTGGAGCGGGCTTGATTTATACGAAGAATTGTGCCAGGAGCGCGATTATTTTAAACAGAAGGAAGAAGAAAAACGCAGGCAGCAGGCCGAAGATAAAAAATAACAGCGTAAAAAGCAAAAATCCCTGAAGTTCGTTGGAATTTCAGGGATTTAGTATATTTATAAAGAGTACTGATAAATTTTACACGCCGGTGCCGTCAAATTTGGGGATGAAATCTTCGCAGGCAGAATCGTCCTCCTGCACAAAGCCATCCTCAATGCCGCTGTCGAACAGGTACTGCTCAACTTCCTTATATTCTTCTTCTGTTACGCGGCGGTTAATTTCGGGGTAATCGGCGGCGCGCCCGCATGGAATGTACTGGTGCATTAAGCTGAACATTACTTCGCCGGGCTTAAAGGTTTTGGCAACCCAGTCGATAACGCCTTTGGTGTTTTCAACCATGCCGGGCATTAACAGGTGGCGGATGATGACGCCGCTCTGCATAATGCCGTTACCGTCAAGCTTGTAGGGGCCAACCTGCTTGTACATTTCTTTAATGGCGTCCGTGGCAATGCGGAAGTAGCTGGGCGCGTTGCTGTATTTTATGGCGGCAAGGTCGTCGCTGTATTTTAAATCGGGCAGCCAGATTTGCACTTTGCCTTTTAACTTGCGCAAGGTGTCCAGCGTTTCAAAGCCGCTGGTGTTGTACACAACCGGTACGGGCAGCGGCTCTTTAAGGCTTTCCAGCACGGCGTGGGTAAAATGGGTGGGCGTAACAAGGTTAATGTTGTTTGCGCCCTGGGCGATAAGTTCAAAGTAAATTTCGCGCAGGCGTTCCACGGTAATTTCTTTGCCTTTGTTCATGCTGCTGATTTCGTAGTTCTGGCAAAATACGCAGTGCAGGTTGCAGCCGCTGAAAAACACGGTGCCGCTGCCTTTTTCGCCGCTTATGCAGGGTTCTTCCCAAAAGTGCAGGGCGGCGCGGGCAACAATGGGCTTAATGCCGCAGTGGCACGAGCCGAAAATTCCTTCCGCGTGCATATCGGCAGGGCGGTCAACACCGCAGCGGTGCGGGCAAACATAACATTCCATTTATAACACTTCCTTTTAATTGCTGCTTTTTTATATTGTACCACAGAATGAACGGGTTTGTATGTTTGTTTAACAGCGGCATAGACAAATCTGCGCCCATAAAAACTATACGGCAGTTTAATTAACAAAGCAGACACTTGCTTTGCCTGCGGAACTCGCTGCGCTCAGACATCCTCGGCAAATGCCGCAAGTGCCTCCGATTTTGTGACTGCCTGTTTTTATGATGTTGCAGTTTTGCCCATGCCGCTTTTTTTACAAAATAAACTTCATTGACAATCTTAAGTTTCTGTAGTACAATGTACTACAGAAAGGAGCTGTTATTATGAGCTTTTCTATTAGGTTGACTCCGGAAGAAAAAATTCTTGCCGAAAGCTATGCAAAACTGCACTCCTTATCTTTAGGAGAAGCTTTTAAAAAAGCGCTTTTTGAACGTATTGAAGATGAATATGATATTACCGCAGCTGACGAAGCTTATGAAGAATATGTAAAAAGCGGTAAAAAAAGCAGGCCAATTTCTGAACTTTGGAAGGAATTGGATATATGAGTTACAGTGTAGAAACAACGCCAAAGTTTGAACGTGAATTTAAAAAACTTGACCGTTATACACAGCGTATGATAAAAGCATGGATTGAAAAGAATCTTGTTGATTGCGAAAATCCACGTCAGCATGGCAAGGGATTAATTGCTAACCGCAGTGGTCAGTGGCGGTATAGGATTGGTGATTACCGTTTATTGTGTTGTATAGAAGATGATGCTTTAATTATACTTGCGCTGTCAGTTGGGCATCGCCGTGAGGTTTACAATTTGCAGCAGCTATAATTTGACAAAAAACAACCGCAACTATATAATTTAAATATAAAGGCCATATAACTGACGGAAGTGGGTTAACCACATGGAGTATGGCCGGATTGAAGCCGACCGTCTGGGCAAACATAGTCCGGAAGTGCCGGCATTTTTAATTTACAGGGAGGAATTAACGTGAAGGAACTGCAATTAAAGTATGGCTGCAACCCTAACCAGAAAAAGGCACGTATTTTTATGAAAGACGGCGAACTTCCTATTGAAGTGTTAAACGGCCGCCCCGGATATATTAACTTTTTGGACGCATTCAACAGCTGGCAGCTTGTAAAAGAGCTGAAGGAGGCAACAGGGCTTCCCGCAGCGGCTTCTTTTAAACATGTAAGCCCTGCAGGCGCAGCAGTTGGCCTGCCTTTAAGCGATACCCTGAAAAAGATTTATTATGTTGACGACCTTGAACTCAGCCCGCTGGCAAACGCTTATGCCCGTGCACGCGGTGCGGACAGAATGTCGAGCTACGGCGATTTTGTAGCACTCAGCGATGTTTGCGATGTGCAGACCGCCAAAATGCTGGCGCGTGAAGTTTCTGACGGCGTTATCGCTCCCGGCTACACTGATGAAGCACTGGAAGTTTTAAAAACCAAACGCAAAGGCACTTACAACATTATTAAAATTGACCCCGATTACAAACCAGTACTGACCGAAACCAAAGAAGTGTTTGGCATTACTTTCGAGCAGGACCGCAACGAAGCCAAAATTACGGCAGAGCTGCTTGAAAACCGCCCGACCCAAAATAAGGAAATTCCCGAAAATGCCCAGCGCGACCTTTTAATTGCGCTTATTACCTTAAAATACACGCAGTCTAATTCCGTATGCTACGTTAAAGACGGCCAGGCAATCGGCATCGGTGCAGGCCAGCAGTCCCGCGTACACTGCACGCGCCTTGCAGGCAATAAAGCCGATATCTGGTGGCTGCGTCAGAACCCGAAGGTTCTGGCACTGCCGTTTAAAGAAAACATCCGCCGCCCGGACCGCGACAACACCATTGACGTGTATATTTCCGACGATTACGAAGATGTACTGGCAGACGGCGTATGGGAAAACTTCTTTACCGAAAAGCCGGAACTTTTAACCCGCGAGGAGAAAAAAGCATGGATTGCCCAGCTTAAAGGCGTATCGCTCGGCAGCGACGCATTCTTCCCGTTCGGCGACAATATCGAGCGCGCACAACGCAGCGGCGTTGAATATATCGCTCAGGCAGGCGGCAGCATCCGTGACGACAATGTTATTGAAACCTGCGATAAATACGGCATTGCCATGGCGTTTACCGGTCTCAGGCTGTTCCATCATTAATTTAAAGTTCAGCAAAAATTTAGATAACTTTGTTAAAAGTTGTTGAGCAAAAGCCGATTTTGTGGTACAATACTGAAAGTGTAATGTCAAAAAAAGCCACAGCTTTTAACATAAGGAGGACAAAATGGAATTTGCATTAACCGAAGAACAACTTGAACTGCAGGAAATGGTAAGGGAATTTGTTGCCAAAGAAATTACCCCTTACGCTGCTGAAATGGACAGAGAAAACCATGCCAGAGAAGGACTGATGGAAAAAGCTGCCGATATGGGGCTTTTGAACGTAGTTGTTCCTGAAGAATATGGCGGAATGGGCCTTGACAGCGTTACTGTTGCCGTTATTTACGAAGAACTCGGCAAAGGTTGCGCAGGCGTTGCTACTTCTATCGCTGCAAATTCTCTTGCGTCCTATCCGATTCTGCTTGCAGGCACCGAAGAACAGAAAAAAGCTCACTGCGACCTTTTGAACGAAGGCAAACTTGCAGCTTTTGCTCTTACCGAACCGGGCGCAGGTTCTGATGCAGGTGCGGTTTCCACTTCCGCAGTTAAAGACAAGGAAGCAGGCACCTACACCCTTAACGGCGCCAAAGCATTTATTACCAACGGCGGCATTGCCGATACTTACCTGGTATTTGCCAATACCCGCAAAACCGGCGGTATCCGCGGCTTAACCGCGTTTATCGTACCGAAAGGCACTCCGGGCTTTTCCGTTGGCAAAAAAGAAGATAAAATGGGCATCCGCCCGTCCAATACCTGCGAACTGATTCTGCAGGATGTTGTAATTCCCGAAGCTAACCGCGTAGGCCGCGAAGGTGAAGGCTTCCGCATTGCCATGAACACCCTTGACAATGCACGCCCGTTTGTTGGCGCTGTTTCCGTAGGTTTGGCACAGGCTGCACTTGACTGCGCAGTTAAATATGCCAAAGAACGCAAACAGTTTGGCCAGCCGATTGCTTCTTTCCAGATGATTCAGAACATGATTGCCGATATGGCAATGCGCATTGAAGCTGCCCGCATGCTGGTTTACAAAGCCTGCTGGATGCGTGACCAGGGCATGGAATTCAGCAAGGAAGCTGCTATGGCAAAATGCTATGCAGCCGATACCGCTATGGAAGTAACCACCAACGCTGTACAGATTATGGGCGGTTACGGTTACAGCCGTGAATATCCAGTAGAAAAAATGATGCGCGACGCAAAAATTATGCAGATTTACGAAGGCACCAACCAGATTCAGCGCCTCGTTATCGCAAACAAAATTATATTCTGATTTTAAGCATACTGCCCGCTGTCGCTATGACAGCGGGCTTTTGTAATTTATGGCTGATTGAAAATAATTAAAGAGTAGTTTATAATAAGCATATAGCTTTATGTATAAATAAACAGTAAAGGTGAAACTATGTGGCTTTTTGTGCTGCCGCTTGCGGTAGTTATTTTAGACCAGTTTTCCAAATATATCGTGGTGGAAAACATGGCACTGGGAGAAAGCATTCCCATTATTGAAGAAGTTTTTCATTTAACGTATATTTTAAACCCCGGTGCGGCATTTGGAATGTTCGCCCATAACCGCCTGTTTTTTATTGCCATTGCCGTTATCGTAATTGGCATCATTATTTGGGCGCGCAGGGAAATTTTAGCTTCGCCGTGGGAAGTTAAAGCCGGCTGCGGCCTGTTTTTGGGCGGGGCAATAGGCAATTTAATTGACAGGGCGCGGCAGGGGATGGTAATTGATTTTTTCGATTTCCGCATCTGGCCGGTGTTTAACATAGCAGATATTGCAATTTGTATTGGAGTTGGACTGATAATATGGAATTTACTGAAGACGGAATTGAAGCGGGATTAGAAACCGTAACGGCAGAAGCGGAGGACGCCGGTACAAGGGCTGACGTGTTTCTGGCGGCAAAACTCGGCGTTTCGCGCAGTAATATGCAGAAGCTTTTGGAAGATGGGCGCGTAAAACGCGGCGAAAAAATTATAAAAGCCAATTATAAAGTACGCGCCGGCGAAATGTTTGTGGTGGATATTCCCGAACCGGAGCCGATTGAAGCCGTACCGGAAAACATTCCGCTGGATATAATTTACGAAGATGACGATGTGGTAGTGCTTAACAAAGCACGCGGCATGGTTGTGCATCCTGCTCCGGGCAACTACACCGGCACGCTGGTAAACGCATTGCTTTACCATTGCAGCAATCTTTCTGGCATTAACAGCGCTATCCGCCCGGGCATTGTACACCGTTTGGATAAGGATACCAGCGGCATTATGATTGTTGCCAAAAATGACGCGGCGCATATTTCGCTTTCGCAGCAGATACAGAGCAAAACTGCTGTGCGCACTTACCTTGCCGTGGTGCGCGGAAATATTAAAACCGACAGCGGCACGATAGAAACGCAGATTGCCCGCGATAAAACCGACCGCAAAAAAATGGCTGTGGTTAAAGAGGGCGGGCGTGACGCTATTACCGATTACGAAGTGTTGGAGCGCTTCGGCAAATATACGCTTGTGCGCTGTAAGCTGCGTACGGGGCGTACGCACCAAATCCGCGTGCACATGGAATATCTGGGCTATCCGCTTGTGGGCGACCCCAAGTATTCGCCCATGAAAACGCCGTTTGGCATAAAAGGGCAGGCACTGCATTCGCACACGCTGGAATTTACGCACCCGCGCACCGGCGAACGCATGAAGTTTGAAGCGCCGCTGCCTGAGGATATGCATAAAATAATTACCCGTTTACATAACGGTCAATTTTAAATTTGGGGTGAAAACAATGAGCAATATTGTTAAGAAAAATGTTATTATGGACAGCGAAGCCATCAGAAGGGCGCTCGTCCGCATTGCGCACGAAATTATCGAGAAAAACAAAGGCGTTGAGGACGTTGTTATCGTCGGCATCCGCACACGCGGCGTACCTTTGGCGCAGCGCATTGCCGCCGAAATTAACGCTATTGAAAACTGCGAAATGACGGTAGGCATGCTTGACATTACCCTGTACCGTGATGACCTTTCCACGCTTGGTTACAACCCTGTGGTGCATGGCACCGATATTAACTTTGATTTAAGCGGCAAGCACGTTGTGCTGGTGGATGACGTTTTATATACCGGCCGTACAATCCGCGCTGCCCTTGACGCCGTTATCGACATGGGCAGGCCTAAAACAATTCAGCTTGCCGTGCTGGTGGACCGCGGCCATAAAGAGCTGCCTATCCGTGCGGATTATGTTGGCAAAAACGTTCCTACTTCGCAGAAAGAAACCATTGAAGTTGTGCTTAACGAGATTGACGGCACCGATGAAGTTTACATTGGTGAACGCGTAGATTAAAGGCGGTTAGTTACAGAGGAGGGGTAACTATGGCTAAAACACCGTTTGAACTTCGCAATGAAGTACTGGCACAGCGCGTTGTAAAAAATTTGCAGCGCCGTGCTTTTGATGCCTGCTATTGTGCAACGAAGGAAGAAGCACTGGAAAAGGCTTTAAGCCTGATTGACAAAGAGCAGTGCGTATCCTGGGGCGGCAGTATGACTTTGGAAGAAATGGGCCTTTTGGAAACCTTGCGTACGCAGGGCTACAACATTATTGACCGTGATACTGCCAAAAGCCCGGAAGAACGCCTGGAGCTTCTGCGCAAGGGGCTTACCTGCGATACCTATTTTATGAGCACCAACGCCATGAGCGAGGACGGCGTGATGGTAAATATCGACGGTACCGGCAACCGCGTGGCGGCAATGGTATTCGGCCCTAAAAGCGTAGTTGTTATTGCCGGCATCAACAAAGTGGTAAAAAGCTATGAGGACGCTGTGGCACGCGCAAGCAACTTGGCAGCGCCGGTTAATGTACAGCGCTTTGCCAATTTTAACCCGCCGTGCAAAAATAACGGGCACTGCTTTAACTGCACAGCGCCCGACAGCATCTGCAACTTTATTTTAACCACCCGCAAAGGCAGTACCATGAATGCTCCTGCGCCGCGTATTAAAGTAATTCTTGTCGGCGAAAGCCTTGGTTACTGATAAAAACAGCATAGGGTAATTATAAAATCCCTGCATGAAAGTGCGGGGATTTTTTACTGAAAAAATTAAAAATTTTTGTAAAAAAGGCTTGCATTTTTGATAAAGCTGTATTATAATAACTCTTGTGTTCAGGAGAACTGAACACAAGGTAACTCCGGGATAGTGTAATGGTAGCACAAATGACTCTGGATCATTTTGTCTGGGTTCGAGTCCTAGTCCCGGAGCCATTTTTTTACGGCGCTATGGTCAAGAGGCTAAGACGTCGCCCTCTCAAGGCGAAATCACGGGTTCGATTCCCGTTAGCGCTACCAAATGGCTGACAATTTTTTTACGATAAATAAGCTCTGATATTTAAGTATCAGGGCTTTTGTTATTTTATGCAAAAGTAAAAGCAGTGCCGCAATAAACGGTACTGCTTTTAAAGTTTAGGCTTGTTTAAGTTAATGTATTTTTAATTCAGCGGTATTATATTTAATTTATTCCAGTTCCTTTAAAATATCGGGAAAGGGCTGAAGCGTGCGGCGCAGAATGCCGTTAATATAGGCAATGGCAATGCCGTAGTTGGTAATGGGCACGCCCTGATTTTTGGCGCAGCTTATGCGGTGCTGCATTTCTTTTTCGTTAAGCATGCAGGCGCCGCAGTGAATAATCATTTTGTACTTGGTTAAGTCTTCGGCAAAGGCGGTGCCGCTTGTCCATTCAAAGGCAGGTTCTGCACCGGTAAATTTCCTAATCCACGCCGGCAGCTTTACGGTGCCGATATCGTCGCACTGGCGGTGGTGCGTGCAGCCTTCGCTGATTAAAATGCGGTCGCCGTCTTTAATACGCTTAAGCATGTTTACGCCGCGCACCGCTTCTTTTAAATCGCCTTTGTAGCGTGCAAATAAAATGGAAAATGATGTCAATAAAACGTCATTTGGCACCGTTTTGGCAACAAAGCCGAAAACCTGGCTGTCGGTAATGATGATTTTCGGTTTTTCTTTCAGGGCGGCAAGGCAGCTTTCAAGCTGTTTGTCCTGCGTTACAAAAGCCGTTGCCCCCGCGTCCAAAAGTCCGCGTATAACCTGCTGCTGCGGCAGTATGAGCCTGCCTTTTGGTGCGGCGCTGTCTACCGGTACAACCAGTACGGCGGTATCGCCGGGGTTTACCAGGTCGCCTACAAGCTGCTGCGTACTTTTTTTATCCGGCACAAGGGCGGCAAGGGCAGTGCGCAGTTCCGCAATATTTCTGCCGCTGACGGAACTTACGGCCATACATTTTACGCCGAGAATTTTTTCATAATTTGTCAGGTCTGCTGCGGCTTCCGCTTTGGTAAAAACAGCTATAACCGGCAGCTTTTTTTCTTTAATGCGCGCAAGCAGCGCCGTATCTTCCTTATCAGGCCCAAGCGTGCTGTCGATAACCAAAATGGCAATATCGGTTTTGTTAAGTACCTGTACTGCTTTTTGTACACGCTGAGCGCCGAGCTCGCCTTCGTCGTCAATACCCGGGGTATCAATAATCATAACTGGCCCAAGCGGCAAAATTTCCATGGCCTTGTAAACGGGGTCGGTGGTAGTGCCTTTGGTGTCGGATACTATGGCGAGGTTTTGCCCTGTAATGGCGTTAATAAGGCTTGATTTGCCGGCATTGCGTTTGCCGAAAATGCCTATGTGGATGCGTTCCGAGGATGGGGTTGCGTTTAAATCCATAATAAAAGCCTTCTTTCTTATAAAAAAAGCACTGCATGGCGCAGTGCTTTGGTGTTAGTCAACAAGTTCCAGGCGCGGATTCGGCAAATGCCTGCGTCCCTGTTTGGCACATTCTTTGCCGTCTACCATAACTATATCGGCCGTAAAGTTAATGTTGCCGTCAAACAGGCTGCTGCCAACCGCATAAGTGTCAACCGGTACGCCGGCTGCTTCAAATTCGCGGATGCGTGTCGGGTTAAAGCCGCCGGAAACGATGATTTTTACATAATCAAAGCCTTCGGCATCAAGCGCGCGGCGCACGTTCCATACCAGTTCCTTGCATACACCGGTGGGGTTAAACATGCCAAGCTGGCCAAGCAGGCTTTTGTCTACCATTGTTCCGCTGGTATCAAGGCGTACGCCTGCAAGGTTTCTGCCAAGTTTGCGGGCAACGGCAAGGGCGGTGTTCACGCAGTCGTTGTCAAAATCTACCAATGCAATGCGGGCAATTTTCGGGTCAACATATTTGTCAAAGGCTTCGGTTGCGGCAACGGTATTGCCGTTGTACGAAGCAATTAAAGCGTGGGGAATTGTGCCCAGCCCTTTGCCGCCGCTGGCAAGAGCGTTGGCGTCGGTGGAAAAGCCTTTAATGCCGCCGATTTTGGCTGCATAGCCGTCGCATTCCTGGGTCTGCCAGGTATCGTAGCGCGCGGGGAAGAACAGCACGGGCTTGCCGTTTGCAGCTTCTACCGTGCGGCGCACGTTGGTGGCAATGCGGCTCTGGCGTGCCAGAATGCCGAGGTAAACAGTTTCCAGATGGGCAAAGTCGGCAAGGTCGCCTTCAATGGTCATCAGGGTTTCCCAGGGCTTAACCTCGTCGCCGTCATGCAGGGCATGGATGGTGATGTTTTCGGGATTATGTGCGCAGGTTTTAATCAGCGCTATTGTTTCGTCAATGCCGCATACAACGACATTGTCGCGGGTAAACACCTGCATCATAACGCGCGGGTGGTGGTTATCGCCGTTTAAAATTTCTTCTGTACGCAGAAAATAGGCGTCCGAATAATAACCGGATTTAATTTTTTCAACAGGAAAATGAAAATGTTCAACAGGTAAACGTTTTTGCATAATAGCCTCCATTTAAAATTACAAATATAAAATTATGGTTAATTTCTTTACTAATTGTTATTTATGATATATGATTTTGATAACAGGTTCAAGTTTTTTTACAAAATTTTTTCAAGAGGTTCGTTAAATGGCTGCATCAGCATGCAAATATACAATACTCCTGCTTTCGGCTCCGCTTGGCAGCGGCCATAAAATGGCGGCCGAAGCGCTGGAGGAGGCGTTTAAAAAACACGGCAACGTTAAAGTGGTCAACGGCAGTGCTTTCGATTTCTTCCCGAAGTGGCTGGGCAACATTATTTTGGGCGGCTACATCGGCATTTTAAAGCACATTCCAAAGCTGTACGATATAGCGTACCACTGGAGCAACACCGGCAACAATTCTTTCTGGCTGCGCGATTTTTTAAACCTGCTGCTTTCTTATCTGGCGCAGGGGTTCATTAAAAAAACTTCGCCGGATGCGGTAATAGTAACGCACCCTACGCCCGCGGGGGTTATGGCGCAGTACAAAAAACGCTGTGCGCCCGGGCTTTGGCTTGGTGCGGTAATAACCGATTTTAACTTTCACCACTGGTGGATTTATAAAGGGCTGGACGTTTATTTTACGGCGGACGAATCCATCCAGCCGCCGCCGGAACTCGGCATACCTGCCGTTGTAACGGGCATACCTGTGCGCAGTGCCTTCAGCGCGCCTTTTGAGCGCGAAAAGTGGCGCAGCAGGCTCGGCTATGCCGCCGATGATACCTTGTGCCTTGTAATGGGCGGGGGCGATGGGCTTTTGCCGATGCCGGAGCTTTTGCGCGCGCTTACGGAATGCCGGGATATAAAAGGCTTAAAAATAGCCGCCGTAACCGGGCATAACAGGAACTTAGCCGAAAAGCTGAAAAAAATGGCGCTGCCCGGCGTAATGGTGCTTGATTTTATAGCAGAACTGCCCCAGCTTCTGCGCAGCGCCGATATTGTAATAAGCAAGGCCGGCGGGCTTACCGCGGCAGAAACCCTTGCTATCGGCACCGAATTTATTTTATATGACCCATTGCCGGGGCAGGAGGTGCGCAACGCCGGTTACCTGTGCGAAAAATGCGAAGCAAAAATTGCCGCAACGCCGCAGGAGGTTTGCGGCTTTGTAAAAAAATATGCGGAGCTTGGCACGGAAGAAAAAAACAGCCTGCGGCGCAGGCGCAGGGCGGCTTACGGCAAACCTTACGCTGCAGACGCAGTGGCAGATTTTGTACTGAAAACGCTTGACGGGCTTGACCATAACTGATTTAGCAATTATAATGAAGTGAATTTGCGGATACAATACAGTATGGAGTGTGCTGCTTGGATAAATACTATTTTGCCGCGCTGTTTGCAGCCTTTGGCTCGCGCAGCGCAGAAATTGCAGAAGCGGCGGCGAAGTTTAAACGCCCAGCCGAAGCATATATGGCTCCGCCGGAAGCATGGGCGGAAGCCGGAATTGATGAAAAAACAGTTAGTAAATTTATTGCCAGAAGGGATTTTAATTATCCCGCCTGGCTGAAAGATTTTTGTTTGAATAACGGCGTAACAATTTTAACGCCGGAAGACGATGCTTACCCTTACAGCTTAAAGCAAATCGCATCGCCGCCGCAGGTGCTGTACGTTAAGGGCAGCCTGCCCGATTTACGCGGCAGCATCGGCATTGTCGGTTCGCGCGAGGCTTCAGGCTACGGCCTTAAGGCTGCCGATGCCTTTGCGGCAGACCTTGCAGCGGCAGGCGTTGTTATTGTAAGCGGCGGCGCCAGAGGCATAGATACGGCTGCACACAGGGGCGCACTTGCGGCAGGCGGCATAACCGTTGCCGTTTTGGGCTGCGGAATTGACATTGCCTACCCGGCAGCCAATAAAAATTTATTTGCACAAATTTGTGAACGCGGCGCGCTTGTTACGGAATACCCTCCGGGAACACCGCCTGCTGCGTATAATTTTCCGGCGCGCAACCGCATAATTAACGGCATGACGCACGGCATACTCGTGGCGGAAGCCGCTAAAAAAAGCGGCGCCATGATTACCGCCGAATATGCGCTTGAAGAAGGGCATGAAGTTTACTGTGTGCCCGGCAGCATTTTTCTCCCAACGAGCATTGGCTGCCACAGCCTTATAAAAAGCGGTGCGCAGCTTGTAGACAGGCCGGAGGACATACTTGAAAGCCTCAAACTGGCAAGCTTCCCTCAGCAGCCGGCGTTGTTCGGCAGCGGGAACGGGGAAGAAGAACTTGATGATAACGCAAAAGCGGTTTTAAAAATTTTAAGTTTTGAACCGCTTTCGCTTGAAGAAATACTTGAAAAAAGCGGCCTTGGGCTGGCGGAAGCCGGCATGGGGCTTTTGGATTTGGAGATGCGCGGCAAGGTGGCGCAAACCGCCGCCCGCAGTTATTACCTGCTTTAGGAGGACGTTTAATGGCTAAAAACCTGGTTATTGTGGAATCTCCCGCCAAATCAAAAACAATAGAAAAATTTCTGGGGCGCAATTATACTGTGCGCGCTTCCATGGGGCACCTGCGCGATTTGCCGAAAAGCATTTTCGGCGTGGATGTTGAAAACGGCTTTCAGCCCAAGTACATCAATATCCGCGGCAAGGGAGAACTGATTAAGGAATTGAAAACAGCAGCCAAAAAGGCTGATAAAGTTTATATCGCAACTGACCCTGACCGCGAAGGCGAAGCTATCGGCTGGCATCTGGCATATATTTTGGGGCTCGACCCTGAAAGCAGCTGCCGCATTGAGTTTCATGAAATTACGCCGGGCGCTGTAAAAGAGGCATTGAAGCACCCGCGCAAGATTGACCTTGATATGGTTGATGCCCAGCAGACGCGCCGCATTATCGACCGCATTGTGGGCTATCAGTTAAGCCCGCTTTTGTGGCGCAAAATACGCAAAGGGCTCAGCGCCGGGCGCGTGCAGACCGTAGCCGTAAAAATTATCTGCGACAGGGAAAAGGAAATTGCCAACTTTGTGCCGCAGGAATACTGGACTATTACGGCGCGCCTGCGCGAAAATGACAAAGCGCCTGTTTTTGACGCTGACGTTATTAAATTTAACGGCAAAAAGCTTGAAATAAATAACGCGGAAGAAGCTGCCAAAACGGAAGCGGCACTGAAAGAAGCAGCCTACGTTGTTGAAAAGGCAGATAAAAAAGAACGCAAGCGCAACCCGCTGCCGCCGTACACCACCAGCAGCCTGCAGCAGGACGCCGTTAAAAAACTGAACTTTTCTACCAAAAAAACCATGCTGCTGGCACAGCAGCTTTATGAAGGCGTTAATGTCGGCAAGGGCGGCGCCGTTGGCCTTATTACTTATATGAGAACCGACTCCGTGCGCCTTTCGGATGTAGCTACGGCCGAGCTGCGCAGCTTTATAGGCAGCACCTACGGCGCGGAATATGTACCGGCAGGCGTTAATGTTTACAGCAGCAAAAAGAACGCGCAGGACGCGCATGAAGCCATCCGCCCGACCTCTGTGGAACGCACGCCGGAAGCGGTGGCGCAGTACCTTACCAAAGACCAGCTTAAACTTTATACCTTAATCTGGAAACGCACCGTTGCCTGCCAGATGAAAGCTGCCGTGTACGACGTTACAACTCTTTTAATCGGCGCGGCAGGCTACCAGCTGCGTGCAGGCGGGGCAGTGCTTAAGTTTGACGGCTTTTTAAAATTAAGCGACAAAAAAGAACTGGCTGGCGAAAAGGAAAAAGAAGTTCCGTATCTGCCGGAACAAACGCCGCTTAAGCTGCATAAACTTATGCCGGCAGAGCAGCACTTTACCGAGCCGCCCCCGCATTTTACCGAAGCAACGCTTGTTAAGGAACTTGAAGAAAAAGGCATAGGCCGCCCGAGTACCTATTCACCTACCATTCAAACCATCCTTGACCGCGGCTATATCGTTAAGGACGGCAAAAAGCTCGTTTCCACCGAGCTTGGTGAACTGATAGTCAACATGCTGACTACTTATTTTAAAGATATTATCAACATTCCGTTTACGGCAAACCTTGAAACCGAGCTTGACGAAATTGCCGAGCACGAAGCAAATAAAGAAACCGTACTGGAAAACTTCTACGAGCCTTTTTCTCATCTTCTGCAAAAGGCGGATAAAGAAATAGAAACCGTTGAAGCGCCGGTGGAAGTAAGCGATGTAAAATGCGAAAAATGCGGGCGCATGATGGTATATAAGCAGGGCCGCTACGGCAAGTTCCTGGCATGCCCCGGTTTTCCGGAATGCCGCAACACCAAGCCGATACTGAAAAAAATCGGCGTAAAATGCCCGGACTGCGGCGGCGATATTATCGAGCGCAAAACCAAAACTCGCAAGGTATTTTACGGCTGCTCCAACTATCCGGAGTGCAAATTTACCTCCTGGGACAAGCCGACAGAGCAGCATTGCCCCAAATGCGGACATATTTTATACGAAAAAACAGACAGAAACGGCAACAAAAAGTTATTCTGCACAAACGAAAACTGTGAGGATGCAGTAAAAACTTATAAAGGAAAGGCGGCAGCCAATGCAAAAAGTAAATGAGCCGGTACACGTTATCGGCGCAGGGCTGGCCGGGTGCGAGGCTGCATGGCAGCTTGTGCAGCGCGGCGTGCCGGTTATACTGTACGAAAAAAGGCCGCTTAAATCAGACGCGGCACATAAAACCGATAAATTTGCAGAACTTGTGTGCAGCAATTCGCTGCGCGCAGGCAATATAGAAAACGCCGTCGGGCTTTTAAAAGAAGAAATGCGGCGGCTGGATTCCGTTATTATGGCTTGCGCCGATGAACATAAAGTGCCGGCAGGCGGTGCTTTGGCGGTAGACCGCGAAGGCTTTGCGGAAGCCGTTACGCAGAAAATTAAAAACCATCCGTTAATTACGGTTAAAAACGAAGAAGTTACAAGCCTTGCGTCGCTTGAAGGTGTTGTAATTACCGCTACCGGCCCACTGACGGACGGCGCGCTGGCAGAAGAAATTGCGCAGCTTGCCGGTGAAGATTATTTTCACTTTTTTGATGCGGCAGCGCCGATAGTAACAGCCGATTCCCTGGATTACAGCAAAGTTTACCGTGCTTCGCGCTATGATAAGGGCGACGCAGATTACTTAAACTGCCCCTTTGAAACCAAAGAAGAATATGTTGCCTTTTGGGAGGCGCTGCGCACGGCAGAGCTTGCTCCCGTAAAGGATTTTGAAAAAGAAGTGTTTTTTGAAGCCTGCATGCCCATTGAAGAAATGGCGCGCCGCGGGGAAGACACCATGCGCTTCGGGCCGTTAAAACCGGTTGGGCTGGTGGACAAGCGCACCGGCAAAGAGGCTTATGCCGTTGTGCAGCTGCGGCAGGATGACGCTGCGGCTTCGCTTTATAATATCGTAGGTTTCCAGACCCACCTTAAATGGGGCGAGCAGAAGCGTGTATTCGGCATGATTCCGGGGCTTGAAAATGCAGAATTTGTGCGTTACGGCGTAATGCATAAAAATACCTATATTAATTCGCCCAAACTTTTAAATGCCGATTTCAGCCTGCGCACTCAGCCGCGTTTATTCTTCGCCGGTCAGTTCACCGGAGTGGAAGGCTATGTTGAATCGGCAGCGTCCGGGCTTATGGCAGGCATCCATGCCGCGCGCAGGGTGCTGGGGCAGCCGCCGGTTGATTTTCCGCCGGAAACGGCGCATGGGGCACTGGCGCATTACATCAGCAGCCCGGAAATTAAAAACTTCCAGCCGATGAATGTTAATTTTGGCTTAATTCCGCCTCTCGGCAAGCGCGTACGCGGCAAAAAGATAAAAAATGCAATGATTGCCGAAAGGGCGCTTGAAGCATTGGCAGAGGTGCAGAAACAATTAAATACCGGGCTTTAAAATGCGGTAAAATATGAGGCAGCGGCTTTAAAACCGCTGCTTTTTGCGTTTTTGTGCGTTACAAAAAATAAAAACGCAGAAAATTTAAAAAATATGGATAGCAATTATTGAAATTGTTTAACAATTATGATACTATAATTTTACTTTAAAAGAGGGATATTTATGAAAGAAGCAGCAAACGCATATCCGGAAGTGCATAAATTTTTGCAGTACCTTGCAGTTGAAAAGAATACTTCTGCGCTTACGGTAAAAAATTATGCGGCAGATATAGATATATTTGCCGGATTTTTAAAAACACGTTATCCCGGCGGCTTTAACTGGCAGGAAATAAACGTGCTGGATATCCGTTCCTATCTAGCTGACATGAACGGCAAAAAATATGCGCGCACAACCATTGCCCGCAGAATATCCGCCCTGCGTTCTTTTTATAAATACCTGCAAAGAGAAAACAAAGTAAAGCAGAATCCTTTTGTAAAAGTGCGGACGCCGAAACTTGAAAAACACCTGCCCGTATTTTTGGAGGAATTTGAAGTTAACGAGCTTTTGGAACTGCCCGATACAACAGGCGAACTGGGCCTGCGTGACCAGGCAGTGCTGGAACTTTTGTATGCCACCGGCTGCCGTGTTTCGGAGCTGGTAGGGCTTACGCTTGATACGATTGACCTTGGCAATATGTTTGTGCTGCTGCACGGCAAAGGCAACAAAGACAGGCTGGTGCCTATTGGCCATACCTGCCGCGAAGCCGTAGAAAAATACCTTAACGGTGCAAGGCAGGCCTTAATGGCACGCTATAACGCCGCACCGCACGATAAACTGCTGGTTAACCGCCTGGGCGGGCCGCTTACGGACCGCAGCGTACGCCGCATACTTGATAAATATATTAAAAAGCTGGCCTTAAGAAAAAACGTTTCGCCGCATACAATACGGCATACCTTTGCCACTCATTTGCTGGACCACGGTGCTGATTTGAGGGCGGTGCAGGAGCTTTTGGGCCATGCTAATCTGTCAACTACTCAGATTTATACGCATGTAACGACGGAGAGGATTACTTCTGTTTATGAGAAGAATTTCCCGCGCGCGTAGATTGGAGGGGCTATTGTGGAACTTTTAGAAAAAACAAGAAAAATCAACAAATTGCTTCAGCGCGGTGAGAAAGTGGAATTTAATGCCATTGCCCGCCTGCTGAAAGACGTTATAGTGGCCAACGTCTATATTGTCGGCCGTAAGGGCGGCATTAAAGGCTATGCGCTGCTTGACGATTTTGAATGTGATATTATGCGCGAGCAGGTGCTTGATGTAAAGCGTTTTCCTCCGTCTTACCTTAATTTTATAATGGAAACAAGGGAAACTGTTTCCAACATCGGCCATGTAAACGAGGAATGTTCCTTTTTAAAGGGCACCAAATGCTATTTTGGCGACAAGCGTACAACAATTGTGCCTATTTACGGCAACGGCGAGCGTATCGGTACTTTAATTGTTGCCAAGTATGACCGTGAATTTAATGACGAAGATTTGCTGCTGGCCGAATACGCGGCAGCTGTTATCGGCGTTGAAATTCTGCACGAGCGTGCAGCACGCGTGGAAGAAGAAGCCCGCAAAAAAGCCATGGTGCAGATAGCCTTCTCCACACTTTCGTTTTCGGAGCTGGAGGCCATTAACAGCATTATGGAAGCGCTTAACGGCACGGAAGGGCTGCTGGTTGCTTCCAAAATTGCCGACAGCGTTGGCATTACGCGTTCCGTTATTGTAAACGCATTAAGAAAGTTTGAAAGCGCCGGTTTGATAGAAACAAAATCCCTCGGCATGAAGGGGACTTATATACGCGTTAAAAACGAGTTTTTACTGGACGAACTGAAAAAAGAACATAACTAACAGCAGTGGTAGTATGCCAAAGGAGGCTGAAAATATGGAAGAAGCAGTTTTGTTTAGTGTTGAAAACCATGTAGCAACCATTACGCTGAACCGCCCGAAAAGCCTGAACTCCATGAATGATAAGCTGATTGACGGTTTGCACGAGGCTCTTGACAGGGCAGAGCAGGATGAAGAAATACGCTGCGTAGTGCTTACCGGCAGCGGCAAGGCCTTTTGCGCAGGCGGCGACCTGCCGTTTTTGGAAGCATTGCCCGATGCCGGTGCCCGCCGTGCCTTTATTATTAAAGTGGGCGCGGTTGCCAAACGCATTACAACCATTGATAAACCGTTTATTGCCATGGTTAACGGCGTTGCAGCCGGTGCAGGCGTTAATTTGATGCTGGCCTGCGATTTGGTATATGCCGCTGATACTGCCCGTTTTGCGCAGAGCTTTGCCAAGGTTGGCCTGATACCAGACTGCGGCGGCCTGTACTTTTTGCCGAAAGCAGTTGGCGTACACCGCGCCAAAGAACTGATGTTTACCGCCGATTTGATTGACGCCGCTGCGGCAGAACGCTTCGGTATGCTGAACCATGTATGCACGGCGGAAGAACTGCCTGGCGCAGTTTATAAAATGGCGGCAAGGCTTGCTGAATCGGCACCGCTTTCGCTGGCGCTGATTAAAAAGTATGTTAACAACACTGCCATGAGCCTTGACGATGTGCTTGATACGGAAGCCGTAGCCCAGACTCTCTGCATGGCAACGGAAGACTGCCGTGAAGGCATAGCCGCTTTTAAAGAAAAACGCGCACCGCGTTTTACCGGTAAATAAAATATTTGCAAAAAACGGGGCTGCCTGTTACAGTCCCGTTTTCTTTTTTACAAAAATACGTTATAATAATATTATTGTTTAGTTTGTTTTAGTGGAGGGTTTTATGTTTGATTTTAGTTCGATGATTTATACGGTACCGGCACTTTTAATTGCCATTACCATACATGAATATGCCCATGCCCTTACGGCAGATGCCATGGGTGACCCTACGCCGCGTTATTTTGGGCGTTTAACCTTCAATCCTCTGGCACATCTCGATATTTTGGGCGCAATAATGCTGGCCTTGTTCCATTTTGGCTGGGCAAAGCCGGTTGCCATTAACCCCAATAATTTCCGCAACAGGCGCGAAGGCATGATAAAAGTATCCCTGGCAGGGCCTGCGGCTAATTTGTTTTTATGTTTTCTGGCGGCGCTGATTATGGTTTCCATGCAGAGATTGCATGTTTTAACCCCGGGCGTCAGCGCATTTTTGCTGTGGACTATGCAGTACAACGTATGGTTTGCCTTTTTTAACCTGCTGCCTATACCGCCGCTGGACGGTTCACGCCTGTTGGATGAATTTTTGCCGCCGCAGACTGCATACAAATATAACAGTTTTGTAGGGCGTTATGGTTTTTACATTCTTATAGCCCTTGTGGCAAGCGGGCTTATCAGCTATATTATTACGCCGTTTGCTTTGGCTTATTTAGAGCTCGTCAACACTGTTTTAGGAATATTTTTCTGATATTAACGAAGGGATTGCCGCCATATTGGCAGGGCTTTAAGGCCGGGCAGTATAATTTATGGCAGATTTATCTTTAAAAGTCAGTGATTTTGAAGGCCCGCTGGACCTTTTAATGCACCTTATCGAAAAAGATAAAATAGATATTTACGATATTCCCATAGCGGAAATTACCGAGCAGTACATTGCTTATTTATCCGCTATGGCGGAATTTGACATGGAAATTGCCAGTGAGTTTCTGGTAATGGCGGCAACGCTTCTGCAGATAAAATCGAGAATGCTTTTGCCGAAGCCTGTGCCTGAAACCGACGAGGAAGAAGCAGACCCGCGCACCATGCTGGTGGAGATGCTGATTGAGTACAGGCGCATTAAAGCGTGTGCGGCAAAGCTTACCGAAATGAAAACGGCGGCAGAACGTTACGTTTACCGCAGGCCGCTGGCAGAAGGCAGGATAAACCGCAGCATTGCGCAGTATCAGGCGGGCGACTTGGTAAAAAGCCTGCTGGCGCTTTTGGCTGCCGGGCACGAAACCACGGCTTTTATTGAGCGTCAGGAGTTCAGCGTGCAGGAAAAAATGGCAGAAATTGTCAGCCTGCTTAAACGCCGTTTAAACGGAGTGGAATTTAAAGAGGTTTTCAGCAACACCGGCTCGCGCAGTGAAAAAATAGCCGGATTTTTAGCGCTTTTAGAACTGCTGAAGCTGAACATTATAAATATAACGCAGACGGAGCCTTTTGCGCCGATATACATATTCCTGCACCGGGAGGGCGAAAACAATGTTTCATGAATATTTGCAGGGCTCTCTGGAGGCTTTGCTGTTTGCGGCAGGCGAGCCGCTTACGGTAGCACAGATTGCCGGTATTATGCAGCTTGACAAGCCGCAGGTGTGGGAACTTTTAACCATGCTTGAAGAAAGTTACAATGAAGAAAACCGCGGCTTATGCCTGCGCAAAGTGGCGGGCGGCTATCAGCTGTGTGCCAAGCCCCAGCATTATGCCCTTTTAAAACAGCTGGAGCGCGTGCAGGAAGTAAAATTATCGGCAGCGGCAATGGAAACTTTGGCCATTGTTGCGTTTAAGCAGCCGGTAACGCGCGGCGAAATGGAGGCCATCCGCGGTGTTAAGGTGGACGGCGTTGTAAATACGCTTCTGGAATACGGGCTTATCTGCGAGGCAGGGCGCAAGGAAGCGCTCGGACGCCCTATTCTTTACGCAACGACAGATAAATTTTTGCTTACTTTCGGGCTTAATTCACTGAAGGATTTGCCTGCTTTGCCGGATGAGGACAGCAGCGGGCCTGAACAGATTTCGCTTTTGGACAGCCTGAAAGATACAGACAGCAATACACAAAATGACGGAGTATAATACATGGAAGAACGATTGCAGAAAGTGCTGGCGGCAGCCGGCGTTGCTTCGCGGCGCGAAGCTGAAAAGTATATACTGGGCGGCAGAGTGAAGGTTAACGGCAAAGTCGTTAAAGAGCTCGGCACCAAGGTTGATGAAAAATGCTTTATTACCGTTGACGGCAAACCCATTAAACGTGAGCGCAAGGCATATTATTTGTTTTACAAGCCGCGCGGAGTGGTAACAACCATGAGCGACCCGCAGGGCAGGCGCACCGTGGCCGATTATGTTAAAGATCTGCCGCAGCGTGTGTTCCCGGTTGGCAGGCTTGACTACAATACGGAAGGGCTTTTGCTTTTAACAAATGACGGCGCGCTGGCGCAGGGGCTGATGCACCCGAGCCGCGAGGTAAACAAAACCTACCGCGTGGGCGTGCCTGGCATTGTGCCGCAGGAAAAGCTCGATTTGCTGCGCCTTGGTGTTAAACTTGATGACGGAATGACGGCTCCTGCCGTTGTAACGCTTCTGGAATATGACCATGAAAGAAATATGACATATTTTGATATTACCATACATGAAGGGCGCAACCGCCAAATCCGCCGCATGTGCGATTATATCGGCTTTCCGGTGCGCAACCTTAAACGCATTAAGTTTGGCACGCTCAGCTTAAAGGGTTTAAGCAAGGGCAAAATGCGCGAACTTAACGAGGTCGAGGCAGAAACTTTAAAAAAGGCGGCAAAGCTTAATGGCTAATGTACTTGTTATCGGCGGCGGGGCTGCGGGCCTTTTGGCAGGCATTGCCGCAGCACAGAGCGGCGCCCAAACCGTAATTTTGGAAAAAATGCGCCGCCCCGGCAAAAAAATACTTATTACCGGCAAGGGGCGCTGCAATATTACCAATAACTGCGATTTGCAGGAAATTATTAAAAACATACCCGGCAACGGCCGCTTTTTAAACAGTGCGCTGCGCCGTTTTACCAATCAGGATATTGTGCAGCTTCTGGAAGATAACGGCCTGCCTACCAAGGTTGAACGCGGCGGCAGGGTGTTTCCTGTAAGCGATAGAGCTGCTGACGTTGTTGACACTCTTGTTAAAATTTATAAAAATTACGGCGGCAAACTGCTTACAGACTGCAAAGTAAAAAGCATTACGGCAGAATTCGGCAAAATAACGGGCGCTGTAACTGCCGACGGACAGAAATTTACGGCCGATGCCGTTATTCTGGCGGCAGGCGGGGCATCTTACCCGGGCACCGGCAGCGACGGCAGCGGCGTGAAACTTGCCAAAGCGTTGGGGCACACCATTGTACCGCTGGCGCCCAGCTTGGTTCCGCTTGAAAGCGATTCGCCCTACATTGCAGGCTTACAGGGCTTAAGCCTGCGCAATATAGAAGGAACCGTTTATGCAGACGGCAAAAAAATAGGCTCGGAGTTCGGTGAAATGCTCTTTACGCATTTCGGCGTATCGGGACCGATAATACTTTCGCTTAGTAAATGTGTGGCGGAAGCCTTTGCCAGAGGCGCGCAGGAGGTTGAACTTGCCATTGATTTAAAGCCTGCGCTTGATAAAGACAAACTGGACGCGCGTTTACAGCGCGATTTTACGCAGTACAGCCGCAAGCAAATGCCTAACGGCATGAAGGATTTGCTGCCGCAGAGGCTTATTGCGCCGGTGCTTGACCAGGCGTTTATTGATGAAGAAAAATTTGTTAACCAGCTTTCGCGCGCAGAACGCCGCCGCCTTGTAGATGTATTGAAAGCATTTACGGTGCCCATTACCGGCACAAGGCCGATAGCGGAAGCCATTGTAACGGCGGGCGGCGTAAGCCTGAAGGAAATAGACCCTAAAACAATGGAATCCAAATTAATAAAAGGGCTGTTTTTTGCGGGCGAAGTAATGGATATCGACGGTTATACGGGCGGCTACAATTTGCAGGCGGCGTTTTCCACTGGTTATGCCGCAGGCACCTTTGCCGCACAAATATAAAAACAGGTGGGGATAAAATGAATGCACAAAAACCGGTAATTGCCATCGACGGCCCGGCCGGTGCCGGAAAAAGCACCATAGCCAAACTGGTCGCAGGCAAACTTGGTTACATTTATATTGATACCGGGGCTATGTACCGCTCCGTAGCGTGGAAGTTTCTGCAAACGGGCAAACCGTTCAGCCCGGAGCTTGTAGAAAAACTGGCGCAGGAAATGGTAATTACTTTTAAGCCCGAAGCAAACGCCAACCGCGTTTTTGTTGATGGCACGGAAGTTACGGAAGCAATCCGTTCTCCGGAAGTAACGGCCGTTGTTTCCAAAGTATCCGCCGTGGGCGGCGTACGCGCGGAAATGGTAAACCAGCAGCGCCGTATGGGCGAAGCCGGCGGCGTTGTTATGGACGGGCGCGACATTGGCACCGTGGTATTTCCTCATGCACAGGTAAAAATATTTTTAACGGCCAGCGTTAAGGAACGCGCTATGCGCCGTTATAAAGAAATGCTTGCCAAAGGCGAAAAAGTTGATTTGGCAGAACTTGAAAAACAAATCGCTTTCCGCGACAAGCAGGACAGCGAACGCGAAATTGCTCCGCTTAAACAGGCTGATGACGCCGAATTTCTTGATACTTCCGACATGACGATAGACGAAGTGGCAGAGCATATTTTAAAAGCAGTACAGGAGAAATAAGATGCTGTATTCATTTTTGGATGTTGTACTGGGAATTTTGTTTAAAATTTTTCTGCGGCTTGAAGTACACGGCGCGGAAAATATTCCCAAAACAGGCCCGCTTGTTATAGCAAGCAACCATTTAAGCCTGCTCGACCCGCCGGTTATAGGCGTTGCGGCGCCGCGCAAGGTGCATTTTATGGCCAAGCGCGAACTTTTTGTGCCGGTGCTAGGCTACATTTATAAAACTCTGGGTGCGTTTCCCGTTAACCGCGGCGGCGCAGACAGGGCGGCAATCAAGCACGGCATTGAAATTCTGCAAAGCGGCGAGGTGCTGGCGATATTCCCGGAAGGGACGCGCAGCAAAACAGGGCAGCTTGGCAAACTGGAGCCGGGCGCGCTGATGATGGCCGGAAAAACCAGCGCCGTTATTGTGCCGACGGCAGTAAGCGGCACGGATATTAAGCGCTGCGGCAGGCTGTGGCCCAAGGTTGTGGTAAAATTCGGCACGCCGGTGCCTTTTCCGCCGGTTGGCTTAAATAAAGAGGTTTTGCAGGATTTGACAGATAAATTAACGGCAGACATAAAAGCTCTGCAGGGAGTGAAGTAACATGCAGGTGTTTGTGGCAGAGCCTTGCGGCTTTTGCTATGGAGTTAAGCGCGCGGTGGATATGGCGCGCGGCGAGTGCGGCAAAGAAACGCACGCGGCAACATTGGGGCCGCTTATACATAACCCGCAGCTTACGGCGGAACTGGCAGCAAGAGGAGTAAGCTGCTGCGACAGCCTTGACAGCTTTGAAAAAGGCGATACGGTTATTTTCCGTTCGCACGGAGTTGGGCCTGAAGTTTACGCCGCTGCGGAAGAAAAAGGGCTGAATATTATTGATGCAACCTGCCCGCATGTGCGCGCAGCACAGTTAAAAGCAAAAAAATTGGCCGAAGAAGGATATTTTGTTATAATTATCGGAGAAAAAAATCATCCTGAAGTAAAAAGTATCTCGGCATGGGCAGGAAAAAATGCTATAATAGTAGAATATAATAAAGATATTGCCGGTATACCCGTTGCAGATAAATATGGAGTTACGATTCAGACTACTTTTGAGCTGGCAAAATTTGAAGAACTGCTTGCCGGAATTCAAAAAGAAAGGCCTGGAGAGTACAAAATAGAAAAAACTATCTGTACGGCTACAAGCGAGCGTCAGAATGCCGCGGGGGAACTTGCGGGAAAAGTTGATGCATTTATTGTTATCGGCGGTAAAAACAGCGCCAACACAAGGCATTTATATGATATTGTGTCTGCACGCTGTAAAATTGCATACCACATCGAAACGGCTGCGGAATTAAAACCGGAAATGTTTCGTGGTTGCACCAAAATTGGCATAACGGCCGGTGCTTCGACGCCGGACCGATTAATCAAGGAGGCTTTATTTGTAATGGAAAACATGGAAAACATGGAATCTTTTGAAAGTATGCTGGAGCAGAGTTGGGAAAACAACGATATTTATCCCGGCAAAATCGTGAAGGCTACTGTTATTCAAAAAGATAAGGATGAAGTTTATGTAGACTTTGGCTATATGAAAGAAGGCACCATCGCTTACAGCGAATGGGCTGCCGGAGATCCTGAAGAAGTAGCAAAAACAATTAATGTAGGCGACGAAGTTGAAGCAAAGGTTATTCCTGGTACTTCCAAAGATGATTTTGTACGCCTTTCCAAAATCCGTGCTGAGCAGGACGCAGCATGGAAAAACGTTCCCGAACTTGCTGAAGGCGAAAAACGCCCGGCAACCGTTAAAGTTCTGCGTGTAATTAAAAACCGCCAGAAAAATATTGTAGGCCTTGCAGTTGCAGTTGAAGGCGTTGAAGGCTTTATGCCCGCATCCCATGTTGAACTGAAACGCGTTGAGGACTTCACTCCGTATATCGGCCAGGAACTGGAAGCAGAAATTATTGAAGTTGACACTGCTAAAAAACGCCTGGTAGTTTCCCGCCGCGATTTGCTGCGCGCTGAACGCGAAGCAAAAGCACAGGCATGGCGCGAAGCTAAAGCTGCCAGAGCTGCAGAACGCGCAGCAGCACGTGAAGCTGCTGAAGAAGAAGCATACAACAGCGTTGAAGAAGGCCAGGTTGTACCGGGCAAAGTTCTGCGCATTGCTGATTTCGGACTGTTTGTAGAAGTAGGCAAAGGCCTTGTTGGTCTTGTTCACAATACTGAACTTTCCTGGGACCGCAATGTAAAAGCAAGCGATTTCGAACCCGAAACCGAAGTTGCCGTTCTCATTAAGAAAATTGACCGCGAAAACAAACGCGTTGCCCTCAGCATTAAAGCTACTCAGGAAGATCCCTGGGTAACCGAAGCAAACGCACTTCCGGAAGGCGCTATTGTTAAAGGCATTGTAACACGTTTCCTGCCTTTCGGCGCTATCGTTAAAGTAACCGACAGGGTAGAAGGCCTTGTACACGTATCCGAAATTGCCGATACCCGCGTTGAAAAACCGGAAGACGTTCTTGAAGCAGGCCAGGAAGTTGTTGTTAAAGTTATCAAAAAAGATATGGAACACAAAAAAATCGGCCTGAGCATTGCCAAAGCTGCCAAAGAAAAAGAAAAAGCAGAATACAGTGCTTACCTTAACAACAAACCGGAACTGACTCTTGACCTTTCCGAACAGCTTGAAACTTTAAAATAATTTTACGGTGGTAATTAATGTCGCGTGAACAGAGGAAACTTGACCATATCAAATATGCGCTGAAGCTTGGTGACGGACCGCTCACCAACGGTTTGGAGAATGTACATTTTGTACATAACTGCCTGCCGGAGCTTAACCCGCAGGATATAGTCCTTTCCTCACAGTTCGGCGGCATTTTCTTTTTATCTCCGTTTTTAATCAACGCCGTTACGGGCGGGGCAGACGCCGTTACGGAAATTAACAGGCGGCTTGCGCGTGCGGCAAAAAAAGCTGGTGCGGCAATAGCGGTAGGCTCGCAGTATGGTTCTGTTAAAAATAAAACCAACTACCAAAGCTACGAAGTTGTGCGCGATGAATACCCGGACGGCATTGTTTTTGCCAATACCAGCGCGCTGGCTGCGCCGGAAGAAGCACTGGAGGCTGTGCGCATGCTTGACGCCGATGCCTTGCAGATACATTTAAACCCTGCACAGGAACTGATTATGCCTGAAGGCGACAGGGATTTTAAAGGCCTGTTTGCCAATATGCAGCGCATACTTGATAAATGCCCTGTGCCCGTAATAGTTAAGGAAACCGGCTGCGGCATGGCGGCGCGGCAGGTTAAGCAGCTTTTAAAAGCGGGCTTTACCTGTTTTGATGTCGGCGGTGCAGGCGGTACAAATTTTCCGGCTATTGAGGCGGAACGCTACGGCGGCACAGCGCTTTTAAATGGTTGGGGGCTTAATACTGCCCAATCGCTTTTGGAAGCGGGCGGAGTATGCGGCAGCGAAGGTTATATTGCAGCCTGCGGCGGCATACGCAGCGGCTTGGACGCGGCAAAGGCACTGGCGCTTGGCGCGGATATAGCCGGCATGGCAGGCAATGTGCTGGAAGTGGCTGTAAACAAAGGCGAAGATGCGGCGGCAGAAATAATTTTGCAGGCCGAAGAAGAACTGCGCATGCTGATGCTGTTAACTGGTTCTTCCGATATCAAAAGCCTGAGGGCAAAGCCGCTGTATTTTACAGGCAGCCTGCTTGATTTTATGCAGTGCCGAGGTTGGGAACCTGCGGAAGTTGCCCGTTCAAGAAGATAAAAAATAAAACGGTATAACATTTTGTTATACCGTTTTCTGTATTATAGTTTTGTTTAAGATACTTTTATTAAAATTTAGATGTAGTTGCAGCATTTAGGTCCGTAAATTTTGCTCATTATTCAATCGCAAAATTTGCGTAGCTTCGCTGGCACAATTATTGCCATCGTTATCACTCGGCACTAATTGGCGCTCAGCTAAATAAAAAAGAAGCCGAATACCAAGGTATCAGGCTTCTTTTATAATCCGTAACAATCAGATAGCGCGGTTAACTTTACCGGAACGCAAGCAACGGGTGCAAACGTTAATACGTTTTACAGAACCGTTTACAACGGCTCTTACTTGCTGAATGTTCGGTTTCCAAGCGCGTTTAGAATGTCTATTGGAATGGCTGACGTTACAACCAGCTTGAATACCTTTGCCGCAAACTTCGCAAATGGATGCCATGAGTCCCACCTCCTTAACGTAATTCCAGCATCAGTTACAAATTTAACAGAAGTATCATACCATAGAATGAAATTAAAAGCAAGTTATTTTTAGATTGGCAGTGTGATTTTATGTGGTGGCAGGAGCCAATTACAAAATTAAAGGGTATCGGGCCTAAAAAAGCGGCAGATTTTGCCAATTTAAACATTTTTACCATTGGCGATTTGCTGAACCGTTATCCCCGTACTTATGTAGACCAGAGCAAAGTTAAAACAATAGCGGAACTTACAACAGACGGAGAAAAGCAGCTGTTTTGCGCTGAGGTTTACCGCGTGGCGGACAGAATATCGGCCAGGCGCATGCGTTATACGCTGGTAACGCTTAAAGACGCTACCGGCTTTGCGGAGCTGTATATGTTTGCGCATCAGCGTTTTCAGACGCGCAATTTTAAGCCGGGCACGCAGCTTTTGGTGGACGGCAAGGTGCAGCCGGGGCGCGGCGCAAAAATGGTTACGGATGCTTACGTGCAGATTTTAAAAGACGGCGAAAGCGTTTCTGCACCCGGTATTTTGCCGGTGTATGCTTTAAGCGGCGCTCTGACGCAGCAGAATGTGCGTACAGCCGTTAAAACGGCTCTGGCCATGGCAGAAGACTACCTGCCGGAATCGCTGCCGCAGGAGATAATTGACGCCAAAAAATTGCCTCCGCGTTTTGAAGCCGTTAAAAACATTCATTTTCCGGTAAGTTTTGCGGAACTTGCCCGGGCACGCAGCCGTTTTATTTTTGAAGAACTGTTTTTATTACAGTGCGGGCTTTTGTATTACCGCAGCAGGGTAAAAAGCACGCGCAGCGGAATAAAAATGGCGCCTGACGGCACGCTTTTGCAAAAAGTGCTGGCGCAGCTGCCTTTTAAACTTACGGAAGCGCAGCAAAAGGCATGGCAGGATATAAGCCTTGACATGCAGGATAAAAAGCCCATGCACAGGCTTTTGCAGGGCGACGTTGGCAGCGGCAAAACCGTTGTATCGGCGCTGGCGCTTGCCAAGGCTGCGGAAAACGGGTATCAGGCCTGCATTATGGTGCCGACGGAAATACTGGCCCAGCAGCATTACGAAACTTTGCAGGCGTTTCTGGAGCCTGCCGGTATCAGCTGCGGGCTGTTAACCAGCAGCGTTAAAGGCGTGCGCCGCCGCGAACTTTTGGAAAACCTTGCGGCAGGCAATTTGCAGGTGCTTGTCGGCACGCATGCTTTAATACAGGATGACGTTATCTTCGATAAGCTCGCGCTCGTTGTTACGGATGAACAGCACCGCTTCGGCGTTGAGCAGCGCGCCAAACTGGCAAATAAATCGGCTTACGAGCCGGATGTTCTGGTTATGACGGCGACGCCGATACCGCGCACGCTGGCGCTTACGGTATACGGTGATTTGGACGTTTCGGTAATGAAGGGCATGCCGCCGGGAAGAAAGAGCATAAAAACGCTGTGCTACACCGGCGAAAAGCGGCGTGAGGTTTACGCAGGCATGGTGCGGCAGATTAAAGGCGGGCATCAGGCATATATCGTCTGTGCGGTTATAGAGCCGGGTGAAATGCCGGGCGTGCGCGCGGCAGCAGAAGTTTATGAAGAATTGCAGCGCACTTTTTTAAAGGATATACCCTGTGCACTGCTGCATGGCAAAATGAAGCCTGCCGAAAAAGAAGCAGTGATGGAAGATTTTGCAGCCGGTAAAACAAAAGCGCTTATCAGCACTACGGTTATCGAAGTAGGCGTTAACGTGCCAAACGCCACACTGATGATTATTGAAAACGCCGACCGTTTCGGCCTTGCCCAGCTGCACCAGCTGCGCGGGCGCGTAGGGCGCGGCGAGGCGCAGTCTTTTTGCGTGCTGCTTACTGATTCGGACAGCCCGGAAACACTGGCGCGCCTTAACGTGCTGCATACATCAAACGACGGTTTTTACCTTGCCGAGCAGGATTTAAAACTGCGCGGTGCGGGCCAGCTTTTTGGCCTGCGGCAGCATGGCTTGCCTGATTTATATATTGCTGATATACTTCAAGATACAGATGTTTTGATAGAAGCGCGCGCTCTTGCAAAAAAAACGCTGGCAGACGCAGGACAGACGGCGGAAATTACCAAAGTTCTGGACGCGCAGTTTGACGAACGTTTTAAACGTATATTCAATTCGTAACGGAGGCCCCAATGCCGGAAGAAAAATGGTATCAAAACCCGGAAAAAGCATCACAGGCGGCTGCGGTAATTATTTTAGCCCTGGCCGCTTTGTTAACGTGGCTGTTTGCCGGTGAAGAAGTAAAAAAAATGTTTGCCCTGGCCGTCAGCGGCGATGTGGAAGCGCTGGCAGCGTATTTCCGCTCTTTTGGGGCGTGGGCAATGCTTATCAGCTTCCTGCTTGATGTATTAATCAATGCGGGCAGCATTTTCCCGTCCATCTTTATTTCTACCGCCAACGGGCTTATTTTCGGTTTGCCGCTGGGCATTTTAATTTCGTGGCTGGCAGAAACAACCGGCGTTGTTATCAGCTTCTGGCTGATGCGTTATCTGTTCCGCGGCGCTGCCGAGAAAATGATTGCCAAAAGCCCGATGCTGATGAAGATTGACGATTTGAGCGGGCGCAAAGGGCTGCAATGGATGGCGGCCGCAAGAATGCTGCCGTATTTTCCGTCCGGAATTTTAACAGCGATTGGCGCTGTAAGCAAAATTTCCACGCGTGATTACATTATTGCCAACCTTATAGGCAAGTTCCCTTCAACGGCGCTGGAGGTTGTTATAGGGCACGATATTGTTAATTTTCAGCAGCACAGCGAACGCCTTGCCGTGCTGGTAACGGTGGCAATACTTATTTTTGCCGCTTACAAATATTACTACAAAAAATAATTGTTTTCTTTTAGCACTCTGTTGTGTTTTCTTTGGCTGTAAGGTATAATTAAACCAGCAGTTATTTTAAAGAAGATTCAAAAGGAGGCAGCTATGAGCAAACACCAATTTACGGATATCCGCGTTGCCATCGAGCCGGATAATCCTTCCATCCAGCGTCTGGAGTTTAAGTGCATTAAATGCGGAAACTGCAAAACCGTCTGCACCGATTATATCGGCGTATGCGGAACTTATGACCTTAAGGCAACGGATGATAAGCCTATCTGCATTAACTGCGGGCAGTGCGCCAATGTTTGCCCGGCAGACAGCATTACCGAAAAAATAGAAGCGTATCAGGTAATGGCAGAAATCCGTGATGAGGATAAAATTGTTATTTTCAGCACTTCGCCTTCCGTGCGTATTGCTTTGGGTGAAGAATTCGGCATGCCCGACGGCAGCTTTGTTGAAGGCAAAATGGTTGCGCTTTTGCGCAGGCTTGGCGCAGATTATGTGCTTGATACCAACTTTGCCGCCGATATGACGATTGTGGAGGAAGCAAGCGAGCTTTTACAGCGCATTACCGAAGGCAATAAGCCGCTGCCGCAGTTTACCAGCTGCTGCCCGGCGTGGGTTAAATTTGCAGAAACCTATTATCCCGAAATGCTGCCGCATATTTCCAGTGCCAAAAGCCCTATCGGCATGCAGGGGCCAACCATTAAAACTTATTTTGCCAAAAAGATGGGCATTGACCCGCGCAAAATTGTTAACGTGGCAGTTACGCCCTGCACCGCCAAAAAGTTTGAAATCCGCCGCGGCGAGATGAATGCGGCCGGGCGTTACCTTGGCATTGAAGATATGCGCGATATGGACTACGTTATTACCACGCGCGAACTGGCAATGCTTGCCAAAGACGAAGGCATTGATTTTGCTGCGCTGGAGGATTCTGCCTATGATGATTTAATGGGGCAGGCGAGCGGCGCAGGCGTTATTTTCGGCAACACCGGCGGCGTTATGGAAGCGGCAATCCGCACGGCTTACTGCTATGCAACCGGCAAGGATGCACCGCAGGCTTTGTACGATTTGCAGCCTGTGCGCGGTATGGACGGCATCCGCGAGGCGGAAGTTGATATTGAAGGCACCAAAGTTAAAGTGGCTGTTGTTTACGGCACTGCCAACGTCCGCAAACTTATTGAAAAAATTAAAGCAGGCGAAGCAGAGTACCACTTTGTGAAAGTCATGGCCTGCCCGGGCGGCTGCATCGGCGGCGGCGGACAGCCCAAAGACAAGGAATATAAAGGCGATGCTCTGCGTGCGGCACGTATTGAAGGACTTTACAAGCGCGACAACAGCATGAAGCTGCGTTTAAGCCACGAAAACCCGGAAATTAAAGCCTTGTATGCAGATTTTTACGGCGAGCCGCTGAGCGAACTGGCGGAACAGATGCTGCATACCGTATATTTTGACCGCAGTGCGGATTTGGGCGGCGTATATATCGCGCCCGGCGCGGAAAAACAGCCTGCGGCAGAAGGAGCAGCACCGCAGCAGGAAGCAGGCACGCATAAATGGCGCTGCAAGGTTTGCGGCTATATATATGAAGGCGAAGCTTTGCCGGAGGATTATAAATGCCCTCTGTGCGGTATGGGCGCCAATATGTTTGAAAAAATAGAATAGTTTTGCCAAAGCCTCTGCCTTAAAAACGGGCAGGGGCTTTTTGCTGCGTAAAAAAAGCAAAAAAATTAAAAAATTTTGTAAAAAATAGTGAAGGAAAATAAAAAATGTTGTAGAATATATGGCAGGTAAACCAAAAATGAGAGAAAATTAGGAGGACAAAAAATGCATAGTTACAGCATTGAGCTTGGCGGCAGAACGCTGACGATGGAAATCGGCAAAATTGCCAAGCAGGCCAACGGCGCAGTATTGGTGCGCTATGGCGACACTGCGGTAGTAGTTGCTGCTACCGGTACCAAAACACCGCGTGAAGGTGTAGACTTTTTCCCTTTGACTGTTGATTTTGAAGAAAAAATGTACGCTGTGGGTAAAATCCCCGGCGGCTTTATTAAACGTGAAGGACGCCCGGCTGAAACCGCTATTTTAACCAGCCGCCTTATCGACCGCCCGATCCGCCCGATGTTCCCGGAAGGCTACCATAACGACGTGCAGATTGTTGCAACCGCCGTTTCCGTAGACCCGGATAACGCACCGGATATTCCGGCAATGATTGGCGCTTCCTGCGCACTTTCCATTTCCGATATTCCGTTTGAAGGTCCTATCGCCGGTGTGCGCGTAGGCATGATTGACGGCCAGTACATTATTAACCCGACCATTGAACAGGCTAAAGTAAGCCGCCTGAACCTTGCCGTTGCAGGCACCAAAGACGCTATTTTGATGGTTGAAGCAGGCGCCAAGGAAATCAGCGAAGACGAAATGCTGGACGCTATCTGGTTCGGCCACGAAGAAATTAAAAAGCTGGTTGAATGGCAGGAAAAAATTATGGCAGAAGTTGGCAAACCCAAAATGGAAGTGCCTGTTTACGAACCTCCTGCCGAACTTGCCGCAGAAATTGAAGCTTACGGCGCTGAACAGCTGAAAGCAGCCCTGATGGACGCTAACAAGCTGGAACGCGAAGAAAACGTTGCCCGCATTAAAGCTGAAATTGCCGATGCATTTATGGAAAAATATCCTGACAATGCCAAAGACGTTGCTTATATTACCCAGAAACTCGTTAAAAAGATTGTACGCCGCACTATTTCCGTGGATAAAATCCGCCCGGACGGACGTGCACTTGACGAAGTACGCCCTGTAACCTGCGAAGTAGGCCTTTTAGCCCGTCCGCACGGCAGCGCGCTGTTTACCCGCGGCCAGACCCAGATTTTAAACGTGCTGGCACTGGCTCCGCTCAGCGAAGCACAGACCTTGGACGGACTTGGCGTAGAACTTACCAAACGTTATATCCATCACTATAACTTCCCACCGTACAGCGTTGGCGAAACCAAACCGCTGCGCAGCCCGGGCCGCCGCGAAATCGGCCATGGCGCACTGGCAGAACGCGCTTTGCTGCCGGTAATTCCTTCCGAAGAAGAATTCCCGTATGCAATCCGCCTGGTTTCCGAAACTCTGGAATCCAACGGTTCTTCCTCCATGGGCAGCGTTTGCGCAAGCACACTTTCCCTTATGGACGCAGGCGTGCCTATTAAAGCACCGGTTGCCGGCGTAGCAATGGGCCTTGTTAAAGACGGTGATTATTTCACCATTCTTACCGATATTCAGGGCCTTGAAGATGCTCTCGGCGATATGGACTTTAAAGTTGCCGGTACTAAAAACGGCATTACCGCCATTCAGATGGATATTAAGATTGACGGTATCAACAAGGAAATTTTCAAACAGGCTCTGGCACAGGCTAAACGCGGCCGCGAACACATCATGGGCATTATGCTTGACTGCATTGCTGAACCGCGCAAAGAACTGTCCAAATACGCTCCGAAAATTACCACCATCCATGTTGACCCCGAAAAAATCAGCAAAATCATCGGCCCCGGCGGCAAAACCATTAAAAAGATTGTTGAAGAAACCGGCGCTAAAATTGATATTGAAGAAGATGGCCGCGTATATATTGCCGCAGTTAACAGCGAAGAAGCTGCAAAAGCAATTGATATGATTAACGGCATTACCGCAGAAGCAGAAGTTGGCAAGGTTTACACCGGCAAAGTTACCCGCCTGATGGCATTTGGTGCTTTTGTTGAAATTCTGCCGGGTAAAGAAGGTTTGGTTCATATTTCCCAGCTTTCTACCGAACGCGTAAATAAAGTTGAAGACGTTGTTTCCGTAGGTGACGAAATCGTTGTAAAGGTTACGGAAATCGACCAGAAAGGCCGCATTAACCTGTCCCGCAAAGCAGTGCTGGCAGGCGGCTTAAGCAAATAATTTAAGTAAAAACTAAATCCCGCTGAATTATTTTCGGCGGGATTTTTTATAATGAGGTGTACTATGAAATTACGTGGTTTTGAAAAAATTACTTCCTTTAAAGAAGTTGAATTTCCTATGCCGGAACGCAAAACAAAAATGGCGGCAGGGTACGATATCTGCCTGCCGCAGGACGTTACCATTAAGGCGCATACTCTGCAAATGGTGCCGACAGGCGTGAAAGCCTATATGCAGGACGACGAGTTTTTGGGCGTGCATATCCGCAGCAGCATGGCTGTAAAAAAAGGGCTGGCGCTGGTGAACAACGTGGGCATTATCGACGCCGACTATTACAACAATGAGGAGAACGAAGGGCACATAATGCTGGGGCTGTATAACACGACAGACAGCGATGTTACCCTAGCAAAGGGCGAGCGCGTGGCACAGGGCATTTTTTATAAATACCTTACGGCCGATGGCGACAGAGCCGACGCAACCCGCAGCGGCGGCTTCGGCAGCACGGGGGAGAAATAAACTGTACCCTTAAAAATTAAATAATACTAAAATTTAAATTACAGGTTTTAAAAGACTGCTTGTAAGTGCAAACGCGCTTGCAGGCAGTCTTTTTTTGCGTAAAAACGGAGTTAAGTTAAAGCACAATGGTAGAAATTTTATTTTAAAAGTGATATAATACATAATAATTGATTGTAAAATAAAATAGAAAATAGTTTTAAAATAGAAACAAAGGGATGTATATTTTTGTCTCAAATAATCAGAAAGTTAATTTTAATCACCGGCGATTTGCTCTGCATCCAAATAGCAACATTTATAGCAATCTGCCTGCAAAGCGAAAGCATGCGCAGCATGCAGGTAGACTTCCATATCCGCTTAACCATACTACTTTCCGTATTCTTAATCTTTTTCTTTAATATCTATGGGCTCTTCAGCCTTGTACGTAAAAGATTAAGCGAAATCTTCCTAAACCTCGTTGTTGCCGTAGGCAATATCTTTATAGTCGCTATGGCAGTAACCTTCTTCCTGCGTGACTTTGAATATTCACGCATGGTAATTATCTATTCCGCAGTATTTGGTTTTATGCTTTTGGCACTGTGGCAGTATGTAATGCATCAAATAGAAGTAAAGCATTTGCCTATACCTACTGTATTCGTAGCGGCAGATTTAGAAGAACAGGAAAAACTTAAAACTAAAATCTGTAAAACATACGGCTTGGAAAAAAGCACCCTTAAATTCATATCAACGGATAATGAAACAGACACTATCAAGCAAATAGAAACAAGCGACATCGTTCTCATCGGCGAAAGCCTGCCGGTGGAAATAAAAGAACATATCTTACGCCTTGCCAACGAAAAAAAGAAAATGGTAATACTCGTACCGACGCTGTACGAAATATCATGCAGCAAAATGTACCTGTGGCAGATAGACGACCTGCCGACTCAGAGAGTATCGCGCATGCTGTTAACATTAGAACAGCGCATTTTAAAACGCACGCTGGATATTGTGGTTTCGCTAATAGCATTAATTTTACTATCGCCGGTAATGCTTGTAACGGCGGTAATAGTAAAATTAGACAGCCCAGGTCCAATAATCTACAGCCAGGTAAGGGTAGGACGTTTTGGCAAAGAATTTAAAGTGCACAAATTTAGAAGCATGAGGCAGGACACCGAAGCAAAAACAGGTCCGGTCTTAGCCGGTAAAAACGACCCGCGCATTACAAAATTTGGGCACTTTATGCGGGCAACACGCTTAGACGAACTGCCACAGCTGATAAACGTATTAAAAGGCGAAATGAGTATTGTTGGGCCAAGGCCAGAGCGACCGTTCTTTGTAGAACAATTCATTAAAGAAAAGCCGGAATACGCCTACCGTCACAACGTAAAACCGGGCATAACGGGCCTTGCACAAATAGCAGGCAAATACAACACCACAGCTTATGATAAGCTGGTGTATGACTTAATCTATATTCAAAACGTAAGCGTAATGTATGACTTAATGTTAATGCTGCAAACATTAAAAGTGCTGATAACAAAAGAAAGTACCGAAGGGGTAAAGGAGAGTAAATAACACAGTGATGTTAGTTACAGTGGTAACGGTTGCATATAACAGCGAAGCAACCATTGCCAAAACCATAGAAGCAGTTTTCCACCAAACATATCAAAATATCGAATATATAATTGTTGACGGTGCTTCAACCGACAACACAGCTAAAATAGCGCAAAGCTATCTGCCTAATTTTGATAAACCGGGCAGAAGCCTAAAAATAATTTCAGAAAAAGATAACGGTATGTATGATGCTCTTAATAAAGGCATCGCTGCAGCAAATGGTGTAATTATAGGCTCAATTAATGCCGATGACTGGTATGAACCTGACGCCGTAAAAATAATGGCAGATTTATACCAAAAAGAAAAATATGATGCTGCATGGGGAAGTATAAGGATAAAAAAGCCTACCGGCGATATGATAAAACACGCTAAAATAGGCAGATTTTGGACAACGATAGGCTGGTGTCATCCGGCGATGTTTGCAACCAAAAAAGTATTAACAGAGTTTCCCTATGTGTGCCGCAATATGTATGATGATTTTAACTTTATTACAACGGCACATTGTGCAGGCAAAAAGATAATAACTATTGATAAAGTAATTTCAAACTTTTCTTTTGGCGGTATGAGCACTAAAAAAAGTTTAAAAGAAGTATGGTACAGGGCAAGCATAAAGTACGATATTTACCGTAAGCACGGTATGTCGCGTTTATACTGGCCGCATTGTATCGGTATGGAACTAGCGAAATATATTTTGGGATAAAAATAAGGATAAGTAATAATGAAAATAGGTATAATAGCTTTTTCCGGCAGAAATAATATGCCTTATTTAAAATATTATGAAGATATTATAAAAAATGAAAAAGTTGATTATGAATGTGTATTTTGGGATAGATTTACAAATGGAAAGACAGAAAAAATAAACAACGAATATATACTGCATATAAAATGCCTGCCGGGAGGACATAAAACAGGCAAAATTATACCGATGTTAAAGTACAAATATATTGTTGAAAAAATTATACAAAAAGAACAATATACACATTTAATTATATTAACAACTTTACCCGGTGTATTAATCAATAAAGTTTTATTAAAGCAGTTTAAAAATAAATATATTTTAGATATTCGAGATTATACATACGAAAAATATACGTTTTATAAAAATATAGTAGATAAATTAGTGGATAATTCATTTTTTACCGCAATATCTTCAAAAGGATTTTTACGTTTTTTGAATGATAATGAGAAAATAATTTCTTGCCATAATATTAGCAATACAGACGAAATAAAAGCAGCTTATGATAATTTTAGAAATAAAAAAGAAATTACAATAGGATTCCTTGGAAATATAAGATATTTTGAAGAAAATCGTAAATTAATAGATGCTTTAGCAAACAATCCAAAATACAAACTTGCATATGTTGGCAGACCTAATGTTGATTGTGATTTAGAAGGATATTGTAAAAGTAAAAACATAACGAATGCAGTTTTTAAAGGCGAGTTTAAAAATGAAGATAAGCCTAAATTGTATAAAGAAATAGATTTAATAAATGCTGTATATGGTAATAATAGTTTGGAAGTAACAACATTATTACCGAATAGATTATATGAAGGGCTGTTATTAAAAAAGCCTGTTATAGCAACAAATGATACTTTTTTAGGAGATGTTGTAAAGGTAAATAAAGTTGGGTTATGTTTAAATTTAGATGATAGAAATATAGATTTAAAAATTGAAGAATATATTTTAACTTTAGATTTTGATGAATTTAGCTTAAATTGTGAAAAAATGTTAAGAGAAATCAAAAAAGAGCAAAAATATTTCTGCGAAAAGATAAGAGAATTTTTAAAATTATAAATTACTTTAAATGTAATCAGGAGTTAGAATGAAACTTTTAAATCAAAGAATTATTTTTAATTTAATAAATTTAGTAAAGAATAAAATAGCAAATAAAAAGAAATTATATTTTTTATTATTCTGCTTAAAAAAAGTGAATGATAGCAGATTTATAGACTTAGTTTTAAATAAAAAAGATATTATATATTGTAAAAACTTTGGCGACCAAAATAAAAATAAACTTTTTTATTTTATTGATATTGAAACAAATGGTATGGGTTTTGGTGCGTATTTACGCTGGGTGATACATGTTTTATATGATGCAGATTCTTTTAATGCAATTCCTGTAATAAAATTCGGAAAAGGGTGTCCATATTTAGAGAAAAATCAATTTATGAACACGGACAATCCTTTTGAATATTATTTCAATCAACCAACCAAATATAATGTAAAAGATATTTTCGAAAGCCAAAGAGTTATAGTTTTTAATATTTGGAGTTTAGTTAGGATTGATGAAACTATAGGTATTATAAAAAACTCTAATGATATGCCGATTGGTTATCAAAATATTACTAATGAATATTTAAAAAATCTTGGAGCAATTTACAAAAAGTATATTTTTTTAAATGAACATTCAGAAAGATTTATAAAGCAAAGTATAAAATCAGTTTTTCCTAAAGATTGGGGGAATAAAAAAATCTTGGCAGTACATGTACGCGGTACTGATTTTGCATTGCATTGGGATCAACATCCTAACATAGTTCAGGCAGAGGACTTTTTTTATGTTATAGATAAGGCTTTATTAGAGAAAAATTTTCAGTATATTTTTTTAGCTACTGATGATAGTGCAAGATTAGAATTGTTTAAAAACAGATATAAAGAAAAACTGTTATATTTTAAAGATGTTCATAGGAGTGATGGAAAAATTAACGTATCTTTTGAAAAGATTGATAGACCATATAATAATTATTTAAATGGATTGGAAGTTTTGCGTGATATGTATACTATGGCATATTGCAATGGATTTATTGCAGGGTTATCGCAAGTATCAGTATCAACAAGAATTATCAATAGAAGTTTGGATAAGCAATTTGAATATGAAAAAATAATTGATAAGGGAATTTATAAAATTTAAAGCTATGATAAAGATAAAAGAAAAAACAAAAACTAAATTAAAGATATTGTTACCTAAATCTATAATAAATTTAATACGTTGTTGCTTAAGTAAAAAAAATGTCATTGCAAAAAATGTATTAAGTGATAATTATCGACATAATGCTTTACTTGTTTATATTACAGAACCTTTTATTATTGGTGTTAAAGATACTCACCAAAATAGCTGGCAAGTGATTGAAATAGCTAAAGCAATAAGCAAATTTGGCTACAATGTTGACGTATGTGATTATAACTATAATAAATCAGACTTTAATAAAAAATATGATTTATTGATAGATTTACATCCTCGTGATAACGCTGTTTATAATAAATTTTTAAAACCTGATTGTATAAAGATAGCTTACTTAACAGGGTCAAATACATCATTTTCTAACATTGCCGAGCAAAAAAGAATAGATGATGTTTGCAGAAGAAGAAATATAAAACTTATTCCCCGCAGGCAAGCACCGTTAATATCGAAACGGATAGAAAGTTATGATGCCGCCTTTTTTATAGGTAATGAATATAACTTAAGAACATTTTCTGAATTTAAAATGCCTCCTGTGTATTTTATAAAAAATACAGGGTATGATTTTAATTTTAGCAATGAGAAAAGAAAAGCAAATAATTTTATGTTTTTAGGCAGTGCCGGGCAAGTGCATAAAGGTTTAGATTTGTTGTTAGAAGTTTTTGCAGAAAAGTGTAAAGACTGTAATTTATATGTTTGCAGTAGTTTTGAAAATGAAAGTGATTTTTGTGAAGCATATGAGAAAGAGCTTTATAATACTTCTAACATTTACTCTATTGGCTTTGTTGATATAAAAAGTGATAAGTTTAAAGAAATTGCAGAAAAATGTGCATATATGATAATGCCGTCATGTTCTGAGGGAATAGCTGGTTCTGTTTTAACAGCAATGTCAGCCGGTATGATACCAATAGTTAGCCGCGAATGTGGCTTTGAAGATGACGAGGTAATACATTTAAAAGATTGCAGCAAAGAAAGTATTGAAAAAAGCATTAAGTTTTATGCTGCTAAAGATAATAAATGGATAAAAAATGAGAGCAAGAAAGCAGTAGATGTTGTTAGAAAACGATATAGTGAAGAATGCTTTGTAGAATCTGTAATAAAAGCTTTAAGTAATATATTAAATACAAAGGAGCATTTATATGTCTAATATATTTTTTAGAATAATAAATAAACTTCAACGTAAATTTGAAAAACCGAAACGCTATTACAATATAGATGGCTTTGATATGGATTTGGGCGAAGGGCATATGTTGTCACTATCCCAAAAGTATAATCCTATGTATGACAGATTTGTTCCTTATTTGGCAAAGCTTGTACAAGATAATAGCCAATGGATTGTAGATGTTGGAGCTAATGTTGGTGATACTACTGCGGCGATGATTAAACATACTAATGCAAATATATTATGTGTAGAGCCAACTGAAAAATTTTACAATTTATTGATAAAAAATATAAGTAATTTTGGAGAGCTATATAATAAACGAATTATGCTTGCTAATGCTTTTATTGCGGCAGATAGCGCACAATACACAAGTGTAACTATAGGGGGTACTGCGGTAATGTGCGAAAGTAACGAAAGTAATATACCCGCATACACCTTACCAAATTTATTGAAAAGAGAAAATATTGATATAAACAATGTAGCTTTGATTAAAACTGATACAGACGGTTTTGATTCCGATTGTATGATGTCTATGGGAGAGTATTTAAAAGATATTTCTCCATTTTTATATTGGGAAAATCAAATTGACAATGATATGCAATATAAAAAATTTTTAAATATGGCTGATTATTTACATAAATATGAATATAATAATTTTTTTGTTTTTGATAATTATGGAAACTATTTATGTAAAACAGATTACATGGGATTAAAAGATATTTGCGGTTACATAAACAGGATACAGCATAAGAAGAGTACGTATACTTTTAGATATATTGATGTTTTAGGATGTAAAGAAGATAAAATATCAGAATGCGAAAATGTTATTAAAGAGTATTTAAAGATTTATGGATAAACTAATATTAAAAATGGTGAAGTTTTAAGTATGCAAATTAAGTCAAAAATAAAATATTTAATAATAAGATTGATACAGAATATCTTTAAAAATAAAGAAGAACCAAACGATGAATTTAGTAAAATCCTTATTCTTCGCCTTGATGAAATTGGTGATGTAGTTATGACAACACCTTTTATAAGAGAATTAAGAAGTAATTTTTTAAAAGCAAATATTACTTTAATAGTAAAACCACAAACATATAATATAGTAGAATTATGCCCGCATGTAGATAAAATTTTAACTTTTAATAGATATTCTGGCAGATTTAGTTTTTTTATAAATATTTTTAAAGCATATAGCTTTTCTAAAAAAATTTTACAAAAAGAACAATTTGATTTATGTATAATTCCGCGTTGGGATACTGATGCTTACGGTGCATCTTATTTAGCATATTTTAGTAAAGCAAAATGCCGTATTGCATATAGCGAGTTTGTTTCGGCAATGAAATCTATCGAAAACAAAGGCTTTGATGCTTTCTTTACTGATGTAATAACAAAAACAGAACATTTACATGAAGTTGAAAGAAATTTGGATGTTATTAGATTTTTAGGCGGAAAAATATTTAATGAAAATTTAGAGCTGTGGATTAGTAAAGAAGATTATAAAAGTACAAGAAATATTATTGATAAACAAAAAATAAATATACTTTTTTGCCCAAGTGCTGGAAGCAAACATCGTGAATGGGATATAAATAAGTATTGTAAAGTTTTAAATTTATTGAATAAGAAATTTGCTTTTAAACTGATTGTTTTAGGAGATATAAAAAATACTTCTAAAGTTTTACGAAATTTAAAAGAAAAATTTACTGGTGAAATTATTGATTTAGTTGGAAAAACAACTTTAAGAGAAACAGTAGCATTGATGCAAGATGCTGATGTGTTTATCGGTGGGGATACCGGACCAATGCATATTGCGGCTGCTTGTCAAATTGATGGGCTTGTTATTTCGTGTCATCCCCAAAATGGAGATATTAATCATGGGAATAGCCCTAAACGATTTGGCCCATGGCAATCGCCGTTAGTTGTTTTACAACCGGAATATGGTTTGGAGGATTGTTGGAGTGGATGTAATAAAAATTATGCCCATTGTATAAACCAAATAACTGTTGAAGAAGTATATAGAGAGTTAGAAAAAATACTGAGAAAGAAAGTAAAAGGAAAATCAGGAGGCACACAATGAAAACAGCACTGATCACAGGCATAACTGGCCAGGACGGTTCGTATTTGGCAGAGCTTTTGCTGGAAAAAGGCTATGAAGTACACGGCATTATCCGCCGCCACAGCACAATCTGCACGGAGCGCATCGACCATTTGTATTACGATAAAACCCTTAAAGACCGCTTCTTTTTGCACTATGGCGATTTAACGGATTCGTGCAACTTAACATCGCTTATTTTAAAGATTAAGCCGGACGAGGTATATAACCTTGGCGCGCAGTCGCATGTTGCCGTGTCGTTTGAAGTACCGGAATATACGGCAGAAGCAACCGGCGTAGGCACAATCCGTCTGCTGGACGCAATTCACCAAAGCGGCGTAAACTGCAAGTTTTATCAGGCGTCAACGTCCGAACTTTTCGGCGGTTTGCCTGAAACAGCCCCGCAGAGCGAAAAAACGCCGTTTTACCCAAAAAGCCCGTATGGCGCGGCAAAGCTGTATTCTTACTGGATTACCGTAAACTACCGCGAGGCTTACGGCATGTTTGCCTGCAATGGCATTTTGTTTAACCACGAATCTCCGCGCCGCGGCGAAACCTTTGTTACGCGCAAAATTACTATTGCCATTGCTAATATTTTGGCAGGCAAGCAGGAAAAGCTTTCGCTGGGCAATTTAAACGCCAAGCGTGACTGGGGCTTTGCGGGTGATTATGTGGAAGGCATGTGGCGCATATTACAGCAGGATAAACCTGGAGACTATGTGCTTGCTACAAATGAAACGCACACTGTGCGCGAATTTGTAGAGCGTGCTTTTGCAGAAGTTGGCATTGAAATTACCTGGCAGGGCAGCGGCGTTGACGAAAAAGGCATAGATAAAGCGACAGGCAAAGTGCTGGTAGATATAAACCAGCGTTACTTCCGTCCGGCGGAGGTAGATTTGCTGTGGGGCGACGCCACGAAAGCAGAAAAAGAACTGGGCTGGAAGCGCAAAGTTGATTTTGCCGGGCTTGTAAAAATGATGGTTGCCGCCGATGTTGAAAAAACACTTGGTATAAGCCTTGAAGAATATTTGCAAAACAAAGGAAGTAAAAACCAATGATGGAAAAAGAAGCCAAAATATATGTTGCCGGGCACAGGGGCATGGTAGGTAGCGCTATTGTTCGTGCGCTGCAAAAAGCAGGCTATAAAAATATTATTATGCGTACATCTAAAGAACTCGACTTGCGCAGGCAGGACGCTGTGGAAGAATTTTTTGCGGCAGAAAAGCCGGATTATGTATTTTTAGCAGCGGCTAAAGTGGGCGGTATTATGGCAAACAGCAAATATCCTGCCGATTTTATGTACGACAACATGATTTTAGAGATGAACGTTATCCATTCGGCGTACCAAAATAACGTTAAAAAGCTGCTCTTCTTGGGCAGCAGCTGTATTTATCCGCGCCTTGCGCCTCAGCCGATGTCGGAAAGCTGCCTTTTAACATCTGCTTTGGAGCAGACTAACGAGGCTTATGCGTTGGCAAAAATTAGCGGGTTAAAATACTGCGAATATTTAAACATGCAGTGCAGCACGGATTATATTTCGGTAATGCCTACTAATTTATATGGCCCTAACGATAATTACCATCCGGAAAATTCGCATGTATTGCCGGCACTTATCAGACGTTTTCACGAAGCGAAGGTGAGCGGTGCGAAAACAGTAACTATTTGGGGCACGGGCAAACCTTACCGCGAGTTTTTATATGTGGACGACCTTGCCGATGCCTGCGTATTTTTGATGAACAATTACAGCGGCAATGAAACCGTAAATATCGGCACTGGCAAAGAAGTTACCATTAAAGAACTGGCGCTTTTGGTAAAAGAGATTACCGGTTTTAAAGGCGAACTTGTTTTTGATGAGACTAAACCGGATGGCACGCCGCGCAAGCTGCTTGACGTAAGCAAATTAAACGGTTTGGGCTGGCATTATACTACGGAGCTTGCTGACGGCATTGCCAAAACTTACGATGATTTTTTACATTCTGACTTTAGGGCAGAACGTTAATTTTACGGGAGAAGTAAAATGAAAATAGTAATTCTAGCCGGTGGCGGAGGCAGCAGGCTGTTTCCGCTATCGCGCAGCTGTTACCCAAAACAGTTTTTGCACATAGCGGGCGAAAAATCGCTTTTGGTACAAACTATTGAGCGCTTTTTAGGGCTTGCCGAAGCCAAAGACATTATTATTGTAACCAATAAAGATTATATCTACCACGTGCAGGCGGAGCTTAAAGAGGCCGGTGCGGAATATGCGCACATTATTACAGAACCTGTCGGGCGTAATACTGCGCCTGCCATCAGCCTTGCCATGGCGTATATAAAAATGCAGGGCGCTGCGGATAGCGAAACGGTATTTATCTCCCCGGCGGACCATTTAATAAAACCGGTGGCGGAATTTAGAAAAACAGTTGTCGGTGCGGAGTCTTTGGCAAAGGCCGGCAAAATAGTAACCTTCGGCATTGTGCCGGATAAGCCGGAAACGGGCTACGGCTATATAAAAACAACGGATAAAATCAGCGGCAATGCCTATGCCGTGGAAGCTTTTAAAGAAAAGCCGGATGATAAAACGGCGGCAGAGTATGTAAAAGCAGGCTGTTATTATTGGAACAGCGGCATGTTTATGTTTAGCCTGCAAACAATGGAAGCAGAGCTAAAAGCACATGCGCCGGAAATTTATACTGCTTACAAGGATGGCTACAAAGCAATGTTGGCAGATTTTGAAAAACTGCCGGATATTTCCATTGACTACGCTGTTGCAGAAAAATCTGCACGGATGGCATTAGTTCCGCTTACCGGTATTTACTGGAACGACATTGGCAGCTGGGACGCCATTGCCGAAACCTTTAGCGACAGTACGGGCAATATGTACAGCGGCGACATTATAGCCGAAAATTGCACCAATACGATGATTTTAGGACAGGAGCGTTTAATCGCAGGTCTGGATTTGCAGAACTTAATGGTTGTAGATACGCCGGACGTGCTTTTGGTGGCGCAAAAAGGTAAATCTCAAGATGTAAAACAGCTTGTAAACAAACTAAAAAAGGAAAAACGTAAAGAGGTTGACGAAAACCGTACTATGTATCGGCCTTGGGGCAGTTACACAATACTTGCCGAAGGGGAAGGATATAAGGTAAAAAGGATTACGATAAACCCTGGGGCAAAGCTTAGTTTGCAGCTTCATTACCATCGCAGCGAGCACTGGACTGTAATAAGCGGCACGGGCAAGCTGACGCTGGACGATAAGGAAGTATTTTTTAGAGAAAACGAAAGCACCTACATACCGATAGGCGTAAGGCACAGGCTGGAGAATCCTGGTAAATTGCCGCTATCGATAATAGAGGTGCAGAACGGCAAGTACCTTGGTGAAGATGATATAGTACGTTTTGACGATATGTATGGGAGAAAAGAATATTAAAATATGAATAATGAACTTATAAGTATAATTATACCTATATATAATGTGGAGAAGTATTTATGCGAATGTTTAGATTCTGTTATCAATCAAACTTATAAAAATTTAGAAATTATTTTAGTTGATGATGGAAGCTATGATGGTAGTGCGCAAATTTGTGATGAATATAGTAAAAAAGATAATAGAATAAAGGTTATTCACAAAGAAAATGGAGGTATTAGTTCTGCTAGAAATGTTGGATTAAATGTAGCTAAAGGAAAATACATTAGTTTTGTAGATTCTGATGATTGGGTAGAAAATAAGTTTATCGAAGATTTATATTCTTATGCAAATAAAGATACGATTGTTTGTTGTGCTTATAATAGAATTGAAAACGGCAAAATTGTAATCCATGGTCTTGGAAAGTTAATAATATGTGATAAATTAAAGTTTGTAAATTTATTAAAAGATAGTGAATTAAAAGGTTTTATAGGGAAAGATATAGATCACTTGGGGTCTTCATTATGGAATAAATTATTTCCTGCTTGGATTTTTCAAAATGTAAGATGTCCTGATGGAAAAAATTCAGAAGATATATTTATAATATTAAAATTATTTAATAAAATCAATAAAGTCATTATATGTCCATCTTTAAATTAT
>UMGZ01049371.1_pt1 | contig 58077 bp, 47 predicted proteins | sample 1965421 | NCBI WGS metagenome assembly UMGZ01 (sample SAMEA4836087, study PRJEB28245) | human gut metagenome | biome: gut microbiome; material: fecal sample | place: Denmark | collected 2008
CAATAATATTGGATTGTTAAAAACACAACAATATTATTTGATCCCTTCTTCTGCGGCACAAGACGAATGAAGCTGCTGGACTCTAACGAGATCCGGCAGCTTCGAAATGGTCAGGTTGTTTTCCTTCTTCTCTATGATAAAGAGGGTGCTTCAACCGTCAAAGTCAATACTGTCAAGCAACTTGTGCGAGACATGGGATTTGATATTGAATGAATCTATAATGAAGCTGTTGGAATTATTTAGATTCCAGCGGTTTCTTATCGTATATAAATCTAATAAGCAGGAAACGTTAATCCCCTATATATATCGGGTGAGCCATCGGCTGCTTTCCGTTGGGGTTGGGAAGCGTAATATACAGAAAAAGAGGACATTACGTAAAGTAATATCCTCTTCTCTTATTTTTATTCGTTAGAAATTCTCATGGAGTTTTAAAACTCTATTTGAACTCTGTGTGACTCCGGCAGGATTCAAACCTGCAACCTTCTGATCCGTAGTCAGATGCTCTATTCAGTTGAGCTACGGAGCCTCCTAATATTAAGCAATTAGGCTTGTTCCTTAATTGCGAGTGCAAAGGTACGCATTTATTTTGAAACTCCAAAATATTTGCGCACCTTTTTCGTGGTTTTCTTTAATTTTTCTTCTTTCCGAGCGACTTTAGCCAGTTTAATGGCTTTTTAAGGATAGTTGTAAGTGTGGTTGGCTGTTTTATAGCTGGCACATTGGGAGTGGATTTTGCTGTGGTGCTCTTTCCATTCTCCTTTCTATCCTGCTTGCGATTCTGATTTGAACGGCGTGAAGCGTTGTCCTTACGCTGGCGACGTTGCTGATTGTTGCGTTTTGTCTGTCCGCCATCACGGTTAGGTTGTTCGTTGTTTTGCTTTGCCTGTTCGCCATCACGTGCAGCACGCTCATTGCGTCTCTTTGCGTTGTCGCTTTTGTTATTGTTTGCATTGCTCTCTTTGGCTCCATTCTCCGTCTGCTGATTGTTGCCGCCTTCTGCATTGGCAGGCTTGCGGTTCGGCTTGCGTCTGCGCTTCTTTTGCGTAGTGGGTTGTGTGCCGTCCGGAGTATTTGTTTCTGCAACGGTCTCTTGAGCATTTGTGGTCTGTGGCGTTTCTGTAGCAGAAGTCTCGTTATTGTTCTGCTCCTTTGCGCCGTTCTTCTTTCTCTTGTCGCGGCGCTTGTTGTTGTCGCCCTGCGATCCATTGGTTTTAGAGTTGTTTCTTGGGCGTTTTTCGTCGCGTCCCTTTCCGCCTCTGCCTCTTGAGCGTGGTGCGTTGTAGTCAGGAGTCTCGCCGAGACCTTCGGGCAGTTCGTTCTTGTCGACAACACGTCCGAGAAATTTCTCTATCTGTTTGAAGCTGCTTATTTCGTCTTCGCTTACGAATGTGATAGCGATGCCGTCGCGTTGTGCTCGTGCTGTACGTCCTATACGGTGGACGTAGTCTTCTGGGTCGTGGGGCACATCGAAGTTGATGACCATGGCGATGTCGTCGATGTCGATGCCGCGAGCCACGATGTCAGTAGCCACGAGAACGTCAATTTGTCCGGTCTTGAACTTGTAGAGGATGTCATCGCGTTCAGCCTGCTCAAGGTCTGAGTGCATCTCGCCAGAGTTAATCTTCATCTGCTGCAGTGTGCGGTTGATAGCCTTCACCTTCTGTTTCTTGCCCGAGAATATTATTACGCGGTTGAGGTCGCCTTTGCGGAACAGGTCTTTTACGATACCTATCTTCTGTGTTTCGTAGCAGACGTATGCGCTCTGTTTGATTTTCTCTGCAGGCTTGCTCACTGCAATCTTTACCTCTACGGGGTTTTTCAGCAGACTTTTTGCGAGTTCTTCAATTTTTTCAGGCATTGTAGCCGAGAACATGATAGTCTGGCAAGTGGCAGGCAATTTGCTTGCAATCATTTTGATATCCTCAGAGAATCCCATGTCGAGCATTCGGTCTGCTTCGTCGAGAACGAAGAAGCTCACCTTGCTAAGGTCGGCAGAGCCGAGAGAGATGTGGCTGATAAGGCGTCCGGGCGTGGCTATTACCACATCGGCACCCATCTGGAAGCTCTTCAGCTCCTGATCGTAGCGGTTGCCGTCGTTGCCACCATACACAGCCACGCTGCTCACGCCGTTGAGGTAGTAGCCGAAGCCCTGCATTGCTTGGTCTATCTGCTGTGCGAGTTCGCGTGTAGGACTCATGATGACGCAGTTGATGGCATCGTGCGGATAGCCACCATCGTCGAGTTTTGAGAGTATGGGGAGGAGATAGGCTGCAGTCTTGCCCGTACCTGTCTGCGCCACACCAAGGAGGTCACGGCCTTCGAGGATAGGCGGAATACATTTCTCTTGTATTGGTGTGCACTGATCAAAGCGCATATCATATAATGCGTCGAGCACATTGTCATTGAGTTGTGTTTCGTCGAAATACATATTATGTTATGGGTTTTATTTTTTTTAATTAGGGGCTTTTTTATAGCAGAAATACGCAACGATTGCAAAGATGAAGTTCGGAATCCATGCAGCCAAAATAGGTGGCGTATTGGCGTTTATGGCAAATGTAGACGATACTGTTTGTAGCATGATATAGCCGAAGCTCAAGGCGAGTCCCATGCCGAGATACATACCCATTCCTCCTTTGCGTTTGCGCGATGATAGCGACAGACCGATGGTGGTCAGGATGAACGATGCGAACGATGAAGCTATTCGTTTGTGGTATTCCACTTCGTATTGTACGACGTTGCCGTTACCACGATTTTTTTGTTTGCTGATATATTCTTTCAGTTCCGGATTGGTGAATGTTTCTTGCTGTCCTTTCGAGTAAACGAGATCGGTTGGCTCCATCTGTATGATGCTGTCGCGCTTTATTCCGCTTGTGATATGTTCGCGTAGTCCACGCAGCTCACGTATCTTCCAGTTGGAAAGAGTCCAGTGATACTTTGAGTCGGAGATGGTGTCGTACTGGATATCCATTGCCGTAAGATGGCTCACGAGTTTTTTGTTCTCAAACTTGTCGAGAGAGAAGCCATATCCACATTTTTGATTGTTGTCGTAATGCTGTATATACGCAATAGTGCCTTTGTCCACTTGCAGCATAACGTTCTCTGCCGATGTGTTCTTCTTTTTGTTTTTGTACATCGTCTCGAAGTTCTGTCTTATCACCGTACCGTGTGGAATGACGTATGCACTGAGGAAGAACGATAGTGTAGAGATGAGTACGCACGAAATCATGTAAGGGCGCATGAGGCGCTTGAACGAAACTCCTGCAGCAAGCATGGATATGATTTCGGAGTTTGAAGCCAGCTTGGATGTGAAGAAAATTACCGCAATGAATACGAATAGCGGACTGAATAAGTTGGCGAAGTAAGGCACGAAGTTGGCATAATAGTCAAAAACGATAGCCTTTAGCGGTGCGTGGTATTGCGTGAACTTTACGAGGTTCTCGTTCACGTCGAACACGATACTGATAGAGATAATCAGTATGATAGAGTAGATGTACGTGCCGATGAACTTGCGTATGATATACCAGTCGAGAATGCTGATATAGTGGAATGGGTTTATCACGTTCAAGACACGGAGAAAGCGCAGCTTATGGCATAGCCATGCCCAAGCTGTGCGTATTCCTTTAGTCTTTCTGCGTACTGTCTGCTGCAGATGTAGCAGTTTGTGTAAACGCCTGATGTTTTTTATTTTCATTTAAATTCTTCTTCCGAGGTTGTCTATAACGCTTGCTTTCCATTGTACGAAGTCGCCTTGCTCAATATGTTTGCGTGCGTCAGTGACCAGTCGTAGATAGAAAGCCAAGTTATGAATGCTTGCAATCTGCATAGCCAACAACTCCTGTGCTTTGAAGAGGTGGTGTAGATAAGCTTTCGAGTGTATGCGGTCGATGTCGCATCCGTCTGGATCAATCGGCGAGAAGTCCTGCTCCCACTTCTTGTTGCGTATGTTTATTGTGCCCTCGTAGGTGAAGAGCATCGCATTGCGTCCGTTGCGGGTAGGCATCACGCAGTCGAACATATCCACGCCGCGTTCTATTGCCTCAAGGATGTTCTGCGGTGTGCCCACGCCCATGAGATAACGTGGCTTGTCCTTCGGCAAAATTTCGTTCACCACCTCAATCATTTCGTACATCACTTCCGTAGGTTCACCAACAGCCAATCCGCCGATGGCGTTGCCGTCAGCTCCCTTGTCGGCGACATGTTTCGCCGCCTCACGACGCAAGTCCTTGTATTTGCAACCCTGCACGATAGGGAAGAGGCTCTGATTATAGCCGTAGAGGGGTTCTGTCTCGTTGAAGCGCTTGAAGCAGCGGTCGAGCCAACGTTGTGTGAGTCCGAGACTCTTCTTGGCGTACTCGTAGTCGCTTTCGCCTGGAGGGCATTCGTCGAATGCCATCATTATGTCGGCTCCGATGATGCGTTCTGTGTCCATAACATTCTCTGGTGTGAAGATGTACTTCGATCCGTCAATGTGTGAGCGGAACTCGCAGCCTTCCTCACGCAACTTGCGTATGCCGGTGAGCGAGAACACTTGAAAGCCGCCAGAGTCGGTAAGTATCGGACGGTCCCATGTGTTGAACTTATGCAATCCGCCAGCCTTTTGCAGAGTGTCAAGGCCTGGGCGCAGGTAGAGATGGTAGGTGTTGCCTAAGATAATCTGTGCCTTCACCTGTTCGCGGAGTTCGTTGAAGTGTACTCCCTTCACAGAGCCAACTGTGCCTACGGGCATGAAGATAGGGGTCTTTATCTGTCCGTGGTCGGTGGTTATTATACCAGTGCGAGCGTCGCTACACGGGTCGGTATGTTGCAGTTCAAAAGTCATTCTTTCGTTTTTTCTTCAATTTTAAAATTAATCGGATTGTCTACAATCTCATCAGTGAGCGCAAACTTCCATACATCCTGTATATTTTCCACATAGTGGAAGTCAACACCCTTGCGGTACATCTCAGGAATTTCCTCAATGTCCTTGCGGTTTTCCTGGCACATAACAATGTCGGTGATGCCGGCACGCTTGGCTGCAAGAATCTTCTCCTTGATGCCGCCTACCGGCAGAACCTTTCCGCGGAGCGTTATCTCGCCTGTCATGGCTGTGTTCTTGCGCACTTTGCGCTGTGTGAGTGCCGAGGCGATAGACGTAGCTATTGTGATGCCTGCCGACGGACCATCCTTCGGCGTTGCACCTTCTGGTACGTGGATATGTATGTTCCAGTTGTCGAAGATGCGATAGTCTACGCCGAGCGTGTCGATGTGAGCCTTTACGTATTCGAGGGCAATGACAGCCGACTCCTTCATCACGTCACCGAGATTTCCGGTCAGTGTCAGCTTGCCCGTCTTGCCCTTGCTGAGCGATGTCTCGATGAAGAGAATTTCGCCGCCCACGCTTGTCCATGCCAAGCCCGTAACGACACCTGCATAGCTATTACCTTGATATATGTCGCGGTAGAAAGGTGCTTTGCCGAGCAGTCCCTCAATTTCGTTAGGCGTAATCTTTTCGTTTACGTCGCTGTCGAGGGCTTTCTTGTATGCAATCTTGCGCAGTGCCTTGTTCACCTGCTTCTCCAACTGGCGCACACCGCTCTCGCGAGTGTATTGCTCAATCACTCTCTCTATGGCTGCCTTTGTGAATGTAGGCTTCTCCTCATCCTTGTCCAATCCGCAGTTCTCTATCTCACGCGGAATGAGATGGCGTTTCGCTATCTCAATCTTCTCCTCCGTTATGTATCCGCTCACTTCGATAAGTTCCATACGGTCGAGCAGCGGACGCGGTATAGTGTTGAGGTCGTTGGCGGTTGCAATGAAGAGCACCTTCGAGAGGTCGTAGTCAACATCAAGATAGTTATCGTGGAAGGCGTTGTTCTGTTCAGGGTCGAGCACTTCAAGCAAGGCTGATGACGGGTCACCATTGACGGTGTTCTGTGTCACCTTGTCAATCTCGTCGAGGATAAACACGGGGTTTGACGAACCTGCCTTCTGTATGTTCTTGATAATTCTGCCGGGCATGGCTCCCACGTAAGTGCGGCGGTGTCCGCGAATCTCGCTTTCGTCGTGCAGACCACCTAATGACATGCGTACGTACTTGCGCTTCATGGCAGCAGCAATACTCTTGCCAAGTGATGTCTTGCCGACTCCCGGAGGGCCGTAGAGGCAGATGATGGGCGACTTGAGGTCGCCGCGCAACTTCAGTACAGCCATGTATTCGAGAATGCGTTCCTTCACCTTCTCCATGCCGTAGTGGTCGTGGTTGAGCACGCGCTGGGCACGTTTCAAGTCAAGGTTGTCCTTGGTGTATTCGCCCCAAGGCAGTGCAATCATCGTCTGCAGATAGTTGTACTGTATGCTGTATTCTGGGCTCTGCGGGTTGAACATGTCCAGTTTGTCAAGTTCCTTGCGGAAGAGCTTTGCCACATCCTCCGACCAGTTCTTCTTAGCTGCTTTCTGCTCAAGCTCCTTGCGTTCCGGTGATCCTTCGCCTCTGCCCAGCTCCTCTTTGATGTTTTTTATCTGCTGCTGCAGGAAGTATTCGCGCTGTTGTTCGTCGAGATCTTCGCGAGTCTTCGTGCGAATGTTCTGTTTTAGTTCAAGCAACTGTATCTCCTTGTGCAGCACCTTCAGTGTCTTGATGACACGTTCCTTGATAGAACTTGTATAGATAAGTTCGGCTTTGTCGGCTATGTCGAATGGCAGGTTTGTGCAGATGAAGTCTACTGCGATTACATCATTCGAAATGTTGTTCAGTGCAAACTGCGACTCATCAGGCAAATCTTCGTTCTGTCGGATGTATTCCGTAGTGGTAGAACGCAAATCTTCCATTGCCGTGTTGAACTCCTTGTCGTCTGCATCAGGCAGTTCCTCCATGGCTGGTGATATTTCGCCCATCAAGAAAGGCTTGTTAGCGGTGAGCTTGTTCAGTCGGCAGCGTCCTAAACCTTGGATGATTGCGGTGATGTTATTTCCAGGTCCGGGCAGTTCGAGTATCTTTACGAGGCGTGCGTACACTCCATACTCAAAGAGGTCTTTGGTGTCTGGGTGTTCAACTTCCTGGTCGTGCTGGCAGAACACGGCAAAGCTCGCATCCTGAGTCTTGCGTATATGGTTGAGCAGATTAAGACTTTGTTTTCTTCCAATGATTACGGGAGTAATCACTCCCGGGAACATTGCCATGTTACGTGTGGCAAGAATGGGCAGTTCGCCTTCTATGTTTACGTTGAACAAATTTGAAATATCGCCGTCATAATCGGCTATCATCTGTATTGAAGTACTCGTTCTCTTATTCATATCTCGTTAACTGTGTATCGGGGGCGTGTGTATTTCCGTGCAAAGTTACTTAAAATTCTGCTAATGAGTGAATTTTTGTTGTTATTTTATATAGAAATCGGCGGTCAGTTGTGCGTACCATTCTGATCTTGAACCATCAATATCTTGTAGGCATACTTCTTCCATTTCTCTCTCGCATTTGTAGTCTGCGTGGTGGAATGCTACAAGGTGGCGTTTGGGCTGTTTGCGTGGAGTGGTGCGCACGGCGCATTGGCGCGACATGGCAAGTCCTGCCTTGTATGCCTCGGCAATGAATGCTTGTAGACATTCGGTTGGTATGATGGCACTGAACTCGCCGTCAGTATCGAGCAATGCTTTCACGGTAGCGAACAACTCGCAGTATTTCAGCGCGCAAGCATGTCTTGCTGTAGAGCGTTGTGCGTTGGGGTTAAGCAGACTATCGATGAAAAACGGAGGGTTGGATACGATAGCGTTGTACTTGTCTTGAGTGGAGTAGTGTTGTATTGCTGTCTCCACTATATTTATACGGTTTGCAAACTCGGTGTTGCTAACGTTTTCGTATGCTTGTAGAGCTGCGTCATGGTCAATCTCTACTGCATCAATGATGGCATCAGTATAGCGTTGCGCCATCATTAGTGCAATGAGTCCGGTGCCAGTACCAATGTCGAGAATGCGTTTGCCGCCATTTGCCCATGAACCAAGTAGTACGCCGTCGGTACCAACCTTCATGGCGCAGTGGTCTTGGTGGATTACAAACTTTTTGAAAGCGAACATTTATGATTGTACGATGTTGTTGTGGAAGGCTTAACGCCTTCGCTGTTGTTTACAAGTCGAATTTGTGCTGTACGGCTTTACTCCACTGTTGCAGTTTTAGTCGACTCTTGCTTATTTCTTCGCGTATTATGTTTATCTCGTTGAATAGTTCTGTGGCTGTGTTCTGTAGGGCATTCGGCTTTCTGAGATTTCGGTCAGCCTGTGAGTTTACCACAATCTTAATGCCTTTTGGCTTCAACTCTACGTCGATATCAGCACCCGTCATAACTGGGTCGCCGTCGTAGTGGATTGCTCCTGGTGAGTGGCGATGCACGCGTAGTTTCTTGCAGCGGAATGTCTTAATCTTCGAGTTGTTCTTATCGAGTGTTTTGTTGAACATCTCAATGCTGATTTGTGGGGCGTCAATCAGTCCGAATGGCTCCATGATGATGACATCCATTAGTCCGTCGCTCATAGACGCTTGTGGTGCGATGTATGCGTTGTTGCCATATTGTGATGCGTTGGCGCACGATATTAAGAAGGCTTTGTGCAGGCTCGTCTCGTCGTCAGCCATCACTGTGTATGTCTCAGGTTCGTACTTCAAGCCTTCTCTAAGTACATTTTCAATGTATGTTAGCGGACCGCGTTTGCCAGCTTCTGCGAATTTTAGACTGATGAAGGCATCAAAGCCCATGCCGCATGTGCAGAAGAACGGGTATCCGTTGATGATGCCATAGTCAAGATCGCGCACCTCAAAGGCGTTTAATATTTCTATCGACTTCTTTACATTAATAGGTAGCTGTAGGTGGCGTGCAAGTCCGTTTCCAGAACCGCATGGTATTATGCCAAGTGCGGTGTTGGAGTGTACGATGGCACGTGCTACCTCGTTGACGGTGCCGTCGCCTCCGACTGCCACTACCAAGTCGACGTTTGCGTCTTTCGCCTTTGATGCAATCTCTGAAGCATGGCCAGCATATTGAGTTATTGCGATTTCATATTCGAACTTCTCTTTGTCAAGAAGTTGCTCAATCAGTTCGGGGATGGCAGCTTTGTCAGATGTGCCAGAAATTAGATTGATTATGAAAATGGCTTTTTTCTTCATATTTATTGATGCTATAAATAAGGCACAAAGATAATAAAATAATGTTATAAGTAAGGTTGTGGTTTGGTGAAAAATACCAAAAAGTCAGATTTCTTATGAAAAACGTGCGTGTTTAACATATTTTTTGTACCTTTGCACCTTGGAAATAACAAAATTGAAATATACCTATTTAATATTATAATGGGACAGTTACAAGAAAAGTATAAAAGCTATCGTCTTCCGCAGAAGTACATGGCGGAAGGTGTTTATCCCTATTTTCGTGAGATTACGAGCAAGCAGGGCACAGAAGTAGAAATGGGCGGACACAAAGTTCTGATGTTTGGCTCAAATGCTTATACTGGTCTTACTGGCGATCAGCGCATCATCGATGCAGGTAAGGCAGCTCTGGATAAGTATGGTTCTGGTTGTGCAGGTAGTCGCTTCCTGAATGGTACGCTCGATATCCACGTGCAGCTTGAAAAAGAACTTGCAGAGTATATTGGCAAGGACGACGCTCTTTGTTTCTCTACTGGTTTCTTTGTAAACAGTGGCGTTATCCCTGCAGTTGTTGGTCGTGGCGACTATATCATCTGCGACGACCGCGACCACGCCAGTATTGTTGACGGACGTCGTCTGTCGTTTGCAACACAGCTCCACTACAAGCACAACGATATGGAGGATCTTGAGCGCGTGCTGAAGAATCTTCCAGAGGAGGCTATCAAGCTCATCATCGTTGATGGTGTGTTCTCAATGGAGGGCGACCTCGCAAATCTGCCGGCTATCGTAGAACTGAAACACAAGTACAACTGCTCTATCATGGTTGACGAGGCTCATGGTCTTGGCGTATTCGGCAAGCAGGGTCGTGGTGTTTGTGATCACTTCGGCTTGACAGACGAGGTAGACCTTATCATGGGTACATTCTCTAAGTCGATGGCTTCTATCGGTGGCTTTATTGCTGGTGACAAGGATACAATCAACTGGTTGCGCCACTCTTGTCGCACCTATATCTTTAGTGCGTCAAACACTCCGGCTGCCACCGCTGCCGCTCTTGAGGCGCTTCACATCATTCAGAAAGAGCCGGAGCGCATTGATGCCCTTTGGAGAGTCACACGTTACGCACTCCGTCGTTTCAAGGAGGAGGGCTTTGAGATTGGTGAGACAGAGAGTCCGATTATTCCGCTTTATGTTCACGATGTTGAGAAGACATTCGTTGCGACAGCTAAGGCTTTCGAGTATGGTGTGTTTATCAATCCGGTTATTCCGCCGGCTTGCGCACCGCAGGATACGCTTGTTCGTTTTGCACTCATGGCTACCCATACAGAAGAACAGGTTGAACGTGGCGTTCAGATTTTGAAGCGCGTGTTCAAGGAGTTGGATATCATTAAGGATTAATATCTGCGCTCTAATACTATTTTAGTAAGAAGTATATTAAACTATATAATAAAGAAAAGGCAGGCTGTCCGTGTGGATAGCCTGCCTTTTTATTTCTGTCAGTTGCTGTTGTTTGCTGATAGCGCAGCGATCTCTTTAGCAATCGCGCTGTGGAAACATGGTTATAGTAGCATTGTTTTGATCCGCATCGACCGATGCAGACATCTGCGTCGGTCGATACGGACATCTGCGTCGGTCGATGCGGACATCTGCGTCGGTCGATGCGGATGACAAACTCTGCTGTTACGTTGTTTGTTACCAAACAACAATAATTACTTAATCAAATCAACTGAACGCTTCAAGAACGAGTCGAGTGCAGCACCTTTCAACATGCCGTTCTGCAGCAATGCAAGGTCGATAAGCTGATGTACAACCTTGTTGCCTGCTGCGTATGTGGCGATGATGTTGTTCTTCTTGGTGCGCTGCTCTTCAAGGGCACTCTCTGTGTTCTTCACATCGTCCTTTTCTTCCTGAGAAATCTCCTCCTGCTTCTTGCCATTCTGGCTCTGGTGCAATGCCGCGAGGCGTGCTTCGAGTCCTTTAAGCTCGCTCTCAACGGGTTGCAACTCTGTGGCGCAAGCTGTCTTGCCGTCTTCGAGAACCTGCTTAATGAGCGGATGGTCGCTATTAAGTACGAGATTGAATGCGTCTGGCATTTGTGCGTAGAATGCCATGCCAGCCTGGAATTTGCTTGCCTCTTTCATACGGCGCATATACTCGCTCTGTGTGATGAGTACCGGCAGAGTCTGGTCGCCGAGAGCCTGCACGTCTACGTAGAACTCGGTCTTTTCCATCTTCGGCAGTTGTGAGCGGAATGTCTGCTCCAGGTTGTCTTTTTCGTTCTTTGCCAATTCGCTTTCTTTCTTGTCGTCTTTCTGTATGAGGCGGTCGACGATGTCAGCATCTACACGTGAGAAGCGTGTCTTCTCCAACTTCTGTTCGAGCATTGAAACCATTGGGTTGTCGAGCTGTCCGTCAAGCAACAATACGCTGTAGCCCTTAGCCTTGGCTGCCTCGATGTAGCTGTATTCGCCTTCCTTGTCGTTAGCGTAGAGATAGACGAGATTGCCTTCCTTGTCGGTTTGGTTGTCCTTGATGAGGGTTTGGTACTCCTCGTATGTAAAATACTTGCCGTCTACGTCCTTCAGCAGCGCAAAGTCCTTTGCACGGTCATAGAAGTCGTCCTGCGAAAGCATACCGTAGTGGATGAAAATCTTCAAGTCGTCCCACTTTTCCTCGTAGTCCTTGCGGTTCTCCTTGAAGATTGCAGCGAGGCGGTCTGCCACCTTCTTTGTGATGTATTTTGAAATCTTCTTTACGTTAGCATCACTCTGCAGATACGAGCGGCTTACGTTCAGCGGAATGTCCGGCGAATCGATTACACCATGGAGTAGGGTGAGGAACTCTGGCACGATGCCTTCCACCTGATCGGTTACGAACACTTGGTTACAGTAGAGCTGAATCTTGTTGCGCTGCAACTCAATGTTCGACTTGATGCGTGGGAAGTAGAGTATGCCGGTGAGGTTAAACGGATAGTCGACGTTGAGGTGTATCCAGAATAGCGGTTCATCCTGCATCGGGTAGAGTGTGCGGTAGAACGACTTATAGTCCTCATCCTTCAGGGTGCTGGGAGTCTTTGTCCACAGTGGCTCTACATTATTAATAATATTGTCCTCGTTGGTCTCCTGCTGTTTGCCGTCCTTCCACTCGGTCTTCTTGCCGAAGGCTACTGGTACAGCCATGAATTTGCAGTACTTGTTTAGCAGTTCTTCTATCTTCTGCTTTTCGAGGAACTCCTTGCAATCGTCGTCGATGTGCAGTACGATGTCCGAACCGCGATCAGCCTTCTCCGCGTCCTCAATTTCAAACTCTGGACTACCGTCGCAGCTCCATTTGATTGCCTTTGCGCCCTCTTTGTAGCTGCGTGTGATGATGTCCACCTTCTTGCTTACCATGAACGAAGAGTAAAAGCCCAAGCCGAAGTGACCGATGATTGCGTTAGCGTTATCCTTGTATTTGTCGAGGAAATCGGTTACGCCAGAGAACGCAATCTGATTGATATATTTGTTAATCTCCTCCTCGGTCATACCGATACCTCGGTCGCTGATGGTCAGCGTGCCTTTCTCTGTGTCGAGACTGACGCGAACAGTAAGGTCGCCCAACTCACCCTTGAAGTCGCCGCGCTCGGCAAGCGTCTTTAGTTTCTGTGTTGCGTCGACAGCGTTAGACACCATCTCGCGGAGGAAAATCTCGTGATCTGAGTATAGAAACTTTTTAATGACAGGAAATATATTTTCTGTCGTTACTCCAATATTGCCTTTCTGTGCCATAATATGAGTTTATAGTTTTAATATTGATGTTATTTTTTATTTGTAACTATAAAATCTAAATAACAAATAGCGTGCCAAAATGAAAAGGTCGATGGTTGTTGGTAGGGAGTGTAAAAAACTTGCTTGAAATTTTGCGTATGTGAAAAAATAGTTATACCTTTGCACTCGCAATTTGAGAACGGGGTGTAGCGCAGTCCGGTAGCGCGCCTGGTTTGGGACCAGGTGGTCGCAGGTTCGAATCCTGTCGCCCCGACTTCTCTCTGATTGTAAACGTTGGTTTCTGATGTTAGAAACTATAGGTGGATTTAGCAAACGGGGTGTAGCGCAGTCCGGTAGCGCGCCTGGTTTGGGACCAGGTGGTCGCAGGTTCGAATCCTGTCGCCCCGACTTAAAAAGAGAAATGTTTCGATGAAGCGTTTCTCTTTTTTTATGCCTTTATTATTCATTTTGGCATTGCTGCGCAACTCTTGCTACTTTTATCAAATATTATTTTGCTCACTTTCCTAAATTTTATTACTTTTGCACAAAGTTTCAAGTAGTAAACAAAAATAAATCAATATAATGGAGATTTCATACAAATGGCTTAAGGAGTATGTCGATTTCGACCTTACACCGCAAGAGACAGCCGACGCGCTGACATCATGTGGTCTCGAAGTGGACGCTCTTGAAGAAGTGCAGACCATCCGTGGCGGATTGAAAGGTCTGTACGTGGGCAAAGTGCTCACATGCGAACTGCATCCTAATTCAGACCACCTTCATATCACAACCGTAGACCTCGGCAAGGGCGAACCGCAGCAGATTGTTTGCGGCGCACCTAATGTTGCTGCAGGTCAGAAGGTTATTGTTGCCGACTTGGGCTGCGTGCTCTATGATGGTGACAGTGAGTTCACTATCAAGAAGTCGAAGCTTCGCGGCGTAGAGTCTTTTGGTATGATTTGTGCCGAAGACGAGATAGGCGTGGGCACAGCTCACGACGGCATTATCGTGCTGCCAGAGGACGCTCCCGTTGGTCAGCCGGCTGCCGAGTACTATAACTTGGAGAGCGATTGGGTTATCGAGATTGACATCACAGCCAACCGTTCTGACGCACTCTCTCATTGGGGCGTGGCGCGCGACCTCTATGCTTGGCTCAAGCGCAATGGACACAAGACATCGTTGCATCGCCCCGACTGCTCTGAGTTCAGCGTCGACAACAATGACATGCCTATCGACGTAGAGATAGAGAATACAGAGGCTTGCCGCCGCTATGCTTGCGTAAGCATCACAGGTTGTGAAGTGAAGGAGAGCCCAGAGTGGTTGCAGAACAAACTGAAGATTGTAGGTTTACGTCCAATCAACAACATCGTCGATATCACCAACTACGTTATGATGGCATATGGTCAGCCAATGCACTGTTTCGATGCAGACATGGTAGAAGGCAAGAAGATTGTTGTGCGCACTCAGCCCGAAGGCACTAAGTTTGTCACTCTCGACGGTGAGGAGCACACCCTTGGCGAGCACGACCTCAGCATCTGCAACGCCAACGAGCCGATGTGCATTGCTGGCATCTTTGGCGGTAAAGGCTCCGGTACATACGACACAACAACAAATGTCGTTCTGGAGAGTGCCTACTTCCACCCGACTTGGATTAGAAAGAGTGCACGCCGTCATGGTCTGAGTACCGATGCAAGCTATCGCTTCGAGCGCGGCATCGACCCGAACGGCACCATCTACGCTTTGAAACAAGCTGCCATCCTCTGCAAGCAGTTGGCTGGCGGAAAGGTGAGCATGGAGATAAAGGACGTATATCCGTCGCCAATAGCTGACTCGCGTGTACAGCTCGACTACGAGTATGTAGACCGCCTGGTTGGCAAGAAGATTGGTAACGACATGGTAAAGAGCATAGTCGAGAGCCTTGAAATGAAGGTAGTAGAGGAGACAGCCGAGGGCTTGCTGCTCGATGTTCCGGCTTATCGCGTAGATGTACAGCGTCCATGCGATGTAGTGGAGGACATTCTGCGCATCTATGGATATAATAATGTGGAGATTCCGACACAGTTGAAATCGTCGCTCACAATTCTCGGCGACGAGGACAAGGCATACCACTTGCAGAACGTGGTAGGCGAGCAGCTTGTAGGCTGCGGCTTCCGCGAGATTCTCAACAACTCGCTTACAAAGACAGCATACTATACTGAACTGAACCGATATACAGAGGAGACAACCGTTAAGGTGATGAACCCGTTGAGCTCTGACCTCGGCGTTATGCGCCAAACTCTGCTCTTCGGTGGTTTGGAGAGTGTAGGTCGCAACGTGAACCATAAGATGCCTAATCTGCGCTTCTTCGAGTTCGGCAACTGCTACCACTTCTCACCAGAGAAGAAGAACGACGAAGACCCGATTAAGGCTTACACCGAAGAAATGCATCTTGGTATGTGGCTTACCGGTAAGCGTGTTGAAGGCTCATGGGCACACGCCGACGAGCAGTCTACATTCTATGAACTGAAGGCTTACGTGATGAATATCTTTACACGTTTGGGCGTAAACCCCGGTGTCGTTGTTGCAGAGTCATCAGACAACAACGTGTTCGGCAAGGCTCTCGCTTTGAAGGCACGTTCTGGCAAGGTACTCTGTGAGATGGGTATCGTTTCGCACAAGGTGCTTAAGAAGATGGACATCGAGCAGGAGGTGCTCTATGCAGACATCAACTGGAACAACATGATGCGCGTCATCAAGAAGAACGAGGTGCTCTATCACGACATCTGCAAGTTCCCATCGGTTAGTCGCGACCTCGCATTGCTTATTGACAAGAACGTACAGTTCGAGCAGATTGAGCAGGTTGCACGTCAGACAGAGAAGAAGCTCCTCAAGAGCGTAGAACTCTTCGACGTATACGAAGGCAAGAACCTGCCAGAAGGCAAGAAGAGCTACGCTGTCAACTTTATTCTGCAGGACGAGACAAAAACCCTTAACGACAAGCAGATTGAGGCAATTATGACGAAGCTCATCAGCAACTTGAAGTCAAAGTTGGGAGCAGAACTCAGATAATAAACAATAAAAAACAATATACAAAAATGGGAAGAGCATTTGAATATCGCAAGGCTACAAAGCTGAAGCGTTGGGGCCACATGGCTAAGACATTCACCCGTCTGGGTAAGCAGATCGCTATCGCTGTTAAGGCTGGCGGTCCGGAACCTGAGAACAATCCGTCACTCCGTTCTATCATCGCTACATGTAAGCGTGAGAACATGCCGAAAGACAACATCGAGCGTGCTATCAAGAACGCAATGGGTAAAGACCAGAGCGAGTACAAGGAAGTAACATACGAGGGATATGGCCCTCATGGCATCGCTGTCTTCGTTGACACACTTACCGACAACACTACACGTACTGTAGGCGACGTTCGCTCGGTGTTCAACAAGTTCAATGGTACACTCGGTACAACAGGTTCACTCTCTTATCTCTTCGACCACAAGTGCGTGTTCACTTTTAAGAAGAAGGACGGCGTGGACATGGAAGAGCTTATTCTTGAGCTCATCGACTTCAACGTTGAGGACGAGTTCGACGAGGACGATGAGGAAGGCACAATCACTATCTATGGTGATGACGTAAAGGCTTACGCACAGATACAGAAGTTCCTTGAGGAGCAGGGTTTCGAGGATATCGGTGGCGAGTTTACATACGTACCTAACGACCTTAAGGACCTTGACGCTGAGCAGCGTGCTACCATCGATAAGATGGTTGAGCGCCTTGAGGAGTTCGACGATGTACAGAACGTTTACACAAACATGAAGCCGGAAGAGGCTGAGTAAGAGTAAGAATAAAAAATATTGAAAAGAGTGGTTGGCTACAGCCACTCTTTTTTAGTTGAACATAGATGTTCCGCAAGTATTGTTCCTGCGGAATGCTTTAGAAGACAACAATATTAGTTATGAAGCACTTAGAATACGTAACCTGCGGCACATGCAGTCGACTAATCACTGTCGACGTTGATGCCGAAGGTATCATCCGTAACCTTTCTTTCCTCGGTGGTTGTAATGGTAACTTGAAGGGTATATGCGCACTCGCCATTGGCAAGCCGGCTACAGAGATAAAGAATGCACTTAAGGGTATCACATGCGGTAGTAAGGACACAAGTTGTCCGGACCAGCTTGCTACAGCCTTGGAGCAGATGGGCTACTAACTTTGGTGCTGTCGTGACACAGCGCATCTTATTATATAATAAACAAGGAATATATGGAGACAAGAAACTGGAAAACCATTGAGGGTTTTGACTTTAAGGAGATTCTCTTCGAAGAATATAATGGTATAGCGAAGATAACAATAAATCGTCCGCGCTACCGCAACGCATTTACCCCACGCACCACGTGGGAGATGTCACAAGCCTTTGCATGGTGTCGTGAGGCGCAACGCATTAGCGTTGTAATCCTTACTGGTGCAGGTGACAAAGCGTTCTGTTCGGGTGGCGATATGCACGTGAAGGGACGTGGTGGTTATGTGGGTGAGGACGGAGTGCCTCGTCTAAATGTGCTTGATGTGCAGAAGCAGATTCGTTCGCTGCCAAAGCCGGTTATCGCTATGGTCAATGGTTACGCTATCGGTGGCGGTCACGTGCTTCATCTGGTGTGCGACCTTACTATTGCAAGCGATAACGCAATCTTCGGACAGACCGGACCGAAGGTGGGTTCGTTCGATGCAGGCTTCGGCGCAAGCTATTTGGCTCGTATCGTAGGCCAGAAGAAGGCTCGCGAGATATGGTTTCTCTGCCGTCAGTATTCGGCTGTTGAGGCAGAGCGTATGGGCATGGTGAACAAGGTTGTGCCTTTCGACGAACTTGAGGATACCTGCGTAGAGTGGGCAGAAACAATGATGGAGCGTTCGCCGCTCGCTCTGCGTATGATAAAGGCAGGTCTGAATGCGGAGCTCGATGGACAGGCTGGTATTCAGGAACTTGCCGGCGACGCAACAATGCTTTATTATATGCTTGATGAAGCACAGGAAGGTGGCAAGGCATTCCTCGAAAAACGCAAGCCCGACTTCAGCAAGTATCCGAAACTACCGTAATTTTTTCAGTTGAGAGTAGATTTAGTTGAGAGTAGATTTAGTTGAGAATTGAGAATTGAGAGTTATGATTACCAATGATTGTTTTTGAAGTTGTTGGAATTATACATATCATAACTCTCAACTCTCAATTCTCAACTCTTAATTACTTGTTGTACTCTTTTGGTGTGTACACCTTCTCGTAGTAAGTAACCTTTGGGTCTTTGCCCGAACGTAGTGTCCATGCAAAGTTGAAGCCTTCTTGTTTGTATGCACGCAACGATGTACTTTCATCAACTTGCTTCATGAAGTTGTCAACAATTAGCTTGCGATTCAACTCAAATATTTTTGCATCATCCAAATCGTTCATTACAGAGAAGTAATAATGATAGGTTCGCGTGCTGGTTTCAAAGACAACACTATCGGTACGCATATAGTTAAGAACTGGGGTGGGGCAGTTCTTTTCTGTGTATTCACGTGCCTCGCGCTGGGCGCGCTTTTCAATACTTTCGTGGCAACTGCAGAGCAGTATAGCACTTGCTATAGTACAATATAAAAACGTTTTCATTTTTCTTAGTTGTTTTTCTTATGCAAAGATACCTAATTGTCAGAAAAAATAAGTAAATTTGCACGTAAAAACTGATATATATCAATGAATAATATAAGGAATTTCTGTATTATTGCTCATATCGACCACGGCAAGTCTACACTTGCCGATCGATTGTTAGAGCGTACACAAACAATCAAGATAACTGAAGGCCAGATGTTGGATAACATGGATCTGGAGCGTGAGCGTGGTATAACAATTAAAAGTCACGCTATTCAGATGGAGTACAAGCATAATGGCGAAACATACATACTGAATCTTATTGATACTCCGGGACACGTTGACTTTTCTTATGAGGTGTCGCGAAGCATTGCTGCCTGCGAAGGCGCATTACTCGTAGTCGATGCTACACAAGGTGTGCAAGCACAGACTATCTCTAACCTCTATATGGCTATCGAGCACGATTTGGAAATTATCCCCGTGCTCAACAAGATAGACATGCCGAGCGCAATGCCAGACGAGGTGGAGGATGAGATTATAGAGCTTATTGGATGTAAACGTGAGGATATTCTGCGCGCGTCGGGTAAAACCGGTGAGGGCGTCGACGAAGTGCTTGCTGCAATCGTAGAGCGAGTGCCGCATCCTAATGGTGACACGAAAGCTCCGCTTCAGGCACTCATCTTCGATTCTGTATTCAACTCGTTCCGTGGTATCATTGCTTACTTCAAGATAGAGAATGGCGAGATACGTAAGGGCGATAAGGTGAAGTTCTTCAATACTGGTATGGAATACGTAGCCGATGAGGTAGGCGTACTGAAGATGGATATGGTGCCTCGCGATGTGCTTGAGACAGGTGAGGTAGGATATATTATTTCGGGTATCAAGGATGCTACTGAGGTTAAGGTGGGTGATACAATCACTCACGTAACACGTCCATGCGACAAGGCGATTGCAGGTTTCCAGGAAGTGAAACCAATGGTGTTTGCAGGTGTATATCCGATAGATCCGAGCGAATACGAAAACCTGCGTGCTTCGCTTGAGAAGTTGCAACTTAATGATGCCTCACTGACATTCGCTCCTGAGTCGTCCGTAGCTCTTGGTTTCGGTTTCCGTTGTGGTTTCCTCGGCCTCTTGCACATGGAGATTGTGCAGGAACGTCTTGATCGCGAATTTAATATGGATGTAATCACAACGGTTCCCAATGTGTCGTACATGGTATATGACAAACAAGGAAATGTGAAAGAGGTGCATAACCCATCCGGATTACCCGAGCAGACGATGATTGACCATATCGAGGAGCCGTATATCCGTTCTACTATCATCACGACCACCAACTTCATCGGTCCGATTATGACGCTCTGTCTTGACAAACGTGGCGAGCTTATCAATCAGGAGTATGTGAGTGGCAATCGTGTTGAACTGCATTTCATGCTTCCGCTTGGTGAGATTGTCATCGACTTTTACGACAAGTTGAAGTCAATAAGCAAGGGTTACGCATCATTCGATTACCATATTGATGGTTTCCGCCCGTCGCGTCTTGCAAAGCTTGATATCCTACTCAATGGTGAACCCGTGGATGCTCTCTCGGCACTCACACACCAGGACAACGCAGTAACCATTGGTCGCAAGATGTGCGAGAAACTCAAAGACCTCATTCCGCGTCAGCAGTTCGATATTGCAATTCAGGCTGCTATCGGTGCAAAGATTGTGGCTCGTGAGACTATCAAGTGCGTGCGCAAGGACGTTACAGCAAAGTGTTATGGTGGTGACGTCAGCCGTAAACGTAAGTTGCTTGAGAAGCAGAAGAAGGGTAAGAAGCGTATGAAGCAGATAGGTAATGTAGAGGTACCGCAGAAAGCATTCCTTGCTGTGCTTAAGCTCGACTAATTGACAGGTCTATTAGACTACTTATAAACAACTGTTTACTAAAATAATAGAAAGGAAAGTATCTTATGAAAGAGAAGTTCAACGCCAATACTCGCGATGTTGCTCGCGAGTTAGCGCGAAGATACAGTACTATGACGCATGAAGAGCTTGATGCCCTTGAAAGCATTCTTGTCCCGATAAAGTACCAGAAGGGTGAATTGGTGCTTAAAGAGGGCGACGTGTGTCGTAATTTTTACTATATCGACCGTGGATTGATGCGTCAGTTCTACTTCAAGCATGGCAAGGAAGTGACAGAGCATTTGGGTCAGGACCATTCTATAGTGATGTGTATTGAGAGTCTCTTTAAGGAGGAACCGACACACCTGCAGATAGAAACCCTCGAACCCACTCTTGTATATGCTCTTCCAAAGGTTGACCTTGAGCGGGTAGCCCTGCACAATGTCAACATACAGATACTATACCGCAAGATACTTGAGGAGAGTCTTATCACTTCTCAGGTACATGCCGACCTTGTGCGATTTGAGACGGCACAAGACCGCTACAAGAAGTTGTGCAAGCTCATGCCGCAGGTGGTGCTTCGTGCTCCGCTTGTGTACATAGCAAGCTATCTGCAGATGACACCGGAGACGTTGTCGCGTGTGAGAGCCTCAACGCTTCTCGACTAATAAAAAAGGAATAGTGTAGCAGTTGCTACGCTATTCCTAATAATTCTATTTCAAAAATGAGTGTAGAACCGCCAGGTATTCCTGGCTGCGAAAATTTGCCATATCCCATGTTTGCAGGGATATACACTTCCCATTTATCGCCTACGCACATCTGTTGCATGGCTACAATCCAACCCTTTATCAAGTCGCTTAGGCGGAATGCTATAGGTGAACCACCACGGCTGGAGTCGAACTTCTTGCCGTTAATAGTGCGGCCGGTGTAGTGAACCGTAACGATGGAACGTGGTGTAGGGTGTTTACCGTCGTTATTGCCAGAACTTAACACCTTATAATATATACCTTCAGGAAGAGCCATTATGCCTTCTTCCTCAGCCTTTGCAGCAAGCCAATCGAGGTTTGTCTTAGCATATTCGCGTTTATTCATTCTTCTTTATTTTGTTCAAATTGATTATTTCGTTACTGTTATTTGTGCGAGATAGTCGTAATGTTCACCTTTCTCGATAATCTCACATTTCAGTCCGCATTGTTCGCAACTTGCTGTTAGGAGTGTAGGGTCTACGTATAGCCAGTAGAACGAGTCGCCTTTTACATTCTTATAAACCATTTGATAGTCTACTTCACCATAGTAGTTACCGCCAAGATCTATATCCATTGATCCGTCCTTGTTCTCGTAGATGTACTTAAGGTCACTGGAGTCGATAAGAATCTGTGCACCTTCAGCCATCAGTTCTTTCAGACGATTGAGTAGTAATGGTAAGCGTGATAGTTTGCCGGCAATGCCTGTGCCGTTCATCAGCAAAAGAATTGTGGCGAACTTGCTTTGCAGCTGTGTGTCGAAAAGGTTTACACACTCTACGTCTTCTATTCCACGAGCCTTCATCACGTCGCAGCTTAGCGGTGAAACGTCAATGGCTTTCACTTTAAATCCATTCTCCTGTAACGCAAGAGCATGGCATCCGGCTCCTGCACCCACGTCCAACACTCTGCCACGCACAAGCGTTAAGGCTCGTTTTTCAAGTTGTGGCATCTCTTGTTCTGAGCGGAACAGATGAGCTATAGGCATCTCGTCCTCTTCGAACATGGAAGAGAGCACACGCAGATGTGCCGCTCTTCCGTTCTTATAGTAGTCGCTGATAGCACTGCCCATCGGGTCGCGCGAAGGGGAGATGGTTGTTGTGTTCATTGTCATAGCGTTAGAGCGTTACGAAAAGAATTCGGTAAATACCTTCACGCAGTACTCGTGGTCAACCACGCTTCCTGTTTCTCTGCAACTATGCATTGCAAGGATAGCGTTGCCCATGTCTACACCACGCAGTGGGATAGATGATGCAAGAATGTTGCCCAAGGTACTACCGCCTGCCACGTCACTATGGTTTACGAAGCGCTGGCATGGTACGCCTGCTTTCTCACATAATCCAGCAAAGACCGCAGCCGAAACAGCATCCGATGCGTACTTCTGTGCAGCATTGAATTTGATAACAGGTCCACCGCCAAGCATTGGGTGGTTCGTCGGGTCGTACTTCTCAGGGTAGTTCGGGTGCCAAGCGTGAGCATTGTCTGCCGAAATCATAAAGGCACGTTCAACGGCTTGATAGTACGCTTCCTCTGTATGACTTTGTGACATTGCAATACGCTTTAGTATGTATGCGAGGAACGGACTGCCTGCGCCCTGCTTTGTCTGTGAACCAGTCTCTTCGTTGTCGAAGAGGGCGAGCACTTGTGTTGTGTCTGTTGTATCAGAAGCAATGAGTGCTTCAAGACCTGCATAGCACATAGAGAGGTCGTCGAGTCTGCCAGACGATATAAACTCGTTGTGTACGCCGAATGTGCAAGCCGGTGTTGCGTCAGCGAGGTAGAGGTCGAAGTCGAGAACATCTTTGGCGCAGAACTGGCAATCGGCTATTGTGCTGTTTAGCTCTTCAAGGATAACATTCATCAAGAGATTGCCTGCTTCGAGTTGGCTTGTAATCTGTCCGAGCAACGGCAGTACATCCTTCTGCTTGCTAAGGGCTACGCCGTCATTCACTTGGCGGTTGAAGTGTATAGCCAAGTTGCTAATCTGCAGCAGTGGGCACTTGATGTGCAGCAACAGAGTCTCGGGCTGCATAACGTCTTCACCTCTGACAATCACGCGACCGGCGAGAGTAAGCGGACGGTCGAACCATGTAGACATAATCGGACCTCCGTACACCTCGGTGTTCAGCTTCACGATGCCGCCCTCAGTAAGCATTTCTGCATTTGGCTTGATGCGGAAAGTTGGCGAGTCGCAGTGAGCGCAAATCATGTGAAAACCTGCGTCAGCGATAGGCTTGTTGCCGATGCGGAAAGCATAGATAGAAGAGTCGTTCTTGGTAACGAAGAAGCGGTCGCCACTCTTCACTTCGCCCAATGGCAGTGCTGGGTCGATACGACGGAAACCATTAGCCGCAAGTGTATCTGCAATATTCTTGACAGCCAGAAAATTCACTGGCGATGCATCAAGGAAAGAAAGAAGTCGTTTTATCATTGTCGTTTGTTTTAATACATGAATAACGTTAGATACTATATAGTGATTATCGTTAGCTGCATAATATAACGTTTCAAAGTTAAAGTTTTATTTCGGAGTGTGCAAGTAAATGGAGTTTTTTGTCTACTTTTGTATTTAAATTTTTGGTATATGAAAATATTCAAATCTCGATATTTCGCAGTTGTGTCATGGCTTGTTTGTTTGGTCATGCTGACAGCCTCGTGTTCTGACGATAGCGACAAAGAAGTAGTAGGTTTGAATGAACGAGCCTACGAAGTACATTATAAGAGTCTGGATTCAACGAAGACGTATGCGGAGAAGGCTCTGTCGTTGTCTGTGCCTAAATCGAAAGCGTGGGCACACGCCATGAACGATTTGGCTTTCTATTACATTGCAAAGATGCAATACGGAGAAGCCGAGAGAATACTCAACGAGACGGTTAAGGCTACCAACGATGAGATTGAGTTGATGATAAGTCGTGTGCAGCTTATGCGTCTTTGTCAGCGCAAGTCGGAGAATAAGAATTTCTACCACGAACGCCATTATGCTTTGCAGCACATGCAGAAGATAGAAAAGGAGTATGCCAATCTGTCGGCAGCGGAACGTAAGCGTTTTGTGTATGCACGTTCAGAGTATTGGATAGTGCTCTCCACCTATTTATATTATATCGGTCAACCGCGTGGAGCATCGGAGGCGGTGCTGAATATAGAGGAAGATGCCCTGCTGATGAGCGATATGCCACAGTTGCTGACATATTATTATACTGTAGGTTCGGGCGGTATATTGCAAGGCCAACAGCATGATGAACTGATGCGTACAGAGTTCAACTACCTCATACGTTGCTATATGCTTGCTCGCCAGTGTGGTTATATCTATTGGGAGGCGAACTCTATGCAGGCATTGAGCGAGAAGTTGCAAGACGAAGGCAGACGTGAGTTCCTTATGCTGAACTTCCGCCCAGAAATCAATTTCCTCAATGTTGATAATATGCCAGACACTCTGCTTGCCGGCAATCTTGCGGAGCGAGCATTGGAGTTGTTCAAGAAATATGGCGATGTGTATCAGATTGCAGGCGCATGGCGTACTTTGTCGGAGGCATTCCGCAAGGTTGGTGACAATAAGTCGGCACTTATCTGTCTGAAAAACGCTATTGCCAACGACACAACCATAAATGCTGCTCCCGACCTTGTTGCGTCCATTCGTGAGCAGATGTCAATTGTATATTCGGCACTCGACAACAAGAAAATGAGCGACTACAATCGCAATGCCTATCTTGACATCCAGGAGTACACACGCCAGGATCGTATGCTTGAGGCACGTGCCGAACAACTCGCTTCTTCGTTACGTAAGCAAGACATCATGATTGTGATTGTGGTTGTGGCAATCATTCTGCTCATCGTGGCTATGGCATTCTTCGTCTATAAGACACGAAAGAAAGCCGCGGAGTTCCCGATAAACACTCTGCTGCAACCGCTTGAAGATTGGCAGAAAGCACGTTCCAACTATTACGAACGTACTGAGGTTGAGTATGAGGAGAGGCGCGAGCAGATAGCCATTCTTCAGAATCAGTACGAGCATTACTTGGAGAAGAATATTGAGCAACGTGCCAAGGTGTCTTTGGCATCGTCAGTTGCTCCGCTTATCAATCGTTTGTTGCACGAAGTGAAGATGCTTTCGTATGATAAGGAAACAACCGAACAACGCAATAGTCGCTATGAGTACATCGGTCAGTTGGCTTCTTCCATAGAGCAAACAAACGAGCGACTTACCGATTGGGTGAAACTGAAGCAGGGCGAGATAGCGTTGCGCATAGAGAGTTTTGCTTTGCAAACACTGTTCGACACTCTACGTAGTAGTGATATAGAATACAAGCTCAAGGGTATAGCACTTAATATTGTGCCGACCGAAAGTGTTGTGAAGGCAGATAAGGTGCTGACTCTCTTTATGCTCAACACTATTGCGGAGAATGCACGCCGCTTCACTCCAAATGGTGGCAGTATTGATGTGTATGCTGAGGAAACCGACAGTTATGTTGAGGTGTCAGTTAGAGATACGGGCAAGGGTATGGACAAGGAACAACTCGACTCTTTGTTCAAGCTTCGCTATATAACCGACTCCAATGATACGACGAAAGAAGGTGGTCATGGCTTTGGACTTCTCAACTGTAAGGGAATCGTAGAGAAGTATAAGAAGATGAGCTCGTTCTTTAGCGTTTGTTCCATTGGAGCAGAGAGCGAAGAGGGTAGTGGTAGCCGTGTCTTCTTCCGATTGCCTAAAGGCATGAAGAAAGTACTCATGCTTTGCGCATTGCTCCTAAGTGTGTTCTGTTCGTGTGCAAAGACCAATTCTATAGGGGTCGTAATTAACGAAAATGATAGAACACGACAGGCAAATACGTTGGTCGATAGTATATATTATAATAATGTGTCAGGCAACTATCATCGCACGTTGGAGTTGTCAGATAGCTGCATACGAGTGCTTAACCACTTGTTTGCAGACAGTATGCTTATAAGCAACGGCGCACGTGGAATGATGCTTAAAGGTACGGATGCAGACGAAGCTATCGAACTGAAGTGGTTTCGTGACAGTGTAAAGATGGACTATAGCTTGCTTCTTGCCCTGCGTAATGAGGTTGCGGTTGCGGCTCTTGCCGTGCATGACATCGATTTGTACACATATAACAATCAGGTGTTCACAAAGCTCTTCCGCGAGTGTAGTGCCGACCGCTCTATTGCTACGTATGTACAGACAATGCAGCGTGCTGAGAACAATCGCAATGTAGCGATAGCGTTGCTCGTGCTGTTGCTGCTTGCCGTGTTCCCTGCCTACTACTTCCTGTACTATCGCCATAAGCGTTTCTATAATTTATGTATCGAACGTATCGAGCAGATCAACGAATTGTTGCAATCGGATAATCTGTCGTCGAATATGAAGGTGAGGCAAATCAGAGCCTTGTGGAAGAATGACATAAAGGTTTCGAAGCAGATTGCGGTGATGAATAAGAATACCACACAGATTTCGGGCATAGTGAATCGTATCTGTCAAGTTCTCGCAGAGGATGTCACAAAGACCTCAACCATGGAGCAGGAGTTGGTTATACTGGAGGAAAACACGAAGCGTATCACGGTCAATCGCGACCGCCTTTACGTCATAAACAATATCCTTGACAACCGCCTTTCGACGTTGAAGCACGAGACAATGTTCTATCCATCGCGTCTGAAGCAGATATTGCAAGCTCGCAGTAGTAGCACCTCTATGTCTGAAAAGGAACTCTTGGCTGCATTGGATGAGATAGCTTCCTACTACGAAACAATGTACACAACGCTGCTAAGCCAAACGGTTCGAGTGGCGCAGACTATGTCGTCGTTTGAACCGAGTGTTGCGATGCAATACGTGTTTGTGCTACTGAAGCGAGCGAATGGAGGAAGACAACTGAAACCGATAGAGTTGGATGCCGACGATGGGTATTTGAAACTGGTATTCAATCTCGCTTCGCAGTACCCTGCAGCCAGCAATCAGCAGTCAATATACGACTACCTTGTGCTTTGTCAGATAATGCGCGACATGGGCGAGTATTATCGTGCACGAGGTTGCGGAGTAGAGACAAAGACCGCAAGTGACGGAACATCAACAATAGTAATTTATATAAAGAAAGAGATATGGAAAAGTTTAAAGTTATCATAGTGGAGGACGTGCTGCTCGAACTCAAAGGCACAGAAGGACTCCTGCATAGCGAGGTGCCCGAGGCAGAGATTATAGCTACAGCCAATTCGGAGGACTCGTTCTGGGAAGTGTTCGCATCCAACAAGCCCGACCTTGTGCTTCTCGACCTCGGTCTTGGCGGAAGCACAACCATCGGTGTGGAGATTTGCAATAAGCTGAAGACGGAGCATAAGAATGTGAAGGTGCTTATCTTCACAGGCGAGATACTCAACGAGCAGTTGTGGGTAGATGCTCTGCACGCCCATTGCGACGGCATCATTCTGAAGAGTGGCGAACTGCTCACACGCGACGATGTGTTGAGCGTGATGAATGGCAAGAAGTATGTTTTCAATCAGCCTATTCTTAAAAAGATTGTAGACAAGTTCTGCGACACAATACAGCAACAGATGGATCATCAAGAAGCACTTATACGCTACGAGATTGACGAATACGACGAACGCTTTCTGCGTCATTTGGCGTTAGGATATACAAAAGACCAGATTTCGCAACTGCGTACAATGCCGTTTGGCGTGAAGAGTCTGGAGAAGCGACAGAACGAACTGGTTCAGCGTTTGTTTCCCAACGGCAATGGCGGAATGGGAGTAAACGCAACGCGTCTTGTTGTTAAGGCTTTTGAACTTAACATCCTTGATGTGAACAATCTTTATTCTGACGATGCATAAGTTGCGGTTAAGCCATTTAAAAGTTACGGTTAAGCGGCTTTAAAGTTATTGTTTAGTAGTTCTAAAGTAAAGCCTTAGTCGTGGTATAGCGGACGCAACCTAATTGGGTTGCGTCCGCTGTCTGCATAGATTGCGTTCGCCGTCCGAACGGGCGGCGTTCGGCGTCCGATAATATTACATCTCCTTAATAGTGTTTTCTATAAGGCTTCTCTCCGCCTCATCCACACCATATTTTTCGTAGAGTTGTGAGTCTATTTCCTCAATGGCAGCACTCCAATTTATATCTGATGCAGCTGTGAAGTTCTGCAGCGGCACAAACATGAACTTCTCTGGCGAGAGGTCTTGCGAAGTTATTGTCTGCAGAATGAGATAGCGTACAAACTTGGTCTTCAGATAGGTGAGCAAGTTCTCTGCCTCCTGCGCTGTAGGATAAGCACCTGCAACGAGGTAGCTCTGCGTGCAGACACATTGCGGTTGCAGTATGGCGAGGGCGGAGAGCACTCTGTACTGTCCGTTGCGGTCGGGGGTGCCGGCATGTTCGCATGTAGCCTTCGAGAATATAACCTTATGGAGGTCAACCCACTGCTGGTTTTTCTTGATATCATCACGCAGAACGTAAGATGGTTCGCCCGACGACTTCAGCATGACGGCTGTAGGGTCAGAGTCAGGCTGAGCTGTGCCACGGTATGTAGATACGAAGCCGAACGGAGTCTGCGGACTAATCTGCGCGTTGAGCATGGTTTTCGACATTGCTTTCACCTTGTGAATGAGCGAGAGCGCACCATTGTTGCGCACGAAGATGTTGAACTCGTCAAGTTTGCGAGGCAGCGTGTTGGCGTTGCCACCAAAGTGGTTCGTAAACTGGCAGGTTGTCTTGTGCTTCGCATCCCACAAGAAATAGCTTACGCCTCCGGAGATGTCTACGGTAGGGAAGCAGTCCTTTGAGTCGACATAGTCGAAGATGGCGCGTATGTGTGTGTCGCCAAGCATTGATTGACGGAACTGATCGAGTCCGCGTCCGCCAGTGAACCATCGCGAAGGGGTAATCATTGTGATGAATTGTGGGCGCATCTGACGGGCTATGTCTACAAATTGGTTGTAGAGAGGTATGCCGTAGTTGTCTTTCTTCTCACCGATGTTCATCTGATATGGTGGATTGCCAATGATTGCGTCGAATTTCATTTGCTGATTGGTGCTTAAATTGGGATAGTTTTGTGGGTCGCTGATGGTGCTTGCGAGCTTCGCTTTGTACACAATTACCTGACTGTTGAGGTCGGGTATGGTGAGTATGTTTGGTCGTACATTGCTATCGAAGCCAACGAGGGTGCGGCGTGTTATGCTGGCTGCCATAGCAGTCTTGCAGACAGCAAAGATGTTATGCTCAACGATTTCCTTCCACATCGAGCACGATTCTTGGTCGGACAGCATGTCGAACAGACCTTGCGACTGACTGCTGCGCACCTTATATAAAGAATAAGCTACGTAAAGTGAGTAAAGACCTGTTTTTGAGCAGATGTCGAGTATCTGTGCGTTGGGGTTCATCAGCGTGCGGTTGGTCACGCCTTCGTTGTAAACAAAGCGTGGTTGAGCAAGTGGCTTCGTAAACTTGTCGTCAAAGAAGCTGTAGCCACCGAGTGTGTCAGAGAGATGACGATTTACGACATTCCATGGTGTGAGGATAGTCTCGCGATCTGGGTAAGAGAAGTCGGAGAGGATGCTCGCAATCTCTGCAATGCGGCTGTCTGGGAGAAGTGTGTCGGCATGACGCAAGCGTGCAACAATAGCCTTGGCTGTTGCTACAAAGATGTCCTCGCGATAGAGGTGCTTAAGGCGCTTGAAAAGTTGCATGGTGATACCACGTGGCATGAAATGACGCCACGACTCTGCATCGATGTTGCGCAAGAATGAGTCGATAGTCAACCCCTCGATATTATCCACCGTACCATATATCATAATAGGGAAGCGAGTGGATATCTGACTGAGTATGGCAATGGCACGCTGACGCGGTGTGAGGCGAGTTATGCCTGCATTTTCTCTTGCCTGCGTGTTAGGAATGTCATTCTGCTTTGCCGCATCTTCAGCCGTCTTGTCTTTTGCTTTCTTCGTCTGTTTCTTGGCAGACTGTATGTCGTTATTCCTCTGACGACGTTCTTCAAGTACAGCATTAGCCATAGCTTCTGCCACCTCATCGAGGAGACGGAGGTCGTTTTTGCCGAGATTGTTCAGGTCGGTGTACAGACAATCGCCGTGGAAACCATTGCGGATGAGGCTTGTAGAGTAAGAGGTGTTGATGTTTCGGATGAATGTATCCGTGTCCATTCGGTTGCGTTTGCCACCATCGATAACGATAGTAGGGCAGTAGTGCAGGAATTCAGTGAGTTTCTGCACACGTGCGTCGTGCTCAGTAGATGCAAGATTGTTGCTGATATATTGGTCGATGGCGGTGAGTGTTCGTGTCGGTGAAAAATCGAATGTGTAACACTCTGCTTTTATGCCCTCGCGATACGGACTCTGGCAGCGGAAGATTGTCTGGAAGTAATGAGCGCAACCAGTGTCGGCAGAGCCAGCGAGCATGAATACGGCAGTCCATTCTGGTACAGAGACACCAGTAGTGAGTCGTCCGCACGATAATGTTATTGTGCGTTCATTAGTGCTGATAGCGGTTCTTACCTCCTCAAGAGGAGATATTTGAGAAGAAACGCTATCACCGGCAACGTTTACGACCTTATAGTTACGGAACGGATTATCTGCAGTTGGCTCAGCGAGTATCTGTGCAAGACAATGAGCCGCGTTGACACCAGGCACATACCAAAGAGTATGGCATAACGATTGCCCCATTGCTTCATCGGCGAATGGATACGGCGGAGCGGTTGCGAGAAGGTTTACGAATTTTCTTACGTCGGCTTCGTGCATAAAGCACATCTGCGCCTCGTCAACACGGAAGAACTCGGAAAAGTTAAAGCCTTCGTTGTCTGTAAGGAAATAAGGTGCGAAGGTGTTGCGCAGATTATAAGTGACGATATTCATACGTGCCATATTTGCATACGGGTTGGCTGCACCGCTGTTAGAGATATCCCACTGCTCCTTTGCACGTTGCTCCATGCAATAGTCCCAGTTGTACACGTCTGTGGTGTCGAAGGTCTGGCGGATGCTGTAGGGTGTGCCCGAGAGATAGAGCGTGCGCAGACTACGGCGTTTCTGTAGTTCGGCGATAACGTCGTTGCCAAGGCGTGTTGTGATACCCTCGTGTGCTTCGTCAACAATAAGAAAATCCCACTTTGCAGAGAATACATCATCGTTCTTCACAATACCTTTCTGCTGGTTCACGCGCTTTGAAGAGCGTAAGTCCTGCATTGATGCGAAATAGACGTAGTGGGTTGCAGGGTCTTTGGCTATGTCTTCAAGTTCGGCAAACGACGCTCCGCGACGTTTGCGTTCCTCTTCGGGCATAGCAGATGTTGTCTTGCTGCCGTACAGCCAGCCTTCAAGCTGCAGTTTCTCAATAGAGTCAAACCACTCTTGTCGCACAGCAGGGCGATGAGTGAGCACGAGTGTGCGTCTGTACCCAAGACGATGTGCTGCTTCGATGGCGCAAAGCGTTTTACCGAAGCGCATCTTTGCATTCCAAAGTACCTTACGTGAGCGTTTTAGTGTCGTCACGGTGAAGTTGATAGCTTCTTCTTGTTCGGTTCGGAATACTATGTTTTCTGTTGATATCATTTTTGTTTGTATTTTAGTTGTCAATGGTTACGGCAGGAACTATAGGAGGCTACGGCATTCTGCCGTAGCCACGCACCCTTTCGGTTCCTATACAATGTCTTTGTAAGTCATTTTCTTGCCACTCAGTGGTTCGGTATTGTGCCATTCCATGATTACGGCGTAATGGTCGGAGTTGGGAACGTTGAAGTTCAGTCCATCCATTTGCCAAATGTTCCACGAAATGATTTCTGCAGCCTTCAATACGGCATCGCGGTGTGGGTGTCGATGCCAACGTTCGGTGTAGTATTCACAGAATGAAAGGAATAGTGACTCACGTGTAAGAAAGACGTTGTCGCCCTGACTGTCGAAGCCATATATCGACTGAAGTGCTTGGTAAGCTTTGCGTATCCATTGACGTTTGTTAGCCTTTGTCGGCTCGGAAGGGGTATTCTCGTTTATTATGCGAAACTTGCGGTCCAACATACCAATACGTTCGCTGATAGGAATTAGTCGACCAGTGGTGGCATCATAGCGCGAAATAAGATACGGCCCTTCTCCGCAAGTTATCTCCATGCGTCTTGCCCTCACGTACGACATCCATGAGCGTTTTGCCGGAAACACGATAGGTGGCTTGGATGTTAGCCATCTGTGTTCGCCTTCCTCGTTTATATATTCGGTATTGAATACATCTTTTCTGCCAAACCATTGTTCGTCGACGAGATTGTTCTGTGCATTACATATCCATGCAGGAGTGAACACTTCAGCACGCGACTTCGAGCGAGAAGTCTGCATGGATGGTTGCTTCTTTATACGTGGTTGTATAAGATCCGGGTGGCTACTGATTAACTCTGGAGTGATTTGTGCGTTAAACGCAAATGGGCTATTGTCGCCCATCTCGTCAGTGACGCAATAATCGTCAGTTGCCAATGAAATATATGTGTTTTCATTGGGCAAACTGAGCGATTGGTCTTTTAGGAGCAGTTCAAGGAGTTGGATGTCGTTCCTCATTATGCGTTTTTAATCTTTATCTCGCAGTTCTCAAGCGATTCGATTATAGCAAGCGACTCTACACGCACACCTTGTTCGCGCAGATATTGTCCACCGTCCTGGAATGCTTTCTCGATAATGAATCCCATGCCCTCGAGCGTGGCTCCCGACTGCTTGCAGAGGTCGATGATACCCTTTGCTGCGTTGCCATAAGCAAGGAAATCGTCGATGAATATGACATGGTCATCTGGGCAAAGATAATCGCGTGAGATAACCACGTCGTAGTCGCGCTGCTTAGTGAACGAAGTGACCTTCGTGGCAAGCATGTTGTCAAGCGTGTTAGGCTTTTTCTTCTTTGCAAATACTACTGGGAGGTTCATCAGAAATCCCATCATTATAGCTGGTGCAATGCCCGATGCCTCAATAGTAAGAATCTTGTTCACCTTTGTGCTTGCAAAGCGACGTATGAACTCTACGGCGATGTCCTTCATTAAGTTAGGATCCATCTGGTGATTAATGAATTTGTCTACTTTGAGGATGCCACCAGGGTAGCATTTGCCATCTTTCAGAATTCTGTCTATGAGTGCTTTCATTGTTATTGAGTTTTTATTTTTGTTTATCTAATTGATTATATTTAAATGTTTCAAAGTCGATGGTGTTATCGTATAGTACAACGAGCTATTTGCTCTTGCTACTCGTTGTAGAACCAATCCATGAATTTTCCAATCCAAGGAATCTGTATTCGGAACCAACGATATTCTGCAACTTGTTTGCCACCGAAGTTTAAGATGAACTCTCGCATAGGGTTGCGTTTGAAAGGCAGACCGGCATCAAGGAAGTACATATGTGCAAAGCCTTGTTCGTGTGCATACTTCAGCGCAGACCATACCGTATATGAAGCAGGGTAGAGCATCATAAAGCTCTTACGGCGTGAAGCCAACTGCCACATATAGGCGTTGCCGCCGAAAAAGAAGCATACGCAGGTGCCTATGACGCGATTTTTATATTTAGTTGCGAATATCTTGCATTGCTTGCTTGTAGCTAAATGCTCGAAGAGTTTTGAATTACGCACCGTGCGGCGAGGTTTTAGTCTGAAATAATGGCGCATGAGTTTCACTGCTTGTTGCAGCTCTTTGCTATCTGAGTTTACGATTTCGGCTTTCGCACCTCGTTGTTCGGCTATAGATAGCTTGTCGCGCAATTTCTGCGGTAGACGCTCGTAAGGGGATTTGGAGTGTAGCGAGTTGTGTATCTTTTGCCATTGTATAGGAAAATATCCATTCTCGCGCAGTTTGGCATATCCGAACATTTTACTACTCAAGTCGCTTATTTCAATAAAAAGGCATAGCTTATGAGTAAGTTCGTTGGTTATCGCCTTCACGAACAGCGAGAAAATTTCCTCTTTATTTTCCACTTCTGGTGCATAAACACCTTCGCCATATATGTGACAATGTGAATAAGCAAATGGGGGTAATAGCAAGTGGTGATAAGACACTACTGCCAAGAGATGTGCCACGATACGTCCTTGCCCGTCAATTGCTAATGCCATGTATGGTTTCTGTTTTGGCGTGATTTCAAGTATCTTGAATAGCTCCACGCTGTGAAAGAAATCATCGCATATAATGTCGGGCAAATCGGATGCTTTAGTAATCAGACTAACACTTACCTCTTCTTTCATGTGGCAAAAATAGCAAATCTTTTTTAAAAATCGACTCGTTTGCTGTGCTTTTTCTGCGAGTTTGTTTACTTTTGTAGCTACAACAGGAAAAGAACTTATGAAAATAGTAATGATAGGTGCTGGCAATGTGGCTACCAATATTGCCAAGACTCTTGCCAATATAGGTGAAACACCGGTGCAGATATGGAGCAGAACGCTTGCTTCTGCAGAAACACTTGCAAATGCTGTAGGTACTTGTGCAACAAGTGATTGGGACTCTGTGGTAAAAGATGCCGATGTATATATCGTGGCGGTTAAAGACGATGCTATGCTTAATGTGATAGATTTGCTTTGTGCTCATTGCAAGCATGGGGTTTTTGTTCATACCGCAGGCACAATGACGATGAGTATGTTCACGGGTAAAGCGGAACATTATGGCGTGCTTTATCCGATGCAGACATTCTCGAAGCAAAAAGAGGTGGACTTCCGGACTGTTCCGTGTTTCGTTGAGGCTTCCGACAAACATACTTTGGACATAATAATGGAGTTGGCGCGACTTCTCTCTGATAATGTTCGAGAGCTTGCGGAGTCTGAACGCAAATGGCTTCATATAGCAGCAGTTTTCTCCTGCAACTTTGCCAATGTGTGCAACGCTATGGCTGCGCAAATACTTGAACGTCATGGACTCAGTTTTGATGTAATGCTTCCACTTCTCGACGAAACGGTGGCAAAGCTTCATCGACTCCATCCAAGGGAAGCGCAGACCGGTCCGGCTTCAAGAGGAGATGTGGAAGTGGTGAGCAAGCATATTGCTATGCTCGAAGACAACAAGGAACTGAGCGAGGTCTATAGCGTTCTGTCGAATTATATCTTGAAGAATAGAGAATAGGCACTTTGTGTTTAACTATTTAGGTTAGAAGAATGATTGATTACGATTTGAAAAAGATACGTGCTGTAATATTTGATGTAGACGGCGTGTTATCTTGCGATACTGTTACCGTCGATACTACGGGCGAACCTCTGCGTACTGCCAATCTGAAGGATGGCTATGCCATACAGTATGCTTGCAAGATTGGTCTGATTGTCTGCATCATTACGGGTGGAAATACCGAGGCCGTGCGCAAACGTTATGAAATGCTCGGCGTGAAGGAACTGTATATGGGTTGTAGCGTGAAGGTGAAAACCTATAAAGAATTCAAGGCTAAATATTCACTATCTGATGATGAGATTATATACGTCGGCGATGATATTCCTGATTACGAGGTGATGTCGCTTGTAGGTTGTCCTTGCTGCCCTGCGGACGCAAGTGTGGAAATAAGGTCGGTAAGCAAGTATATCAGTCAGCGTCGCGGCGGTTGCGGAGTGGGGCGTGATATCATAGAGCAAGTACTTAAAGCACAAGAAAAATGGATGGCAGACAATAGAGCTTTCGGTTGGTAAAACCAGTGCTCTTTATCACATAAAGTTATAGTCGAAGCCTTTACTTGCGTCTGCTGCATTCTGGACATTCGCCCTTAATGATAAATGACAAGGAGTTGGCTTTGAACCCATCGGGTAGGTCAACATGCTCCACAGGAATGTCGTTCAAGCAAAAGGTGCGTGTGCATTTCTCGCAATAGAAATGAGCATGGCCGGCAGTATGGTCGTGCGAGTCGTGATGGGAGCAAAGTTCGTAGTTGAGTGCGCCTTTTCCGTCTTCGAAGGCATGGACAATGTCGTGTTCGAGAAAGAGTGTCAGCACGCGGAAGATGCTCGACTTATCCATAGGCAGCAATATCGCCTCCATTGTCGAAAGACTCATGGGGCGATGCTCGTTGTGCAGCGTTTTCAAAATGAGGATGCGGTTAGCTGTTGGGCGCACGCCCTTTTGCTTCAGCATTTCTTCGGCTTTATTACTATCTATACTATTCATGTTTGGATATTGCGAAACGAAATATTCTTATTATTAAGACGCAAAGTTACAATGAAAAGATGTAAATGTGGCAATTAATCATAATTTATTTGTAGGATAGAAATAATTGTTATACATTTGTTTGTAAAATAACAACTTTTAAACTGAAAACGATGGATTTGTCTTTAATCCCTCTAAATATAAAAGGCTGTGGGCTGCGTCCTTTTGTTATAGCTGGTCCATGTTCGGCAGAGACAGAAGAACAAGTTATGTCTACTGCCCGACAACTCGCTTCGCTTGGTTGTAACGTGTATCGTGCTGGTGTTTGGAAACCCCGTACCAAACCAGGCGGTTTCGAAGGACACGGCGAGAAAGCATTGCCGTGGCTGAAGCGTGTGAAGGAAGAAACAGGAATGTCTGTGGCTACAGAGGTTGCCACCCCCGAGCATGTAGAACTTGTGTTAGAATATGGTATCGACATTATTTGGATAGGAGCACGTACCTCTGCCAATCCCTTCGCTATGCAGGCACTTGCCGATTCGCTTAGTGGTGTAGATATTCCCGTACTTGTGAAGAATCCAATAAATCCAGACCTCGAATTGTGGATTGGAGCGATGGAACGTCTCAATCAGGCAGGCATCAAGCGCTTGGCTGCCATTCATCGTGGCTTCTCGAGTTACGACAACAAGATATATCGCAATGCTCCGATGTGGCAGATACCTATAGAGTTGCGCCGCCGCATACCGGAGTTGCCGATAATCTGCGACCCCAGTCATATTGGTGGTCGACGTAACCTGATAGCTCCACTTAGTCAGCAGGCTATGGATCTTGGTTTCGATGGCTTGATTGTGGAGACGCATTGCTCTCCGAACGAAGCGTGGAGCGATGCAGCACAACAGGTTACGCCCGACGAACTCTATAATATATTGTCGCAACTTACAATTCGCGACGGACATATTGACATAGAAGGCATACACGGCTTGCGTGAGCAGATAGATGTTCTCGACAACAATCTTGTTGAACTTCTCTCCAATCGTATGAACATCTGCCGCAAGATAGGCAGCTATAAAAAAGAGCATAATATGACAGTTCTGCAGGCTAATCGATACAAAGAGATAATAGACAAGCGTGGAGCACAAGGCGAACTGTTCGGTATGGACTCGGAGTTTGTCAAGCATATATTCGAACTCGTTCATGAGGAGTCGGTACGTCAACAGATGGAAGTAATCAACAAGCAATAGTACACAAAGATGAAGATTATATTATCAAGCAATTCGCCACGACGCAGAGAGCTTCTTGCTGGTCTTGGCATCGATTTTGAAGTGAAAGTAATAGAAGGTGTTGACGAGTCGTATCCCGATACACTACCGTCAAAGGATGTTGCAGAGTATATAGCGCGTGAGAAGGCTGCTGCGTATGAAGTGGCTGACGACGAACTCGTGATAACTGCCGACACGGTTGTGATTGTTGGTGACGACATCCTCGGCAAGCCGCATGATGCAGCAGAGGCACACGCCATGTTGCGCAAGATAAGCGGACGCACTCATCATGTCGTTACCGGCGTTTGTATGAAGACCAAGCAGGAGCAGCACAGCTTCTCGGTTATGACTGGAGTTACTTTCAAGGAGCTGACAGATGCCGAGATCGATTATTACATTGAGCACTATAAACCATTCGACAAGGCAGGAGCCTACGGCATTCAGGAATGGATAGGATATATCGGCGTTACTGGATTGGATGGTAGCTATTATAATGTAATGGGTTTCCCCGTTCAACGTGTGTACGCAGAATTGACAAATCGATTTAAGATTGTTCAATATTAGTGAAATGTTTCGACTATTTAATATATTTTAGTCTATATATTTCGCCTCTGTTTTATTATTTCTGTAATTTTGCGCTTAATTTATGGTGCGGCTGTAATGGTCGTGCAAGATTTAACGAGTAAATATTAAACATAAACTATTATGTCAGAATCAATAGATATCCGCCAGCTTAACGCTCGGATAGAACAGCAAAGCAGTTTTGTCACCAACTTGGTGACTGGTATGAACCAAGTGATTGTTGGACAAAAACACCTCATCGAGTCGTTGCTTATCTCGCTTCTTAGCGATGGTCACATCCTTTTGGAGGGTGTGCCTGGTTTGGCAAAGACTCTCGCCATAAAGACTCTCTCTCAGCTTATCGATGCCGACTACAGCCGCATTCAGTTTACCCCTGACTTGTTGCCTGCTGACGTTGTCGGTACGCTTATCTATTCACAGAAGGACGATAACTTTCAGGTGAAGAAGGGTCCGGTATTTGCGAACTTCGTACTTGCCGACGAGATTAACCGTGCGCCGGCTAAGGTTCAGAGTGCCTTGCTTGAAGCTATGCAGGAGCATCAGGTAACAATCGGTGAACAGACATTCAAACTTCCGAATCCGTTCCTCGTGATGGCTACGCAGAACCCTATTGAGCAGGAGGGTACATATCAGTTGCCTGAGGCTCAAGTAGACCGTTTTATGTTTAAAGTGGTTATCGGCTATCCTACACTTGAGGAGGAGAAGCTCATTATCCGTGATAACTTGCGTGGTGAGGAGAAGAAGGTGTTGCCCGTAACTACTGCTGAGGAGATATTGAAGGCTCGTGAGGTAGTTGAAGAGGTATATATTGACGAGAAAATTGAACAGTATATTGCTGACATCGTCTTCGCTTCGCGCTACCCAGAGAAGTACGGCTTGGGCGAACTGAAAGACATGATTACCTTCGGTGGCTCGCCACGTGCAAGTATCTCGCTTGCAAAGGCAGCGCGTGCCTATGCTTTCATCAAGCGTCGCGGCTACGTAGTGCCAGAGGATGTGCGTGCCGTTGCACACGACGTGCTGCGCCATCGCATAGGTCTCTCATACGAGGCTGAGGCAAGCAACATCACAAGTGAGGAGATCGTATCTAAGATAATAAATAAGGTAGAGGTGCCTTAAACATAAGACAATGGAAACGTCAGAGATACTTAAAAAGGTTCGCAAGATAGAAATCAAGACGAAGGGTCTGAGCCAGAACATATTCGCAGGCCAGTACCATTCTGCCTTTAAGGGTAGGGGTATGGCGTTTGCCGAGGTTCGCGAGTATCAGTTTGGCGATGACGTTCGCGACATAGACTGGAATGTCACAGCACGTTTCCGCAAGCCTTACGTGAAAGTGTTTGAGGAGGAACGCGAACTCACCGTTATGTTGTTGATTGATGTCTCGGGTTCGCTCGACTTCGGCACACGCAAGTGTATGAAGTCGGTGATGGCTACCGAGATTGCTGCTACCATCGCCTTCAGTGCCATGCAGAACAACGACAAGATTGGTGTGGTGTTCTTCTCCGATCGCATTGAGAAGTATATTCCGCCAAAGAAGGGACGTAAGCACATCCTGTATATTATACGAGAGATGCTCGACTTTCACCCACAAAGTACCAAGACAGACATAGGTGAAGCGGTGGCTTACTTCACACGTATGATGAAGCGTCGCACAACAGCGTTCGTAATCAGCGACTTCTACGACAACAAGGACTTCCTAAAGCAGTTTCAGATAGCCAACAACAAGCATGACCTTATGGCTGTGCAGGTGTACGACCGTTGGGCGAAGCAACTGCCAGATGTAGGACTTATGAAAGTACAGGATGCAGAAACGGGTAGTGAGATGTATATCGATACCTCAAGCAAGAAGGTGCGTGCTGCTCATGCTCGCTATTGGACGGAGCGTGAGGCGATACTTCGTGAGACATTCTCTCAGGCAAATGTCGACTGGATGTCTGTGGCTACAGATGAGGATTTCGTGAAAGCGATGATGACTTTGTTCTCATCAAGAAACAGTTAAGCAATGAAAAGATTAATAACTCTTATATTGTTCGTGTCGTCACTCACGATGGCTGTCGCCCAGCAGGTAGGTGTTGAGGCTAAGATCGACTCTGTGGCGATAATGATTGGCGAACAGGCACATCTTCAACTTACCATCACGGCTCGCCAGGGCGCAAAGATTGTGTATCCACACTATAAGCGGTCGCAATATCTTGTGCCAGGCGTTGAGGTGTTGGATGATACAAAGGGTGATACGGCAGTTGTCGATGGTTATTGGAGTGTGAAAAAGATACTCACACTTACGAGCTTCGATGAGCAATTGTATGCTATACCAGGCATCACTGTAAAGGTAGACGGCAAGAGCTACAAGTCGAACCCCGTAGCACTTAAGGTAATCACTTGCGATGTCGACACTCTCAACATGGACAAGTTCTTCCCGCCGAAGTCGGTGCAGGACAATCCGTTCCTTTGGTCTGAGTGGACGCCGCTTATATGGATGACGCTTATCGTGCTGTTACTTATTGCGTTAGGCTCATGGGTTATAGTACGTCTGAAGCAGAACAAACCGATTATTGCCCGCATACGTATCGTGAAGAAGGTGCCGCCACACAAGAAGGCATTGGACGAGATGAACCGCTTGAAGGGCGAGTCGCATACAGCCGATTACGACCAGAAGGCTTACTATACGCAGCTTACAGACACTCTGCGCCAGTATATACGCGAGCGTTTCGGTTTCAACGCTATGGAGATGACCTCTTCGGAGATTCTCGAAAACCTGCGTAGCGCAGGCGACGAGAAAATGCTTGCAGAGCTTAGTGAGTTGTTCATGACTGCCGACCTTGTGAAGTTTGCGAAGTATTCGGCACTTCTCAACGAGAAAGACATGAACCTGCTGAACGCCATCAACTTCATCGACCAGACAAAGCGTGAGGATGCTCCTACAGAAGAGCGTATAGAACCGACACTTAGTGAGGAAGAGGTGCGTACACGCAAGACACGCGTCATGCTTAATGTGCTTCTTTGTGCTATTGCTGTCGCTATCGTCGGACTTGCAGGTTATGTGATTTATCGTGTGTGGTTGCTCCTTATGTAGAGTCTAACGATACGTAACGAAAGTAATATACAACAATGGAATTTGTAAATAAAGAATACTTCATACTGCTCACGTTGCTGATACCTTATATAATATGGTATTGGCGCAATCGTAAGCATAGCGAACCTACGATGCGTGTCAGCACAGTGGTGGCTTACTACAAGGCACCTAAAAGTTGGCGACAGCGCATCGTACATACACCGATGTTTTTGCGTTGCCTTGCTTTTGTGATGATTGTGTGCGTCATGGCACGTCCTCAGACACGCAACTCTTGGGACAATAAGTCGGTAGAAGGCATCGACATCATGCTTGCTATGGACGTGTCGACATCTATGCTGGCAGAAGACCTTAAACCCAATCGCCTTGAGGCTGCTAAAAACGTAGCTGCAGAGTTTGTGGCAGGTCGTCCGAACGACAACATCGGTCTAACAATCTTTGCAGGTGAGTCGTTCACCCAGTGTCCAATGACTACTGATCATGCTTCGCTTCTCAATCTGCTTGGTTCTGTTCGCACCGACATTGCCGCACGTGGCATCATTTCTGATGGTACTGCCATTGGTATGGGACTTGCAAACGCCGTGTCGAGATTGAAGGAATCGAAGGCAAAGAGCAAGGTGGTCATCCTGCTTACAGACGGCAGTAACAACATGGGCGACATCTCGCCAATGACGAGTGCGGAGATAGCACACAGTCTTGGTGTGCGTGTATACACCATTGCTGTAGGAACTAACAAGGTGGCACCTTATCCCGTGCCAGTAGCTGGAGGCATTCAGTATGTGAATATGCCGGTAGAGATAGACACGAAGACTCTGAGCGAGATAGCACAGATAACGAATGCCAACTCTTATCGTGCTACCAACAACCGCGAACTGTCGCAAATATATAAGGACATCGACAAACTCGAGAAGACAAAGATGGACGTGAAACGCTTCTCCAAGCACTACGAGGCTTATCAGCCATTTGCCATCGTAGCATTGTTTCTGCTTGTGGCAGAGTTTCTGCTGCGCTTTACTGTTCTTCGCCGGATACCTTAAGGTTCTTTGTTGGCGTAGCCTTTGGTTTTTGCCCATATTAAAACTCAAAATTCAAAGTTAAGAAAATGTTCAGATTTGAGAGCCCCCAATATTTATGGTTGCTATGGCTTGTAGTAGTGCTCGTAGCGGTCAGATACTATAGCCTATGGCGCAGGCAGAAGAAGATAATGCGCATTGGCGACAAAGATCTTGTGCGTCAGCTTATGCCCGACGCTTCGACAATGCGTCGCCGTGTGAAGTTTTGGCTTACGATGGCAGCTGTAGCTGTGCTTGTGGTTGTTATTGCTCGTCCACAGATGGGTTCCAAGATAAGCAACGAGAAGCGCAACGGAATAGAGACAATCATTTGTCTCGATATTAGTAATTCGATGTTGGCACAGGACGTAGCACCTTCGCGCTTGGATAAGAGCAAGATGCTTGTAGAGAATCTTGTTGACAACTTCACTAACGATAAGATTGGTCTTGTGGTATTTGCTGGCGATGCTTTTGTTCAGCTGCCAATCACGAGTGATTATGTTTCAGCAAAGATGTTCCTTCATGGCATAAGTCCGGCACTCATCTCTACTCAGGGTACCGACATTGCACGCGCTCTTTCCGTGGCATCAAGCAGTTTCACTCAACAGCAGGGTGTTGGTAAAGCTATTATACTCATCACTGATGGCGAAGACCATGAAGGTGGAGCATTGGAGGCAGCAAAGGAAGCGCGTAAGAAAGGCATCAATGTATTCATTCTCGGCATAGGTAGCACAAAGGGTTCTCCGATACCCGTTGGTGGTGGTGAGTATATCCGCGACAACACCGGTAACATCGTTATGTCGGCACTTAATGAGGATATGTGTCGTGACATAGCCCGTGCCGGTAGTGGCACATACATCCATGTAGACAACACCAACGACGCTCAGGAGAAGCTGAACGACGAGCTTTCGAAGCTCCAGAAAGGTGAGACAGAGAGCGTAATCTACAGCGAGTACGCTGAGCAGTTTCAGTCGTTCTGCATAGTGTTGCTCGTTTTGCTGATAGTGGAGGCGTGCATCATGGAGAAGAAGAATCCGTTGTTCAAACATTTCAGACTATTTAAGAAATAAACGATATTCAACATGAAGAAGTTTTTAGTTCTTTCAATTTTGATAATTCAGGCATTGGTAGGCATTGCGCAGACCGATCGTCAGCACATACGCTATGGCAATCGTTGGTTTAAGCAAGACAACTATGTGAAAGCAGAGGCAGAATACCGCAAGGCTGTTGATAAGAATCCCTCTAACCCACAGGCACTCTACAACCTTGGTTGTGCTTTGCTTATGCAGAAGAAAGATTCGGCAGCCATACAGCAGTTTGAGCATGCTGGCAAGATAGAGACCGACCCGAAGCGTAAGGCTATGGCATACCACAACATCGGATGGATATGCCAGTCGTTGAAGATGTACGGCGAGGCTGCGGAGGCATACAAGGAGAGTCTGCGCAATAACCCGTCTGACAACGAGACCCGCTACAACCTTGCGCTCTGCATGCGCCAGCAGAAAAAGAACAAGCAGGACAAGGACAAGCAACAGCAAAAGAAGCAGCATAACAAGGGCGAGAACAAGAGCAAGGAAAAGAAAGAACAAGACAAGAACCAAAAGCAACAGCAGCAGAAGCAGCAGGAAAAGATGAGCAAGGAGAACGCCGAGCAGATGCTTAACGCCGCCATGCAGCAGGAGCAGCAGACACAGCAACGCATAAAGGACGCCATGCGTCAGAACAGATCGCGCAAGTTGCAGAAAAACTGGTAGACCACATAAAAATACATCATTCAGAATGAATAAGAAGATAACCACACTATTACTGACATGTTTTGCGTATGTACTCTCGGTATGTGCGCAAAACATTTCTGTTTCTGCCCCTACACACGTTGCTACTGGCGAGAACTTCCGTGTGTCGTACACTATAGCTAATGTGTCGGTAGACGAGTTCCGTTCGGCTTCCATCCCTTCCGGTCTGGAAGTGATAGCTGGTCCGTACACATCGCAGCAGTCGAGCTATCAGATTGTGAACGGACATACCAGCCGCTCGTCGTCGATAACCTATACCTACACGCTCTATGCGGAGAAAGCTGGCTCATACACCATAGGTGCAGCACACGCCAAGGCAGGCGGCAAGACAATCGCCTCGCGGCCATTCCGCATACAGGTGTCGGGCGCCACACGCAACAACGGTTCGTCGGCTCCCAATATGCACGATGACGCCGTTTCGCCGTCGCATAGTTCGGGTGGCAGAATATCTTCGAAAGACCTTTTCGTGAAGGTGACTGCCAACAAGAAACACGTACACGAGCAAGAGCCTATTTTGCTTACGTATAAGGTGTACACTCTCGTTGACCTTACTTCGCTTGATGGTAAGATGCCCGACTTGAAAGGCTTCCATACTCAGGAAATACCATTGCCACAGCAGAAGAGTTTTCACATTGAGAAGCTGAACGGCAGAAACTATCGTTGTGTAACGTGGAGCCAGTATGTTATGTATCCGCAGATGACGGGCAAGATGACGATACCGAGCCTTACGTTCAAGGGCGTTGTGGTCATGCAAAACCGCAATGTAGACCCGTTTGAGGCGTTCTTCAACGGCGGATCTGGATACATAGAAGTAAAGCGCAATATCGTAGCACCAGCTATTGACATACAGGTAGACCCACTGCCGCAGAAGCCAGCAGACTTCTCGGGTGGTGTAGGTCGCTTTTCAATATCTTCGCAGCTGTTGAATAACACAGTGAAGGCAGGCGCACCAGTTACATTGCGTGTAGTGGTAGGTGGCAACGGCAACCTGAAGCTCATCAAGCAGCCCGTGGTTACCTTCCCGAAGGACTTCGACAAGTACGACCCGAAGGTGACCGACAAGACAAAACTCACAACCAACGGATTGGAAGGCAATATGGTGTACGACTTCCTCGTTGTGCCTCGCAATCAGGGTAACTACACCATCCCTGCTGTGTCGCTTACTTATTACGACACATCGAGCAACATGTATAAGACAGTGAAAACTGCGCCGCTTACCATTAAGGTGGAGCCAGGCGACGGCAAGGGCACTTCTGTTACCGATTATTCGGCTGTTCAGCAGACTGATATTAAGCCGATAAAGCAGGGCGGTTATGATACAATTGACACCGAGAAACTATTCTTTGGTTCTACTTCATTCTTGTTATGGCTACTTCTGCCATTTGTTTTGTTTGTAGTTCTTGTGGCTATTTTCCACAAGAAGGCGGTAGAGAACGCTGATATCGTGGGTAAGCGGGGTAAGCGCGCCAACAAGGTGGCTACCAAGCGTCTTAAAACTGCCTATAAGTTGCTCACCGCTGGCAAGCAGAACGAGTTCTATGATGAGGTATTGCGTGCACTTTGGGGCTATGTAGGCGACAAACTGAACATGCCGGTAGAGCAACTCTCACGCGAAAATATAAGTGATCAACTTGCTGAACACAATATCAATGCAGAGATAATAGAAAAGTTCATCTCTGCTCTTGATGAGTGTGAGTACGAACGTTATGCCCCAGGTAGTGCCGAGGGCAATATGACTAAGACATACGATAGTGCAATGATAGCTATTACGGAGATTGATGGTGTCTTGCGTGACAAGATGGTGAAGAGAAACAGTGGTGATACGGTGAGAATAATCTTGCTGTTTGTGGTTTTGTGTTTTAGTGGCTTTGTAAATGCTTCTGTAGACACCGCAAAGTCTCAACAGGGCGATAGCAGTGAAACTGCCGCAGCTGCTTATGTAAAGGGCGATTATCAGCAAGCTGCAGAGTGCTATACCAAACTGCTGAAGGCAGGGGAGAGCGCAGAACTCTATTATAACCTCGGCAACTGTGAGTATCGTTTGGGTAATATCACACAGTCGATAATTGCCTACGAACGTGCTTTGCGCCTTAATCCAGGCGATAGCGATACTCGTTACAATCTTCAGTTTCTTCGTGGTAAGACCATCGACAAAGTAGTGCCTGTTGATGAGATGTTCTTCGTTACGTGGTATCACTCGCTGCAGAATCTTATGAGCATTGATGCTTGGGCTATCCTCGCTGTTTCAGCCTTTGTGCTTGCTCTCATGCTGATATTGGCATATCTCTTCGGCAGTAATATTCTTCTGCGTAAGCTTGGCTTCTTCGGAGCACTTGTCGGACTTCTGATTTTTGTGTTAGGACTCCTGTTCGCTTATCAGCGCAAGGTTGCCCTTTCAGAACATAACATCGCCATAGTTCTCACGCCAACGCTCAATGTAAAGGCAACGCCTGCGGAGAGTAGTTCAGATGCCTTCGTTATCCATGAGGGCACACGTCTCACCATTACCGATAGTTCGATGAATGCTTGGTATGGTGTACGCCTTGATGACGGCAAAGAAGGCTGGTTGCAAAAGAACTCAGTAGAAGTAATTTGATAAAAACTCAGCGAAAATGAATATGGATACCCTCTTACAGGCCGACACCGACCTCCTTCTCGCACTCAATGGCAGCAGTTCGCAGTTTGTTGACGGACTGATTATAGCTCTTACTTCGGGCTTCACTTGGATACCTATGTACGTTGCCTTGCTGTATCTTGTGGTAAAGAACAGCGAGACGATGGGACAAATCGTACTCGTTGTGGCATGTGCTGCGCTCTGCGTTTTGCTTGCTGATGGTATTGCTGACGGCATTGTTAAGCCCAGTGTAGAACGCTTTCGTCCTTGTAATGACCCTTCGCTACGTAATCTTGTGCAGCTTGTTGATGGATATTGCGCCAATGGTAAGTATGGTTTCTTCTCAGCACATGCAGCCAACACTTTCTCTATTGCAGTGTTCTTCTGCTTACTTGTGCGCAGTAGCATATTGAGTATTTCTCTTCTTGTGTGGTCGCTCGTCTGCTGTTACACACGTATGTATCTTGGTGTTCATTATCCGCTTGATATCGCTGTTGGATTATTATGGGGTGGCACGGTAGGATGTGTTGTCTATTTTGTTTATTATAAGTTCAGAGAGAAACTCTCTCAGTCGAAACGCTTCGTATCTACACAGTACACATCAAGTGGTTTTAGCCACTCTGATGTTGATATTGTTATGCTTGTGATAGTTCTCACATTAATCTACGCTGTTCTACGTGGAGTGCTGCATTAAAATCAATTGTCTTTTGGTCTTCGCATTGTAGGCCAATATGATTATATAAATAGAGCGAAATCAATGCAAAAGTCATCGTTCTTCGAACGCAGTCCGATCCGTTCGCGTTCGCAATCCGATTGGGCTGCGTTCGCAATCCGATTGGGTTGCGTTCGTAATCTGATTGGGCTGCGTTCGCAATCTGATTGGACTGCGTTCGGAGAACGATGACAAAAGTTTAGTTTTAAATACCCCTTTGTAGCAGTTGTATGCAATAATAGAGCATGATGCGCATTCGTATAAGTTCTGTTATGTCGACAATGTTGTGCATTATGCGTGTATGAATTTTGCAAAAATATTGTGCTATAGGATATGTATGTCAGAATTTATAATTAACTTTGTGGGATTTAGATAGTATTGCCTTATTTTTAGGGCAGTAGACAAAGAAAACGATTATGGAGACAAAACACATACATATCAAGGATTATAATTATGCGTTGCCGGACGAGCGTATTGCTAAGTTCCCGTTGGCGCAGCGCGATCATAGCAAACTATTATTGTATAAGCACGGTGAAGTGTCGGAAGACTTGTTCTGCAACATAGCTAATCATCTGCCCGAGGGTGCTCTGATGGTTTTCAACAATACCCGTGTTATTCAGGCGCGTATGCACTTCCGCAAGGCTACTGGAGCACTGATAGAGGTGTTCCTGCTTGAGCCGTATGCTCCGGCTGACTACGAGCAGATGTTCCAGACGCGAGGCGAATGCGAATGGCTGTGCATGATTGGCAATCTGAAGAAGTGGAAGGGTGAGGTGCTTCAGCGCACATTCGATGTGAACAGCGAGTCGGTGACGCTCAAGGCCGAGCGTCTTGAGGACGTGGGCAAGAGCTACAGAGTGCGCTTCACTTGGGACAACGCTGAGGTGTCGCTTGCAGAGTTGTTGGACGCTGTGGGCGAGCTACCTATTCCGCCGTACTTGAACCGCGAGACGCAGGAGAGCGACAAGACGACATATCAGACAGTTTACTCGAAGGTGAAGGGTTCTGTGGCAGCTCCAACGGCAGGTCTGCATTTCACACCAGAGGTATTGGCGGCAATCGACCGTCGAGGCATCGACCGCGAGGAACTGACACTGCACGTTGGTGCTGGTACGTTCAAACCAGTGAAGTCGGAGGAAATTCAGGACCACGAGATGCATACCGAGTATGTGTGTGTGCATAGAGAGACGCTCGAGAAGCTTATAAAGCATGGAGCGGAGGCGATAGCTGTGGGCACGACAAGTGTGCGCACGCTGGAGAGCCTCTACTATATGGGCGTGAAGCTGGAGCAGAACATGGACCTCTCAGAGGAGGAACTGCACGTGAACCAGTGGGAACCATACGAGAATGAGGCTGCGAAAGGCGTGACACCGATGAAGGCTTTGGAGAATATCGTGGCTTATTTGGACAAGCACGGATTGCGTGCTCTGCACTCGAGCACGCAGATCATCATTGCGCCGGGCTATGAGTATAAAATCGTGAAGATGTTGGTGACGAACTTCCATCAGCCACAGAGCACGCTTCTGCTGTTGGTGAGTGCGTTCCTGCACGGTGACTGGCATAAGGTGTATGACTATGCGCTGGCGCACGATTTCAGATTCTTGAGCTATGGCGACAGTTCGTTGCTGATACCTTAGTTAAGAGTAAAAAGTAAAAGTAGGAGGTATGGGCATCCTGCCCATACCACGCATCCTATGAAGATGTCTAAAAGTAAAGAAGTAAAGTAAAATGAAAATAGGAGATAAAGTACAATTCTTGAGTGATATCGGCGGCGGACGCATTGCCGGTTTTCAAGGTAAAGATATAGCGTTGGTGGAGGACGAGGACGGTTTCCAGATTCCGACACCTATATCAGACCTCGTAGTGATGAGCAGTAGCGACGACTACTCGATATCGAAGTCAATACAGAAGAAGAGTGGGGCAGAGGAGCCGACGGCAGCCGACCCCGATACGTTCAACATGTCGGTGAAGGCGAAGATAAACCAGATGGATGAGGATGTGTTGGAGGACGAAGATGAGTATGACGCTGCTGACAGAGAAATCACGTACAAGGCGAAGGTGGAAGAGCGCAAGGGCGGCAATGTGCTGAACGTTTACTATGCGTTCGTGCCAGAAGATGTGCAGAACTTCTCTAAGACCAGTTTCGCCTGCTATCTTGTGAACGATAGCAACTACTACGTTCACTATCTGTATATGAGCGTAGAGGGAGGTTCGTACAAGTTGCGTGGCGAAGGAGAATTGGAGCCGAACATGAAGATGTACGTGGAGAGTTTCGCTCTTGAAGACCTGAACGAGATAGACCGCGTGCGCTTCCAGCTGCTTTCGTTCAAGCGTGACAAGGAGTTTGTGGCAAAGCCTGTTTGCGACGTGCAGTTCCGCATCGACAAGGTGAAGTTCTACAAATTGCATACCTTCCAGAAGAACGATTTCTTTGAGACTCCGGCGTTGCTGTACCCTGTTGTTAAGAACGACGGTGTTGCACAGCTGAAGCCGGTTGATGCCGAAAAGCTGATATACGTAGACGAGGAGAAGGACGAGAAGAAGCTCGAGAACAAAGGAGGCGAGGCGATGAAGAACGCTATGGAGAAGTTGAAGAACAGCAGTCTGAACACTTCTGCGTCGCATCGTAACAACCGCGCTAATGGCGACGATATTCTGGTGGTAGACCTTCATGCCGACGAATTGTTGGAGACTACGGTAGGCATGGGCTCGGCAGATATCCTTAACTATCAGCTCGACTACTTCCGCCGTACGCTCGAGGAGAACAAGCATAACAAGGGCAAGCGTATCGTATTCATACACGGTAAGGGCGAGGGCGTGTTGCGCCATGCTATCGTGAACGAACTGAGATACAGATATAAGAACTACAGATACCAAGATGCTTCGTTCCAAGAGTATGGATATGGAGCAACGCAGGTAACGATACGATAAAAGTAAAAGAGTAAAAAGTAGGAGGTATGGGCATCTTGCCCATACCACGCAGCCACAAAACTTTTGAAAGTAAAAGAGAAAAAAGGGCTTTTATGAATTACGGATATATAACTGTTGCTTCGGCGATACCTCAAGTAAGGGTTGCCGATGTAGACTACAACGTAGAGCAGATAGAACGCTTTGTTGTAGACGCAGATAAGCGCGGTGTGGAGATCTTGGTATTCCCCGAACTGTCGGTTACGGGTTACTCGTGTCAGGATCTCTTTGCACAACAGGCTTTACTTGATCGTGTGGAAAAGAAGATTGCCGACCTGCTTGAGGCTACAGAGCGATGTGATGTGATAAGCGTTGTTGGCGCGCCGGTATGCATTGGCGGCGGCGTGTACAACTGCGCCGTGGTATGTCAGCACGGCAAGGTGCTGGGTATTGTGCCGAAGCGCTTTCTGCCCAACTACGGCGAGTTCTACGAGAAGCGATGGTTCGCCTCGTCGGACGACCTTACAGAATCGGTTGTGATCGACTACGCCGGCAGTTGGGTGAGCGTGAGTAGCGAAGAAACGTTGTTCAAGACGGCACGCGGCGTGAAGTTCGGCATAGAACTTTGTGAGGACGTATGGTCGCCATTGCCCCCGTCGAACAACCTCGTGCTGTCGGGAGCCGACATCATATTTAACCTCTCGGCATCCGATGATCTCATCGGCAAGAACGCCTATCTTAAGAGCCTGCTTGCGCAGCAGAGTGCCCGACTGATATGCGGTTACGTATACAGCTCGTGTGGCTTCGGCGAGAGTACGCAAGACGTGGTTTATGGCGGCAATGCATTCGTCTACGAGAACGGTACCCTGGTGGCAGAGTCGAAACGCTTCTCGTTGGAAGAACAGCTCGTGGTGAGCCAGATAGACGTGGACAAGCTTCGCACAGAGCGCAGAAGAAACACTTCGTTCGTACATGCCCAGCGTGGACATAAAGCCAGAGTGTTCGATGCAGACGAAACAGACGAAAGAAGATTCGAGCAGTTTCGCTATGTCGACCCACATCCGTTTATACCGGAGAACGACGATATGTACGCTTCGTGCGACGAGATATTCAGCATTCAGGTGTGTGGCTTAGCAAAGCGCCTGGTACACACTCATTGCAAGTGTGCCGTGATTGGCATCAGTGGCGGTCTTGACTCTACACTCGCTCTGCTTGTCTGCGTTAAGACCTTCGACAAACTGGGTTACGACCGCAAGGGCATTGTGGGTGTTACGATGCCAGGCTTCGGAACAACAGATCGTACATACAACAATGCCATGACGCTTATGAAGGGTTTGGGTATCACTATACGTGAGATAAGCATACGCAAGAGCGTGATGCAGCACTTCGAGGATATAGGTCACGATATAAACGTACACGATGTGACATACGAGAACGGACAAGCACGCGAACGCACGCAGATACTCATGGATCTCAGCAACGAGTTGGGCGGCATGGTTATCGGTACGGGCGACTTGAGCGAGCTGGCACTCGGATGGGCAACATACAACGGTGACCACATGTCGATGTATGGTGTGAACGCAAGCATACCGAAGACCCTCATACGTTATCTCGTGAGCCATGTGGCAGAGAACAGCGTAGACGAGCAGTCAAGAGCAACTCTGCTCGACATCATTGACACGCCTATCTCGCCTGAGCTGATTCCAGCCGACGAACAGGGCAACATAAAGCAGAAGACAGAAGACCTCGTAGGTCCGTACGAGCTACACGACTTCTTCATCTACCACTTCATGCGCTTCGGTTTCAGTCCGGCAAAGATATACATGCTTGCACGCCATGCGTTCAGCAAAGACCTCTATTCGGACGAAGTGATAAAGCATTGGCTGAAGACATTCGTAAGAAGATTCTTCAACCAGCAGTTCAAACGTTCGTGTCTGCCCGACGGTCCGAAGGTAGGCAGCGTGAGCCTTAGCCCACGTGGCGACTGGCGTATGCCTACCGACGCATCAAGTGCGTTATGGCTGGCAGAATGTGAAAACCTCTAAACGTAAACAATGATAGAACAATTCAGATATACCGACGAGCGGTTTGCCGACATACAGATGCTGCGCTACCGTCTCGACGGTTTTGAGGCACTGACCCTGCGTCAGAAGCTATACATATACTACTTGGCTAAGGCAACGCTCTGCGGTCGCGACATAACTACCGACCAGTTCGGACGCTACAATCTGCGCATACGCAAAGTGCTCGAAGCTATATACGAACGCTACGAAGGCGACCGCACGACCGAAGAGTACAAAGCATTGGAGACATATCTCAAGCGAGTGTGGTTCTCGAACGGCATACACCACCATTACGGCTGCGAGAAGTTTGTACCAGCTTTTACTGAGGAATACTTCAGACAGGTTGTGGACTGTTGCGGTTGCGAAGACGAGAATATCGATGAGCTTTGCAAGGTAATATTCGACCCGACGGTTCTGCCAAAGCGCGTGAACCAGAAAGCCGGTGACGACCTCGTGCAGACCTCTGCATGCAACTACTACGACGGAGTGACGCAGCAGGAAGCGGAACGCTTCTACGACGACATGCGCGACGAGAACGACCCGATGCCGATTTCGTATGGGCTTAATTCCACGCTCCGAAAGACTGCCGACGGTACGCTGAAGGAAGACGTTTGGCACGAAGGCGGACTCTACGGCGAGGCAATAAAGCACATCACGTACTGGCTGGAGAAGGCATCGGAAGTGGCTGAGAACGAACTTCAGACGAAGATAATCGGTATGCTTGTAGATTACTACCAAACAGGCGACCTAAGCATGTTTGACGCATATTCGATAGAATGGTTGAAAGAGCACGAAGGGCGCATCGACTTCATCAACGGCTTCATTGAGGTGTATGGAGACCCGCTTGGTATAAAGGCATCATGGGAAGGTATCGTAACGTACAAAGACCTGGTGGCAACTCAGCGCACGCAGACAATCAGCAAGAATGCGCAATGGTTTGAAGACCACTCGCCTGTCGACCCACGCTTCCGCAAGTCGCAGGTAGTAGGTGTGACGGCAAACGTGGTGTGCTCGGCTATGCTCGGTGGCGACGAATATCCGTCAACGGCGATAGGCATCAATCTGCCCAATGCCGACTGGATAAGAGCACAATACGGATCGAAGAGCATAACGATAGGCAATCTGACACACGCATACAATCAGGCGGCGAAGGGCAATGGATTTCTGCAAGAGTTCGTGGCTGACGAAGCGACACGCGCTATGATTGAGAAATATGGTGACGTGTGCGACGACCTGCATACCGACCTGCACGAATGTCTCGGACACGGATCGGGACAACTGCTCGCAGGAGTGTCGGCAGACGCACTCGGTTCGTACGGCAGCACGATAGAAGAAGCACGCGCCGATTTGTTCGGCCTGTACTACATAGCTGATGCAAAACTCGTAGAACTGGGTCTTGTGCCCGACGCAGAAGCATACAAGTCGCAGTACTACACATACATGATGAACGGTCTGCTTACTCAGCTTACACGCATTCAGCCGGGGAACGAAATAGAAGAAGCACATATGCGCAACAGAGCACTCATTGCCCGCTGGACGCTGAAGCACTATCCATCGGCAGTAAGACTCGTGAAATACGATGAGAAGACCTACGTGGAGGTGAGCGATTACGAGCTGTTGCGCGAGGCGTTCGCTAAGTTGCTCGCAGAGATACAGCGCATAAAGAGCGAAGGTGACTTCGAGGCAGCAAAGCTGCTCGTAGAACATTACGCAATATACGTAGAGCCGAAGTTGCACGAAGAACTTCTTGCACGCTACAAGTCGCTCGGCATTGCACCGTACAAGGGCTTTCTGAACCCGAAGATGGAGATTGTGAGCGATAGCAAAGGCAACGCTACAGATGTGCGCCTCGACTATACGGAGGCTCATGACGAGCAGATGCTGCGCTATTCGAGCGAGTATGGCTTTCTGTAGACATATATAATAATGTGAGAATATGGAAACAACCGAACAGGTAAAACAGATAAAGCGATCTTTCCGTTTGTATATGAACGGTGTAACGTCGACATCAATGCGACAGAAAGGACTCGACTATAAGATAAATTGGGGAGTGTCGCAGATGGACCTGCGACACATGGCAGAGCAGTACGGCAAGAACAAGGCACTTGCTGTGGCTCTGTGGCAGGAGAATATACGCGAGTGCAAGATACTGGCAACACTCATAATGCCAGCAGACGACTTCACGGCAAGTGAGGCTATGGAATGGGCTGCTACTTTGTTGACAGTGGAGATGGCTGAGATGGTGGTATTCAACCTCTTCCAACACATGAATGAGGCAGAACAACTCTCACTCATGCTATTCGAAAACGACGATAAGTTAGTGCGCATATGTGCGTACAATCTTGTCTGCCGTCTGTTGAAACGCAATAATGAATGTGCGCCGCAGCTATATGCTACGTTGTTCGAAAAAGCTGCTATTGACCTTAAAAGTGCCGACCGTCAACTGCTTCATCCACTTGTCAACTGTCTCGATTATGTTTCGTCAACTGATAGAGAACAGGCTAAAGAGGCTGTACAATTGTTGAAAGCGGCTGGATTTGACGCTTTTTAGTGTTTCTTTTTGGTCACTTTCCCAAAATAATGTAACTTTGCATACTGATGAAAAATGATAAAAAGGTAGCAGTACGCGCCGCACTGACCAAATACATAGAAGAGAACAATTGTAGGAAGACTACAGAGCGTTTTGCGCTCCTTGATGCTATGTACGATATCGATGGACTTTTCACTATTGAAGAGCTTGCAGAGCGAATGGCAGTGCAGAACTTCCACGTCAGTAGAGCAACGCTGTACAACTCGCTCAATCTGTTTGTGAAGTTATGTCTTGTTGTAAAGCATCGTTTTCAAACAGAGACAAAGTACGAAGCGTGTTGCGATACTTCCAATCATTGCTATCAGACGTGCACCATTTGTGGCAAGGTGACAGAGGTTGATTTGCCAGAAATAGGCAAGGTGCTTGACAGTGTGCGCTTGAAGCGTTTTCGCAGAGAGTACTACTCTTTGTATTTCTATGGTGTATGTCAAACGTGTCAGGCTCGCAGTAAACGTAAAAAGAACTTAAAAGGAACGAAGAAATCAAATATTGATAAAAATGAATAAAGGTAAAGTTGATGTCCTGCTCGGATTGCAGTGGGGCGATGAAGGCAAGGGTAAGGTAGTAGACGTACTGACCCCTAAGTATGATATTATCGCACGTTTCCAGGGTGGTCCAAACGCTGGTCATACCCTTGAGTTTGAAGGTCAGAAGTATGTCCTCCGTAGCATCCCGTCAGGCATCTTTCAGGGTGGTAAGGTGAACATAATTGGCAACGGCGTTGTTCTTGCCCCCGACCTTTTTATGAATGAGGCAAAGGACTTGGAGAAGAGTGGTCACGATTTGAAGGGTCGTCTGCATATCTCTAAGAAAGCTCACCTTATCATGCCAACACACCGCGTACTCGATGCTGCTATCGAGGCTTCAAAGGGTAAGAACAAGGTAGGCACAACTGGTAAGGGTATCGGTCCGACTTATACGGATAAAGTTTCGCGCAGTGGTCTGCGTGTGGGTGATATTCTCGACAACTTCCAGGAGAAGTATGAGGCGCATAAAGCTGCTCATCTCAAACAGATTGCAGCACTCGGTTACACCGACTTCGACATTACAGAGGTTGAGAAGGTATGGATGGAAGGCGTTGAATATCTTAAGCAGTTCCAGATTGTGGATAGCGAGCATGAGATAAACAAGATTTTGCGTTCGGGTAAGGATATTCTTTGCGAGGGTGCTCAGGGCACAATGCTCGATGTTGACTTTGGTTCTTATCCGTTTGTTACTTCTTCTAATACCATCTGCGCAGGTGCTTGCATCGGCTTGGGCATTGGTCCGAACCGCATTGGCAATGTATATGGTATAATGAAGGCTTACTGTACACGTGTTGGTGCAGGTCCGTTCCCGACAGAACTCTTCGACGAGACAGGCGCAAAGATACGCGACCTCGGACATGAGTATGGTGCTGTTACCGGTCGTGAGCGTCGTTGTGGTTGGTGCGACCTCGTTCAGTTGAAGTATTCTATCATGATTAACGGCGTAACAGAACTCATTATGATGAAGAGCGACGTTCTTGATGGTTTCCCCGTAGTGAAGGCTTGCGTGGCATACGAGCTGCCTGACGGCACACAGACCACCGACTTGCCTTACGAACTCTACGATGCTAAGCCTGTGTACAAGGAGTTTAAGGGTTGGAATACGGATATGACAAAGTTTACATCTGAGGATCAGTTCCCACAGGAGTTCAACGATTACGTTAAGTTCCTTGAGGAGTATCTTGAAACTCCTATCCGTATCATCTCTATCGGTCCGGACCGCGCACAGACAATCGTAAGAAAATAAATGACAGAACTAAAGAAGTTAAAGTGACAATCTTTGCTTTAACTTCTTTAGCTTTTTTAAATTCCATAACTTAAAATATTAATGGCAAAACCAAGTATACCAAAAGGTACACGCGACTTCTCGCCAGTTGAGATGGCAAAGCGCAACTATATATTCGACACAATTCGTAGCGTTTACGCTCTTTATGGCTTTCAGCAGATAGAGACTCCAGCAATGGAGACATTGCAGACTCTTATGGGCAAGTATGGTGAAGAGGGTGATAAACTTCTCTTCAAGGTTCTTAATTCGGGCGACTGTCTCGCGAAGATTGATGACGAGGAGCTGCTCGGTCGCAACTCGCTGCATCTTGCTTCGAAACTTTGTGAGAAAGGATTGCGCTATGACCTTACTGTACCGTTTGCGCGTTACGTCGTTCAGCACCGCGAAGATATCCAACTTCCGTTCAAACGCTATCAGATTCAGCCCGTATGGCGTGCCGACCGTCCACAGAAGGGTCGCTACCGCGAGTTCTATCAGTGTGATGCCGACGTCGTAGGTTCCGACTCGTTACTCAACGAGGTAGAGCTGATGCAGATTGTAGACACCGTGTTTACAAAATTCGGCATCCGTGTGGCTATCAAGATTAACAATCGTAAGATTCTTACTGGTATTGCTGAGGTGATAGGCGAGGCAGAGAAGATTGTGGACATCACTGTGGCTATCGACAAACTCGACAAGATTGGCATCGACAATGTGAACGAGGAGCTTCGTCGTGTAGGCATCTCTGAGGAAGCCATCGAGAAACTGCAGCCGATCATCGCCCTTGCTGGTACCAACGATGAGAAACTTGCTACTATCGCAGAGGTTCTCGCTGGTTCGGAGGTAGGCTTGAAGGGTGTTGAGGAAACACGTTTTATCCTTGACACGCTGAAGACTTGTGGTTTGCACAACCAGATAGACCTCGACCTCACACTTGCACGCGGTCTGAACTACTATACTGGTGCTATTTTTGAGGTTAAGTCTCTCGACTATGCTATTGGTTCAATCACAGGTGGTGGTCGCTACGACAATCTTACAGGTATCTTTGGACTGCCAGGACTTAGTGGTGTAGGCATATCGTTCGGAGCAGACCGCATCTATGATGTGCTTGGCGGTCTCAATCTCTATCCAAAGGAAGCCGTGAACGGAACGCAGCTTCTCTTCATCAACTTCGGTGAGAAGGAGAGTGCATATTGTTTGCCTGTTCTGCGCCAGTGTCGCGAGGCTGGTATCCGCACAGAGATTTATCCGGATAGCGTAAAGATGAAGAAGCAGATGGCATATGCTAATGCAAAGCAAGTGCCGTTTGTGGCTCTTGCTGGTGAGTCGGAGATTGCTGAGTGCAAACTCACATTGAAAAATATGACCACTGGCGAGCAGACTCTCGTAACACCAGAGGAACTGATTACTATAGTGAAGGCGTAATACGAGTATACCTCTTTGCACTACTTAAATAATTTACTAAAACTTTAGATTTCAACAAGTGTATACCTCAAATCCGCAACTACGCGCCTATATGATACAGAAGCGAAAA